>WNFF01000788.1_pt1 | contig 36269 bp, 37 predicted proteins | sample 5400441 | NCBI WGS metagenome assembly WNFF01 (sample SAMN13153345, study PRJNA577476) | soil metagenome | isolation source: 120 cm saprolite under Douglas fir tree site 2 hole 3 replicate 1 | place: USA:California | collected 2015-04-18
GCGGCTCTCAAAGGACAGCACGCGCAGGCCGTTGAATCCGGACATGGAAGCTCCTGGTTGAGAAAGATTATCTTACTGCGGATGGATTCATGAAAACGTAAGCGACTTGCCGTAGAATGGCGTGGCCTCCAGAGACTATGTCGTTTTCCCGGAACACGGCGTTCGACAAATCACTCATCGATCCCGAGATCGCGCGAGCCTGGACCCTGCCGGCGCGCCTCTATCTCGATCCCGAAACGTATCAACACGAACGACAGAAGATCTTTCATCGCACATGGCAGGTAGTCGGACACTGCGATCAGCTGGCCAAGCCTGGGGATTACTTCACGGTGGAATTGGCCGGCGAACCCCTGCTGCTGGTGCGAGATCACAACCTTGAAGCGCGTGGCTTCTATAACGTATGCCGTCATCGGGCGGGGCCTCCGGCCCAGGGATGTGGCTCGCGAAAAGTATTTCGCTGCGGCTACCACGGCTGGACTTATGGCCTCGATGGGGAGCTCATTAGTGCGGCTGAGTTCGAAGGGGTTGAGGCGTTCCGGCCGGAGCATTTCTCGCTCCGCCCGGTCCGCGTCGCAGAGTGGTCCAACCTGATATTCGTGAATCTGGACGACGATGCAGAACCTCTGGATGCCGGCATGGGCCGTTTGTCGGAGCAGGCCGGGCGACATCCATTCACGGAGATGAAGCTTTTTGAGCGGCGTAGCTACGAGATGAACTGCAATTGGAAGACGTACGTGGATAACTATCTGGAGGGCTATCATCTGCCTAGTGTGCATCCCGGATTGAATCGCGAACTGGATTACGGCGCTTACGAAGTGGAGATCCACGCTGCTTACGTGCGGCAGTTCAGCCCCATCCGAGGGGCCCAGCCGGGTGACCATTCAGCCCGGCGTTATCCGGGCGCGCGCGAGGATTTGACCACGGACTATTTTTGGATATTCCCCAACTGGATGCTGAATTGTTATCCCGACAACGTCTCTCTCAATGTGGTTCTGCCGTTGGGGCCGGAGCGGGCGGTCGTCATCTTTGAGTGGTATTTGCCGGAAGATCTGCTCGGAACCGAAACGGCCAGGCGCGCGGTGGCGTTTAGTGACGAAATCCAGGCCGAAGATGCCGCCATTTGCGAGACCGTGCAGAAGAACCTGGGTTCGCGGAGTTATGACCGGGGACGGTACAGTGTGAAACAGGAGAAGGGGGTACATGCCTTTCACCGCCTGTACGTAGCCGCCATGGCTTGGGAAGGGCACTAGGGGAAATAGTTATCTAGGGAGTAACATGCCCTTTTACCCCAGCAGAATCCGTGATATAACGCCCTAAGGTCATCGAGCTCCCAGGAGATGGCGTATGGGACTGGCATTTCAGGCAATTGACGGCCAGAGTGAAGGAGGGCTTGTGTCCGAAGCGAGGACGGGAAAAAGATTTCCGCTGGAACTGCCGATCAAGATTCAAGGCGTGGACCAGGGGAGTGTCACGGGAAATATGAGCGCTGCGGGTGTGTACATTCGCGGCAATGCGGCGCTGGAAATAGGATCAAGCGTCGAGTTCGAGATCGCGTTGCCGCCGGAGTTGACCGGTGGAAATGAGAACGTGATCGTACAGTGCCGAGGGCGCGTGGTGCGCAAGGATGGCGGCGCCGGTGACGCGCAAGGTGTGGCTTGTGTAATTGATACGTACGATTTTGTTCGCCAGCCGTAGTCGCGAGGTGAAACGCCAATGCTCAAACTGATTCTGGCAGACAACCAGGCAATTTTCCGGGCGGGGATCGCTAAAGTTCTTGCGGTCGAAGACGAGATGCGCATTGTGGCGCAGGCGCAAACTTCCGAGCAGATGTTTATGGCGCTCGACAAATTCCGCGCCGGAGTGTTGATTGTGGCAGGCGGGTTCCACGGCGAGTTCATCGCCGTGCTGCAGGCCGCAAACAAGGTCCGCACCCGAGTGGTAGTGCTGGCGGACACCGGCGAGAGCGCGCAAAAATATATGGGCGCAGGCGCGCATGGCGTGGTGTATCGCAACGTAACCAGTCCGGCGCTGGTGGATTGCGTCCGCAAAGTTGCGCGCGGCGAAACCTGGATACAGGACATCGCGGTGCCGAGCGAGTTGACCGAAAACGATATGGTGGGATTGCGAGTGCGCGATCGCCTGACTGCAAAAGAGTTGCGCATTGTGGCGCTGATTGTTCAGGGATATAAGAATAAGGAGATCGCAACTCAGCTCGGAACCACCGAGCAGGTAATCAAGAACTACCTGCGTAACGTGTACGACAAGATTGGTGTTTCGGACCGGCTGGAGTTGGCACTGTTCACCATTCATCACCGCATTCTGAACGAAGCCGCTGCCGCAACCGCCGCCGCGCACCAGCAGCCGCAACCGGGGCCGGCGGGAGTGGCGTCGTAGGAAGTTCTCGGATCGCAGGCCGCCCAAGGGCGGCCTTTTTCTTTTGGGGCATTGACTCGCTGGCTGCTCGGGACTAATGTTCTAGCCGACAAATCGTGGTGTCTGGTTCAAGCAGCTAAGCACCCGCTGGCAAGAGTTCCACTGCCATTTCAAGGAGGCACACCATGTATTCCCGAACTGTCAGTTGCACGATTGATCCTTCCAGAGTAAGCGAGTTCAAGAGCGAACTGAACAACCAGCTACTGCCGCGCATTCAGGAGCAGAAAGGTTTCGTTGACAACCTCGAATCACTTGATCCCGGTACCGGCGAGTTCTCTTGCACGACGCTGTGGGAGACGAAGTCGGATGTGGACAATTATGACAAGGGGCTCTTCCAGGAAATCGCGGCCAAACTTGGGCCACTTATGAAAGACGGGCCGACGGTCAAGACGCTGCCGGTTGAGAACTCCTCGGCGCACCGGTTGGTGGCAGGCAAGGCAGCGTAATTCGTTTCAAAGACAATGGGTGGGCCGCCGGCTCAAGGGGCCTTTGTTTTTGGACGCTCTTGCGCCGATGGCTCTACCCTGATTCGATCCTCCGATGACTCGATGATTCAATTTTTGTGATGACCAAAGTACGCATTTTCTTTTCATGGTTCCCATAGATTTTTTGAATTGGACGCGCACCCGCGCGTCTGACAGACTGATCGTGTCTTCCACAAAGGACCGTGGTAGGGGAAGACGGACCCAGGTGTTCGCCCGCAGCCCAAGTTGGGCAGTTTGTTCCATCCGGACCTCGTAGTCAATCCCGACAACTGAAGATGCTTCCGGCTTGCGCAGAAGTGTCTTTTCCAGCTCAACAGGAGACTCACATGAAACCGAATGGCAAGGATTTCGTAGTACGCGCTGTATTGTTTGTGCTGTGCGCGGTCAGTCTGCTTTCCGCGATGGGTAACGCAGAGACGGTGCATGGAAAATTCAAACTGACAACCGAAACTCGCTGGGGTAAACTCCTGCTCGCACCCGGGGAGTACCAATTCACCACAAGCCCCGACGCGGCGGGCAGGATCGTTACCGTTTCCTCCAAAGACTCAGGACGGAGCGGAATGATCATGTCTGAAGGTGTTTCGGACCCCGACTCGGCGGAAGGATCGAGGCTGTTGCTTGGCCAATCCGCAGAGGGAGTGTACGTCCGCTCACTAGCTCTGGGTGAGTTCGGCATGACGCTCACCTTTGGAGCGCCGAAAGCCGGAAAAGTCACGCGCCTGGTGCAACCGCAACCGACACAGGTGGCGTCCGCTTCCGGGTCCCACTAGAGAACGGAAGGGCGCGGTCTTTCCAGTCCGCGCCCGGTTTTTCCCCCAAGCAGTCTTTCCAGCTTCCCATCGCTCTCCTAAGCAAGGCCATCCGACCGAGCGGGGGCAATTCGTAAGGCTCTCTGAGGTGAAGTCCGCCAAAGCTGGGTAGATTGCTGCCACTTCCAGCACAATCTTGAAGTTTTACTTGATTTAGTGTTACAAATTCGGAACAAGCTGGGTGGCTCTCAAGTAAACTGCAGAGATTGCACAGTTGAGCTGCTGTTCTGATTTTCGTAAATTTCGACCCTCTAATGGGGTAAGTTCGAAATCGCTATGATTTGGATCAGTAGCCGAGGGGAATGGACATGGTAGCGGGAGGGCAGAAGCTCCGCGTCTTGCGGGAAAAGCTGGGGCTGACCATGCGGGACATCGAAACCGCCAGTGAGCGGATTGCGCGCAAGCGCGAAAACGAAGAGTATTTAGTCCCCATTAGTCGGCTTTCCGATTTCGAGACCAAGGGCGTCATTCCGAGCATTTACCGCTTATTCTCGCTCGCGGTTATTTACCGTCGCGACCTCCGAGAAATTCTGCTTTGGTACGGTGTGACTCTTGACGTCCAGGTTTCGGATCTGGAAAGTTCCGCACCCCCGAAGTCCCACCTTTCCAACGCTCTGGCCAATATGACAACCGTGCACATGCCGGTGCGGATGGATCCCAGCTTCGATCCGCGCAAGACCCTGAATTTCGGGCGCATGGTGGAGCAGTGGGGAACCGTGCCGCTGGCGTATCTGGAGCAATTCGCCAAGGTTGATTTCACATACGGATACATTGGCAGCGAAGATCTGACGATGTATCCCATTCTGCCGCCGGGCAGTTTTATCCAGGTGGACGAGTCACGGGACAAGGTTCTTGACGGGGGCTGGCGTTCGGAATACGAACGCCCCATTTACTTCGTCGAGACCCGTGATGGCCACACCTGCTGCTGGTGTACCTTGACTCGCGAGGAAATCATCCTGCAACCCCATCCGCTTTCCCCGGTGCCGCCCCGCGTGCTCCGCTATCCTCAACAGGCAGAGGTGATTGGACAGGTGGTGGGCGTCGCTATGAGGCTCGGCGAGTGGCATTCCGTTGGCGAGTCCGCTCCAGCCCCAAAAGAGCGTGCAGCACTGAACTAAGATGCCGCGCTGATCCTGCCCCAGGGTCGGCTGGCAGCAAAGCGCTGCCACGCTCGGCGAGGTTTCCAAGATAGTGCTCGGGGTCAACTCCGGCCAGTTCACTCGATTTTTCAATGTCTTCCAAAAGCGTTCCCAGAGGGGTGGAGAGCACTTCGGAAACGACTTCGCGGTGGGCGGTGCCGAGGGCTTTGTTTGCAGTAGTCCGCCCGTAAACCTTGCCGAATCCCCAGTGGCCGTAATCTCCCTCGTGCGCTCGCAAGCCAGCCAGGTACTTGAAAAAAACACTGCTTTGGCTGGCTGCTGCTCTGATAGCTCTGTCACTGGCTGCTCCGATGGCGACCGCGAACGACCCCATATGTCCGCCCTATGCCTGTTCTGCGCAATAGGCGCCAAAATTCCTTGTGGGCTGCTAGCGAACCAGCTACCATTTCTAGCAGCCCATGCATTTTCTCCTCCTCTATCTCTGGGTTGCCCCAAAAGCCTTGCTCGGCTTTACCCTTGCGGTAATTCTTCGCCGCGGCCTGCAAAAGAAATTCCCGTTGTTTTTTACTTATGTCCTGTTTGAGCTATTTCACTTTCTGGCGATGATCGCAGCCTATGTGCCTGCGGTCTTCGATCCAGCACACTATTTGAACGTCTATCGCTGGGTGATGGTTTGGAGTCTCGGAGTCAGCTCGTTGCTCAGTCTCGGAGTGATATACGAACTGGTGAAGGAGATGATCCTGTCTCGTTCGACACTGGCCCAGACCTTACGGCCTGTGCTGCGCTGGTGTGCTGGCGTAGTCTTGCTTTTGACTGCGATCGCGTCTGGCCGCCTCGCAGTGACCGGCCTTGAGGGCGTGATGAACGCTTTCCAGGTGCTGGACTTCGCCTCCAGTGTGCTCCAGGTTGGGCTGCTGGCGGTCCTTCTTCTCTTCAGCCGTGTCCTGCTGGTTTCCTGGCGAAACTTCTCTGTGGGAATCGCCGTAGGTTTCGGAATACTGGGCTGCGTTGAGTTGGCGGCTGCCGCGTTACTCCCGGCATTCGGTCCTCGCGGCTACGCTGCTATTGACGTAGCGCGGCTGACGGCTTTTCACGTGTGCGTCCTAATCTGGCTGTGCTACCTCATTTTCCCAGAACGGGAACCTAGGTTTACGGGTAGGTTGTTGCAGAAATCAGAATTGGAGTTGTGGGACCAGGAATTACAAAGGATGGTGCAGCGATGATGATTTCGTTCATTTTTGCTGGCGCGGGTTTGTTGGGCCTGTTTCTGATTCTCTATCTGGCGAAGGGGCTGCGCTCCCCGGGCGGCGATCTCGGTGAACTTGTGGCCCGGCTGCGGCCCATTGACGTGAACGCTTTCCGCAACCTGATTGACCAGCGCGAGGAGGAGTACTTGCGCGCGCATTTGCCGCGCAGGGAGTTTCGAAGCATTCATCGCGAGCGTATGCTGGCTGCGGTCGAGTACGTTTGGTGCGCCACCAGGAACACGTCCATCCTGATAAGTCTGGGAGAGGCGGCGAAGCGGAGTTCCGATCCCACGGTAGGAACTGCCGCCACCAAATTAATCGAGAACGCGCTGCGACTGCGCTTATATGCCCTTCACGCCGTGCCGCGAATGTACGTGGGCGCTCTCTTTCCGAGTGCAAGCAGGGCGCCGCAATTCATTGCTGAAACCTACGACACCATGGTCCGCCAGGCAGTAGTGCTCGGGTGCCTGCAGTATCCGGCGAGGGGAGGGTCATCGGCGCTCTAGGGAACCGGAGTTTTATCGTTTTCCCAGGGCCATGATGGTCAGCACCACCGGAAGGTAGATCACTGAGGCATGCAAGAGACGACTGGCCAGCACTGGGGAACCGCCGGAGTTGGCAAGTTTCAAGGAGTAATAGAGAAGGAATCCTCCCGCCAGCAACATGCAAAGCGCATAGGCAGAATCGGTCCGTCCAATCGCCGGTATAAGAGTGGCGAAAATCAGGGCCACGGTAAAAGCAATGATCTCCGCGCGAGTAAAGCGCGAATCCAGATCAAACTGCGGCAGCATGTGATACCCGGCCCGCTCGTAGTCTTCGCGGTACATCAGGGCGATGGCCAAAAAATGGGGGAACTGCCACAGGAACAACACTGCAAAAAGAAACATCGCTTGCCCACTGACGGCGTTCGAAGCGCCGGCCCAGCCGATCAGTGTCGGCATGGCTCCGGGGAATGCCCCCAGCAGCGTGCACAGCGGCGTACGGCGCTTTAACGGCGTGTAAATCAGAAGGTAGCTGAGCAAAGTAGAAACCGCGAGCAGCGATGCCAGTCGGTTCACCATCAGCGCCAGGTACAGGCCGCCGGACAGGCTCAGGAACGCTCCGAACAGGAACGCTTCGCGAGAGCTGAGTCTTCCGGACGGCAGTGGGCGGTTTGCGGTGCGCCGCATGCGCGCGTCCCAAGATCGTTCCATCCATTGGTTCAGGGTCGCGGTACCGCTCGCAACCAGCAAGGTTCCCACCAGTGTGTTGAACAGTCCGGAGAAATGAAATGGGCCGCGAAGGCCCAGATAGTATCCCGCAGACGTGGTCATCAGGATCAGCAGGTTCACTTCCGGCTTGGTGAGAACGTAATAGTCACCGAGTTTGGACTTCAGCGTTGGGAGAAAGGTGGTGTTTGCCATCACGTTTGTGGTCGCCATGTTACCAATCTTGGGCGGAATCGCCACCGCTGTCGGTGCGTTTAACCTGATTGCGTTTGTGGTGCACAACAAAAATCATGCCAACGGATGCGAGCGTGGGAGGGACGATGAGGATCAGGATCCCGCTTTTCAACGCCTCAATCATGCGAGCGCCAGCCGATGCCGCTTGAGTGTAACAGAGCGCGCAGCTTTGTGAAAAAGCCGGTACCGCGGTCAGCAGCAGGATCAATCCTGCCAACCCAAGCTGTGCCAGCCGAAAGCGCGTTTCCCATTTCATGGATCATCTCGAGAATTAGCTTGGCCCTATTTTTGTAAGCCGGAACAGCAGCAGCCGGAAGCTGTCCGTCCAGATGTAATTCATGGTTGCGAGCACGAAGAGCATGAAAAAAACGATGAACTTGACGAACACCCTCTTTTCCGAGCCCAGATTCATCCAGAATAACACCACGAGGATGGCTTCGATGACGGCAAAGGTCAGAAAGCGTACCACCATCTGCGACCCCTCGATGTTCTTATAGCCGATGAAAAACTGTAGTGCCGTAATGACCAACAGGCAGAGATATGCGGTCACATATTTCTTGATTCCGTTTCCTTCAGCTGTCGTCATGCTATTGGCTCCTTAATTTCTTCGGTCTTCGGTTTAGCGTGCCAAGTTCATCAGATAGACGACTGGAACGATAAATAACCAGACCAGACCCACGAATTGCCAAAACAGGTTCACGATTTCGATGTCGTCGGCGTTGTACCGGCCTCCCCGGTAGCGGATGGCCACGATGATCAGGGCGATCGTACCGGCCGAAATGTGCAGCAGGCTAAACCCGGTTACGGCGTAGAACCCAGCCCCAAAGGCTGCCGGCCCCCAGGGATTTTGAAACAGACTCACGCCCTGGTTGATCATCCCCATCCAGTCGCGGACGTGCAGCAAGGTGAAGACAACGCCTGCGGCGGCCGTGATCATCATCCAGCGGAAAGCGCCCGCCTTATCGTCCGACTTGGCAGCCCCGAGCGCAATCAGCATGGTCAAACCGCTGGTCAGCATGATCAGGGTCATGATCGCAACATTAGTCACGCCGTGGAAAGGTCTTGGCCAGTCGGGAGTGGAATTGCGCAGGAATGCGTAGGCTGCGACACAGGCAGCGAATGTCATCACGTCTGCCATGAGGAACAGCCACATCGCCAGCTTTTTGGTGGGAATGGCAAACGGACGTGCTTCCATCGGTGGAGCTGCGTGTACTCCCATGGTCAAATGTGTTTCGCTCACGGTACCTCCAGTCGTATGGACTAAAGCTTCATCCAGAGCAGCAAAAGCAAATACACCCAAAGAATGCCCATGAAGTGCCAATAATAGGAGAAAGTGTCGAGCGTGCTCCGTCGCAGGACGACCCTATGCAGTTTCCGGATGACGTACGTCAAGCCAGCCAGCCCGCCCAGCACGTGCAGAGCATGTACCGCGGTCAGCAAGTAAAAGAAGGAACTGTTCGGATTGGTCGCAAGATACAACCCTTGGGAACGCAGCTGCAGCCAAGCCGCGTATTGGCCGACAACAAACGCCACGCCGAGCAGCAACGTAACGTACAACCAACGCGAAGCGTTTAGATAGGATGTTCTTGGACCGCCCATGAAAGCAGCGACCCGGCGACGCGAAATTTCCAGAGTTACGCTGCTGGCCAGCAGCACCAACGTGTTCAAGTAAAGAACTCGAGGTAAGACGAGGTGGTGCCAATCCGATGCTGCTCCTTGCCGCACGATCAGGGCACTGGTAAAGGCGGCAAAGGTCATTCCAATCGCAGCCATGGCTACCCATATCCCGGTTCTTGAAGGAGGGGGCGCGTAATCCTGGACCGTTAGCAGGGTGCCATCGTTCGGGACCAGATTCCGAAAGCCTCCGTTGCCGGAATGTCCCGGCTCGGGTGAGCGACCCGGCTTAACCTTCGGCGGTTCGTGGGCCGTAGTTGCCATAGGTTCTGAACTCCTTGAACAAATTACTGATCGTTCGCTTACGGCTCTTCACTCTCCGTCTTCACCTGCTCGGGTGAATCCTGCATGACGTAATCACCGGTTGAACTCTCCACGCCGTACTGATAGGGATCGTGATAAACCACCACGTGCCTGCCCCCGAAGTTATCGTGCGGGGGAGGCGAGGGAATCGACCACTCCAGCGAGGTGGCTTGCCAGGGATTGTCGGGTGCGGGCTTGCCCCAGAACCGGCTGTGAATCAGGTTGTAAATAAAAATCAACTGAGCTGCACCAGTGAAGAGCGCTGCTATGGTGATGAACTGGTGCACGCCGACCAGTGGCTGCATGTAATCCGGCGCAAATGACGAGTAGCGGCGCACATTCCCGGCCAGCCCCAGGTAGTGCATGGGCATGAAAATGCAATAGACGCCGACAAAGGTGAGCCAGAAGTGAAGCTTGCCCAGGGTGTCGTTCATCATCCGTCCCCACATCTTGGGGAACCAGAAGTAAGTTCCAGAGAAGATGCCGAACAACGCCGCGATGGCCATCGTAAAGTGGAAATGAGCCACCACGAAGTAGGTCGCGTGCAGCAGGATCTGGATCGAGGGCTGCGCCAGGAAGAATCCGCTGATCCCGCCGGTGATGAACATCGAAATGAAGCCAAGCGCGAACAGCGACGCAGCGTTAATGCGCAACTTCGCACCGTAAAGGCTTCCAATCCAAATCAAGACAATGATTGTGGAGGGGATTGTAATCAGCAAGGTTGGGAATGAAAACAGCAGTGACGACAGGGGATTCATCCCGCTGACAAACATATGGTGCCCATAAACCATGTAGCTGAGAACCGCCAAGGCGCCCATACTGTAAACCAATACGCGATGGCTCAACATCGGCTTGCGCATATTGGTGATGAGAACATGGGATACGATACCCATCCCGGGCACGATCGCGACATACACCTCAGGATGTCCGAAGAACCAGAACAAGTGCTGCCATAGAAGGGTGGATCCACCCGAGTGGGGCTGCAATTGGTCGTTAATCACGATATTGGATGTCACGAAGAAACTGGTCCCGGCTACATGATCCAGTATGAGCAGGACGCAGGCCGGCATCAGAACGGAGAACGCTGTCAGCCCCATGCAAGAGGTAATGAACCAGGCCCAGGTGGGAAGCGGCAGCCGCCACAAGCTCATGCCCTTGCAACGGAGGTCCAGGACGTTGGGAATAAAATTCAACGACCCGAGCAGCTGACCAACGCAGAAGATGGCGATGGAGAGTGCCCAAATCACCACGCCTGAGCCCTGGCCGGGGCCTGCCGCCGACCCAACTGCACTGAGCGGCGCGTATTGGGTCCACCCGCCAAGGGTGGGGCCATCACCCACGAAGAACGACAAGAGCATGACGCAGAACGACACGAACGTGGTCCAGAACGACATCATGTTGAAATGCGGAAACGGCATGTCTTCTGCGCCAGTGTGAATGGGCAGGAAGAAATTGCCGAAGGCCGCGAAGGGAACAACCGTGAGCACAAAAAAGACCATGAATGTGGCATGCATGGTCATCACTTGCAGGTAGAGCTCTGGCGTCATCACATTCCCGGGGGCGCCGTTCTTGGAGAGCAAGTGCAGTCCCGGAATCGCATAGTTCGTCCACGCCAGGTGGATGCGCATCAGCCACGAGAGCACCATGCCGATGATCACGGCGGCCAAGCCCAGGCCGTAGTATTGCTTGCCAATTACCTTGTGATCGAGGCTAAAAATGTGTTTCCGGATGAAGCTCGTGGGAGGGCCGTGGTGTGCCGCCGCATGCGCTGACATGTCGTGCATTTTCTCACCTCGAATGGGTATCTCTCCGCCGCAATCCATGCTGGCGGGTTACCTCACTGCAACGCCGCTTGCTTCTTGAGCCAGTCATCAAAATCCGGCTGCGACATCACGTAGAGGTACGCCTTCATGTTGTAATGGCCCAGGCCGCATAGCTGGCTGCACACGATTTCATACTTGCCAACCTTGGTTGCCGTGAAGTGAAGTTGGAGGTCCAATCCAGGTACAAAATCCTGGTGTATCCGCAGCGCCGGAACATAGAAAGAATGGCTCAGGTCTTTGGAGTGCATCAGTAAGCGAATTTCGTGGTTCACCGGAATGGCCATTTCCGCGGTCACGATGTCATCTTTGGAGTCCGGATCGTTGACTTGATCGAGACCAAAGATGTTCTGGTTGGTCTCACTGATCTTGTCGGGATGGAGCGGGCCAAACTTTCCATCTGGCCCGGGATAGCGGAAATAGAATGCGAACTGCCCGGCCTGGACTTGAACGGGCATGGCGTCCGCGCCGGGCTGAGTGAAGTAGATATTCGCCCAGGCTTTTATTCCGAAAATTCCCAAGGCAAAAATCTCCACGCCGACAAGAATGATCGCGGCAGCCACCAGCCCTGCCGCGCCCCCGGGAAAACGCTTCGACTTCTCTCCCGGTCTGCTGCCGGAGAACCTCCAGATGAGCCACGCCAGGAAAATCTGGGAAACGAGGAAAGAAATTCCGGCCTCCCACATCGTGTCATCCAGTTGTTTGTCGATGGCTTGACCATGGGTCGAAATGTCCTCCATCGGATGCCAGGTATTGCGGACGATGGGAATCGCGGAAAGGATTGTGATTACGAGGATGGTGACCGCGAAAAATTTCGCCATGGTGCTTCGGCCCTCCGGACGGCGCCCCGTCAGATCGCTTCGAATCCGCTGCGGGACAGTTCCGCGACGCACTGCTACTGATCTGACCTACTTCGCTTTGAAGGTGAAATTCGCCGTTGCCGGTTTTCCGGCAGCCACGGTGATCTTCTGCGTCTGCGTGCCGTAGGTTTCCTGCCAAGCGGTCAAGGTGTAATTTCCCGCTGGCAAGTTATCTATCTTGTAGGACCCCTTGTCGTCGCTCACGCCGTACGGCCCTTTCACCACCACCATGTACCCGCTCATCCAGGGATGAATGTTGCACTTCACATGAATGGCAACTTCTTGCGCTGGCCAGGATGTGTCGATCGGCGGAGCACCCGGCGGCTGAGACTTGTTCCACTCATGGTTTTGCCCCCCCGGCGCGGGCATGGGGTGAATGTTGTGCGAAGTCTGATCGCTGTTGACTACCTTAAAGTGTTGGTTCACATCCAGGCCCAGTACGTGCGGCTGATATTGGCAGCCTTTCTGATTAAACTCAGGTTCTGAAGTAGCTGTGCTTTCGCCACCGCTCCAGCCTTCGGAAACGTAAACCACGACATTCGCCAGACCGCCGTCCGCTCCCGCGACTACGCCTTCCGTGGTAATGGGATGGTCTTTGTGAATGGCGGCGCAGGACGGCTCCTTTGACATGTCAATCGGTTTTTGGTGCGGAGCTGTACCATCCAGCTTGATCGTTCCCGTAACGCCGGCGCCCGAGGGCGGTGCGGCTTTTACCGCTCGCTGCGAAATGTGAGCTGCCACAGCCAGCAACAGCACCGCTGAAAACATCGCGCTCAGCTTGCACAAATTAGATTTGTTCATGATCTCTTCCTCCCTCCTGCTTTACTTGTTCTGGTTATCCTGTGCGGGGGCTGGAGGCGCAGCCGGCGGGGCAGCAGGAGCCGGTGTTGCGTTTGGATTGATCGGCTTCAATCCCAATTGCTTTGCGATCTGCCTTTCCTTGCTGTTCTCCCTGGTTGCAGGCTGCAGGGTGCGCAGATAGAACACCAGGTCCCAGGCTTCCTCCGGTTTTACATTGTCGGCAAACGAAGGCATCGGGGTGCCGTCCAGCCCAGTCATGAAGATGCGATACAGAGCGCGGTCATCGGTCCCGCATTTGAACTTGGTCTGATCGTGGAAGTCGAAGGGTTTAATGGGACGGTTTTGGTCGTCGGTCAGAGTGTCGGCAGAAGGACCATTCCCTCTGCCCGTAACGCCATGGCATTTCCAGCATTCCAGCTTTTGGAACACCGCTTGCCCGGCTACGATCCGGTCTGCGGTCAGCGCTGGCTCGGCGGGGATCTCGATCGGGGTTCCCGGCTTTTCCGTCTTCCAGCGCTCGGAGAAGTGCTTGACGTAAGCTACCAAGTCAACTCGCATCTGATCGGAGAGCGGGTTCCACGACGGCATGTTCGAGCTCTGCAGTCCTCGCCCGACGGTGGTGTACAGGTCCGCGTCGGTGGGCAGGGTACCGGTTGGTGTAGAGCGGCATTTGAAAATACCCAAGGTGAAGTTGCGCGGCTTGGGGTCGATCCAGACCGCGTTTTCCCCTTCGCCATCTCCGAGCACCCCGTGGCAACCCACGCAATAGCGGCGACAGTTCATCTTTGCATCCTGGGCATGTCCGGTGAGCTTACCGACGTGGGCTTCCATTCCCAGGTTTTGCTCTTCCTGAAATTCGGTGACTTGTGCGAAGGAGAGGCTGCAGAATGCCAGCACCACCACTGCGCACGCGATGGATTGGATCTGTTGGGTACGCATTTTCTCCTCCTTTAGAAGTCGAAGTCGAAGCCTGACATCAGGCTGCTGCTGGTTAGATCGGTTCCGGTTACCGGCGCTGTCCCCCGTTGTCGCACCCATGAATACTCGTTGTGAAAGGCGAAACCGGCGCGGCTGGTCATGATCGGCATGTAGCGAAATCCAAAAGTGTACATGTCGATGTTCCCCAAGTCGGAAGCCATGGGAGCTACTGTCGACGAACCCGCGCACGTCGCGATCGGGCAAGCCTGTTGCGACATGCGCTCCCACTCCGATCTCTGAATGAAGATGAGTTGCGGACTGTAAACATAGTGAGTTTCGAGCAAGTAGCCGTTCCAACTCGGCGCTCGCGCTCCGACGGGAAGAGGCGTTCCCGGGGTGTTGTTCCCAGGAACGGTCCCGCCCGGGAAATCACCGTAGCCGGCGCCGAACCAGGCGCTGTCCCAGCCATGCTGAGTTACGACCTGAAAGTCCAGCTTGCCGAAGTAGAACAGTCCGACAAAGCCTTCGCGGTTAAACGACCGGTTGGCCCTGCCGGAACCGGGAATGACGCTGGCGGGATCGGTGGGGCCGCCATTGGTCAAGTAGTAGGTCGGCGCTTCGCCAATCATGGCGTAGAAACCAACACGGTCCGTTCCCAGCTTGCCCACGTCAAAGGCGTGACTGGCAGCAAAGAAGCCGCTGTAGGCGTTTCCGTACGGCAAATTAACATTTCCATCGGACGAGCCAATCAAAGCCGCCGAATATCGGGTTCGGTCATTGGCCGAGTGCCCCATCAGCTCCACGCCAAGCTGGTTATCTCCAAGCTGTCCGAAGATGTTGCCATCTCCAACCGGAATGAAGTGATATGTCTCATATACACCCGAGATAGGAGTAAGCGTCAGGATGCGCTTTTCAGAAACCAGGTTATCCAGTTCGAATTTTCCCATCTTCACGTTGAGCCACGGGCTGCCAAAGAGGTTGTCAAAGCGCCCCATTACGGTCTCGAAGTGAAAGGCGCCGGTCGGGTCGGACGAGGGGAGAACGTAGAACGAAATATTCTTCTCGAGGGTGCCGCCGGTGTGGAAATCCAAGCCACTCAGGTCGAAGCCATTGCTAGTGACTTGAGCTTCGCCGGCGCCGATTCCCGCGGGCGTGTCAACCTGCACTTTGTTAGTGCTCTCCCGATGCCAGTAAGGAATGATGCGGAACGTGACCGGCCAATACGAGGGATTCTGCCAGATGGGAGCGTCCCGATCGTTCATGAGTTGATAGCCGTTGTCTTTGAACTTTTGCCCGAAGTAGTTGAGCATCGGCCAGGCTTCATGACAAGCCGAACAGCGCAGGCCGTACTTTCTGGCAAAGGCAGGAATGGCTAAGACGTTGTTAGCCGACGAAAGAACAAAAAAAACCGCCAGCAGCAGGCCAACTAAGGTCCTTCTGGGAGAAGCCATTGTGACCTCCTTACGACACAACAGCACAAAACGGACTTCCTGTTTCCACCCCAGTGCGCGCAACGCTCCGTAGATTTATCACGGTCACAAAGCGGGTGTCAAGGAGATGTCAAAGATTTGTCACGAAATTGTCTGTACCTATCTCCACGGCCAAGTTGACATGCTGCTCTCGCGCGCTGTAGAGATGGTCTAGGTGGTGCCGCGGTTGTCGAGACCTGCAGCCATGAAGCTAAAACAACTTTTGCATCTCGTGCCTTTGCTCACCTTGCTTTTATTCGCACCCCGCACACTTCACGCGCGCGGAAAGTCCACTGAAAGCTATGGAATGGGGTTGAGCGTGAGCGTTCCAGCCCCGGAACCGGAACTCCTGCAAGCGGTCCAGGACGTTGCTTCCGACGGAATTATTCAGGGCAGCAAGGAATACAACAAAGACGAATACGTTGCAGGCGCAGACGCCGTGGACAGTACTCAGGTTTTTCCCAAGTGGACCGGAGCCGGACAAGTTTTCTACAAAGTTCGAAAGAGCGCGCTGGACCCCAGAAATTTCAAAGACAGCGGAGACTCCGGTACGCTTGCCGTTCGCTATGTGGTCCAGCCAGGAGACGATAAGAACACAATTCTGAAAATCGATGCGATTTTTGTAGACGATTTTCATCGCCGTCCACATCTTTCCAACGGTTCGGTCGAAGCGGCGGAATACGCCGCCATCCAGGATCATCTCGCCGCCATGCAATTGCAGAAACAGCACGCCGCCGAAGAAGAACAGCGCCACCAGCAGGAGTTGGCCGCAAAGGAGTTGGAACGGAAGCAAAAGCAGCAGCGACTCGAGCTCTCGGTCGCGCAGGCGCCGGGCGAGAGCCTGGAGCAGCACATCCGCAATCTTCGACGTGACGCGGAACGGTTGGTGACATCCGCTGGAGGCAAGCTCAGGTCCGCTCCGTATCGCAGCGCCTCGAGCCTGAAGTCGCTGCCGCCGGGTACTGAGGTTGTGATTCTTATTTCGACTCCCTACTGGTATGGCGTCGAGACCGAAGACGGACAGCACGGCTGGCTGCATCGCAGCGAGTTGGAGCCGTTGCCTTGAGCCGGCGCCGGCGTCGAGTTGCGGTTGTGTTCTTTCTCGCCGTCTCTTGTGCGGCACAGGACCCTCCCCTCAAGAATTCGGGAAGCGAAAGGACATTCTCTCAGCCGATTGCAGTAGTGCAGGCGGCAGTGCAAAGACTGCCGGGCGGCACGTCCGGACGCTTGCCGGTGCTCGATGGATTCGTAGCACCGGGCTCGCACCCGTTGTCCGGTTACCAGCGTCCGTACTATCGGTGCGATGTTCGCATCACGCCCGCGAAGTCCGGACGATCGCTGGTGCGCGTGACCGCCAAGATTACGGCCTGGTTCAGTAGTCCGGCGCATTCGGGATACGAGACGCTCGAATCCAATGGTCGCATCGAGTCTGATCTGCTTGACCGGTTGCAGGATGCCCTGGCGATATCTTCAGCAAGCACGACCGCGCCTGCGGCCAAGCTGCCCGACAGTCCGCCGGCTCCAAGATCGGCAGCGCCGGAGATCGATGCCCCCATGCCGAGACTGCCTGATCATCCAGGCCTCTCAATCGGTGCCGGCAAAGAACAGACTAATCCCCAAGACAAAGACCTGCAGCAGGAAGCCAAAAATTTGGAAGAGATTCTGCGCAATCAATCGCACCCGACAAACTTGGTCGCGGTCAAGCAGGACGGAACCCCGGTCTTGCAGAATCCTATTGTTGATGCAAAGGTGTTGTTCCTGGCCAGCGCGGAGGATGAATTCGAAGTGCTCGACGAAACTCCGGGCTGGGTGCATGTGCGAGTCTCCGGTTTGTCACGCGGTTGGCTGCGGCGCTCGACGGTTGAGATGCTCGGTGATTCACAGCCTGGAGCCGACAACGAAGCCATGGCAGCCAGGCCGGATAATCCCACCCACACCGAAGCGAAGACCGATGCCCAATCGCCAGCGCCCTTTTCTGTGAACAGCGAGGAAATCGGAAGCTTCCCGGGGCAGTGGGCGCCACTGCGCGGCAAGAACGTGAAGATTGTTTCGCTCCAGCAGGCGCCGGGGACTGGTCGAATCACAAGTCCGCAGGAGAAGAAGCAATTCGCCGAGGGATTGTTCAAGAAGGAATCGCCGGGCCTTGCTTCAGCCGCAGCAGGGCTAGTGTTGGTCTTCGACGCCGAGGACGGGGGAATGGTGGCTACAACCCGCGCTGCACTCGAGCAGTGGAACAAGGGCGCACTATCCGAAGCAGCATTCTGGAAGCAGTGCTATCTCGATCCGCCTGAGATTCTGGGCGCGAACTGAGGCTAGTGGTGGCCCCAGTTCCACACCGGGTTTCCTTTGTCGTCCCGCAGAACCAGGGTGTCCTGGCCCTTCACTACTTCGCGCGCCAGAATCAAGTCTGTACCGTCTTGCTTGATCTTTGATCCGGTAAATGCGATGGCATCGCCCTTGCTGAAAGTGACTCCCATATCGTCCATGAAAGACTTCGGGCACAGGTAGATGTCAACCATATCGTCGCCGTTCTTCATCAGCAGATGGGCGACTTCCTTTTCCTGCCCCTTGGGAGGAAACTTCAAGTCCTCCACCACGCCTTTCATCTTGATTTCAGTCGCGGGGTCGTACTTGGGCGGATGGGTCTGCGCAGCCGATACCCCGACCCACAAAAAGATCGCCATGATCGGAAGCAGAAAAACCTTGCCGTCGCACACAGCGGCGGAGGCACTGAAAAGACGCATGGCCTTGCTCCTTGCAGTAGGGACACGGGAAACCGGTCTCACACGGGGATCCCGTTCCTTCGTACCACCTTACGGCTTGCTAGGATTAAGCCGACCAGGATTAGGCCAATAGGTAAGCAGCGATGATCATACTACTCTTTTTTCTGGCGGAGCAGAGATTTTCCTGGGGGCAGAGTGTAGTTGGAGGCGCGGGTCGGAATCGAACCGACGTATAAAGGTTTTGCAGACCTCTCCCTTACCACTTGGGTACCGCGCCCTGCCGGATATTAAAGTAGCTGCCTGAGCGGAAAATGTCCACTTTTGGGGCCGCGGACGCAACACGCCGCGATCCTTCGCGACAGAATTGGATTCTGGAGCGGGAGACGGGGGTCGAACCCGCGACTTCGACCTTGGCAAGGTCGCGCTCTACCACTGAGCTACTCCCGCTCGATAACGGAATTATAAACGATGCCGTCGAACCAGCGAAGTTCGCGGGCGAGGCACCAGCGTCACACGCTCAGTGCCCCGTGTGCCACTGCGGATCTCTTTCCGGGGCCACGATCTCGCCATCGCGCATGTGAATGATGCGGTCGCCGTAGGCTGCGGCTTCAGGATTATGCGTGATCATCAGCACCGTCTGGCCTAATTCCTGATTCGAATGACGCAGCATCTTGAGGACAATTTCCGAGTTCTTTGAATCCAGGTTACCGGTAGGTTCGTCGGCCAGCACAATGGCCGGGCGATTGATGAGCGCACGAGCCAGCGCCACTCGTTGCTGCTCGCCGCCCGAGAGTTCGGAGGGCCGGTGATTCAGGCGTTTGCTGAGTCCCAGCAGACCGACGATCTTGTCGAAGTGGCCGGTATCGCGGTCGCCGTTTTTGCCTGCGATGTCAATGGCGACGTCAATATTCGAACGGGCGTCGAGCGTAGGCAGCAGATTGAATTTTTGGAACACAAAGCCGATTTTCTTTTTGCGCATGCGAGTGCGCGCCGCATCGGAAAGGGCGGCGAAATCGGTGCCGTCAATCAGGACCTTGCCGGAGTCGGCCTGCGTCAGACCTCCCAGGAGATAGAAGAGGGTTGACTTGCCGCTACCCGAAGGCCCGACCACAGCGACGAACTCTCCCTTCTCCACCTGAAAGGAGATTCCGCGCAGCGCGGGCACTTCAATCTTGCCAATGTGGTAGGTCTTGTGAAGCTCAATCGCTTCGATGATGGCTGCCATCTGAAGTATTGATCTTACAACAAGGTTGGTGTGGCGCGGACGGGGCTTTGTTCCGGGCGCACTTGTCCGCGTAGGCATGCCGCAAACCGCTTTTCGCCGGCGGCGAAAAGTGGGCTCAGAAGAATCCCGCGAAAGCCTACGCGGAAGCAACGCGATAGGGAGTAGGAGAGGGCGGAACTTGCTGGCGGGCATGAGCGCGTTTGGGCCCGCGCTTGCGCACCAAGAGAAGGCGGATTCTTTCCAGCAGGTCGGCCGGAGCGTACATTCCCTTGGCGAGAAAAACGTCAGCGCCAGTTTCCTGTTCATAAATTTTGACCTTGCCGGAGAGCAGGATGGCAGGAGTTTCCGGCGACAGGCCTTTCACGCTTTGCACCAGTTTCGAGCCGTCAATTCCCGGCATGACGAGATCGGTGAGTACCAGGTCCACGCCGCCCTGGGCGAAGCGGTTGAGCGCTTGTTGTGCATCCGAGTAGGCCAGCACGCGGTAGCCGCGGGTTTCCAGCATGACCTTTCGGATGGAGAGTGATTGTTCGTTGTCATCAACACAAAGGATCGTTCTCTTGGGTTTCATTTCACGGGCTTTCTTTAAGAGCGCGGAATACTCCGCGCACGAAAAAGTTCACAAATTGTTGGTTGAAAAATCTACCAGAGCGAACTGAATCCTATCGGCGCAAGCCTCGCATGTAAAGTGGCGCCGAAGCCAACGCGAGTTTTCCTCATTGCAAATTGGCAGGGTTTGTGCGCAGCCACGTTTTGCGCGGACTTGGTGGCCTGTGCATTTAAAACAAAAGTTCTCCGCGCAAAACTTCAACAACATTTCCACCGACGCGTACATTAACCACTCTGCCATCGTGTCGTGAGGCACGGACAAAAATCCGGCTGGGACGTTTCATCTCGACGCCTTGCTCGATCAGAACCCGTTCGTTGGGTTGTGCAACGCCATGCTCAACCATCCATGCCGCAGCGCAGCCAGAAGCCGAGCCCGTGGCGGGATCTTCGCCGTTGTAGAAGAGCATGCGAGCGTGCAGGCGGGCGTCGGGACCCACCGTCTCAAGCGAAACGCAAAAGAAAAATTTTCCGCCCGAGGCAGCGAGATACTCTGAGGCGCGCTGCTGATTGATCTGCAACCGGCGGATTGCCTCCAGGGTGCGAATGGGTAGTACGGTGAAGGGAACGCCCGTGGACACGCTCTGGATGGGAAGTTCCGGGTCAATGTCTGCAACCGGGATCCCAGTGACTTCGGCGATTTTCCGCCGGTCGTGGACTTGCCCAAAGATCGGGTCGGTCTGCGTCATCTCCCCGAATGCGAGCTGACCGGGAGTTTCGTCGAATTGAACCGGGATGGTCCCCACGTTGAGGTCGAGTCTGATCTGGCTCGCGCCGGAGTCTCCGCGCAGCGCGAATGCCGTGCCCAGCGTGGGATGGCCAGCGAACGGCAGTTCTTCCTGGACGGTGAAGATGCGAACCCGCACTCCGCGTTCGCGCTCGGTAGCGGGGTCACGAGGGAAGATGAACGTGGTTTCGGACAGATTCATTTCGCGGGCAATGGCCTGCATTTCTTCGCCGCTCAGGCCGCTGCTGTCCGAAAATACAGCCAGCGGATTGCCCTGGAGCGGGTGGGAAGTGAACACGTCAAACTGGACGAATGGAAGCCGGCGGGAAGAGGAGGTCATGCGGGATTGGATTCAGGAACCAATCCGAAGGAGCAGCAAAGTTTTTCTATCCGCCCCTGCGTCACCTCGTTTGACGACCCTCCTTGCCCTGCGTATCCTAATCCCTATGCGAATTTGCCTTACGCCGTGCAGTTGTTGTTGTCGCGCGCCGGTGTGTGGTAGCTGAAAGTTTCCGGCCCACCCGGCGCAACGCGGGTGGGTTTTATTTTTCCGCCAAAGAAACATTCGCGGCCGTCAGAGGCCCTCGGGCAGCGTCCGGAAACGAATTCAATTCACGAGGAGATCACAAATGAGCACCGCAACTTTGAACCCAGCCGACACTAATCGAATTCCGCGCATCAACGAAACCGCCCCAGACTTCACCGCCGAAACCACGCAGGGCACCATTCGTTTCCATGAATGGATTGGGGACGGATGGGCGATCTTATTTTCGCACCCCAAGGACTTTACCCCCGTGTGCACCACCGAACTCGGATATATGGCGGGATTGCAGCCGGAATTTGCCAAGCGCAACACCAAAATCATTGGCTTGAGCGTGGACCCGGTAAGCAACCACAGCAAGTGGGCCGCGGACATCGAGGAGACCCAGGGCCACAAAGTGAATTATCCGATGATCGGTGACCCGAAGCTGGAAATAGCCAAGCTTTATGGAATGTTGCCGGCCGATAGCGGCGACACCTCTGAGGGCCGCACTGCCGCCGACAACGCCACTGTGCGTACGGTTTTCGTGGTCGGCCCGGACAAGAAGATCAAGCTGCAGCTCAGCTATCCGATGACCACCGGCCGCAACTTCGACGAGGTCCTGCGGGTGCTGGATTCGATGCAGCTCACCGCCAAGCACAAGGTAGCCACGCCGGTGAACTGGAAGCAGGGCGACGATGTCATCATCGTCCCCGCGGTGTCGAACGAGGAAGCGCAGCAGAAGTATCCCGAGGGCTGGAAGACGCTCAAGCCGTATTTACGGGTAGTGAAACAACCGAAGTAGCGCAGGAAATTCGAGCCACGGATTTACACGGATCTTCACCGATAGAGTTTAATCGATGAAGATCCGTTGCCGCAGGCGGGAAATCCCTCCTTAATTGTCGAAGAGTCGCACCGTAGCGCAAACCGGGACGCGAGTCAATCGGCGAGGGAACCTGTTAATCTTGAAAACCGCGAGAAAGCAGGGGAAGCGCATGCGGTCCGGTGATCGTCCCGGTCTTCAAAACCGGCGGGCGGCGTCTTTCGGCGTCGCCGATGGGTTCGACTCCCATTCGCTTCCGCCACTTTTCAACAACAGTTTGGCGGGGACGTCATCCTCTCTGATCCCAACTTTGGCAGCCTATTTGTCCTGATGGGTTAATACGAAACGATTCCGCTCATCCCCCGGTGGGCCCCGCTTGATGTATCGGTAGAACCGCAACTCGCCTCGCTGTTTCCAATACGGCGCATCGTAAATATCGATTCCTGGCCCAGAGCGCAGGGAGCTGAAAAAAGCGTGCTGCGCCGGATTGACTATGATTCCTACGTGGCCAGGCCAAACCACAAGGTCCCCGGGTTGGGCATGCGCCACCCGCTGAAATTCATTGGTGCCGACATAGAGACTGGAAGAGCTCACGTACGGATAGGGAAACCCAGCGCGAGCATAGATTGCGTGTACTAGGTGCGAACAATCAGCCTCAGAATGTAAGCGTCCGCGGGAGTCGAGGGCTGCCGAAATCACAGACAAGCCGTCATCCGGGGTCAATGTCCGAGAGGCAGGTGGGAGATGATGTCGGCCCGCATTCTGGTTCGAGCTTCCCACTTTCTGAATCTCTCGTTGTGCCGGCGAGGGGTAGGGAGCGAGTCCGTACACAATCAATGCCGCGATTGCGCGTCGTGTATTGAACCGCATACTCGGTATTGTGATGCGGTATTGGATACCGGAGCAGGTTACGCTGGTACAACGTCATCCGACGTGCGAACGGGGCACACGTGTGAGCGCCGGCACCGTCCCGTGCGGCGACTTGCTCTCATAAGCCGGTTCAACAGAGTATCCCTGGGTGAAACCGCCTCAGTCGGCGGCGTGCGATATGCTGTACCTCGCTCCGATTTCCGCGGAAGCTCGCAGCAGGGCGTCCAGGGGCTTGAGCGTCGGCAACTGTGCTCCGGACTGCTGGAGCGCTTCCAGCAGCTTTTCCGTGGGAATGTTTCCTACCAGAGCGTCCTGCGCGAAGGGACATCCGCCGAGCCCGCCGATCGCGGAGTCGAAGCGCCGGCAGCCGGCTTCATAGGCGGCCAAAACCTTTTCTGCCGCTGCTTCCGGGCGGCTGTGCAGGTGGGCTCCGATATCGAGATAGCCGAACTTGTCGATCACGGCGGAAACCAGCGAGCGAATCTGCCCGGGTGACGCCAGGCCGACGGTGTCGGCCAGCGAGACCATCTTTATTCCGCTCACTTCCAGAATGTCCACCGCGGCGAGCACTTCGTCGGCGTCCCAGGGGTCGCCGTAGGGGTTGCCGAATGCCATCGAGATGTACACCACCAGGTCGAGGCCGGCGTCGTCAGCCTTGTTTTGGATTTTCTCCAGCTCATCGACCGATTCTTCCGGCGTCTGGCGCTGATTGTTGCGGAGAAACGTGGGCGAAATGGAATAGGGGAAGCCCAGCGTGGTTACCGCGTGCGTGTTGATCGCCCGCTGCGCACCTTTTTCGTTGACCACGATGCCGATGATCTCAAGGTCGTCCGGCGGGTCGAGGTCTTTGAGCACAGCCTCGGAGTCCGACATCTGTGGCACGGCCTTTGGCGAAACGAACGAGGCAGCGTCGATGTGCTTGAAGCCGGCGCTGATCAGTGCCTTCAGGTAGTCAACTTTCAGGTCGGCAGGGATCTGGCCCTGCAGGCCTTGCCAGGCATCGCGGGGGCACTCGATGAGTTTGACGGGGGCGGACATGTTCACGGGCTATCTTAAATGTGCGAGGGAGAAATTTCCTCTGTGAAACTCTGTGTCCTCCGTGGTCCAGGGTTTCAGGCTTTTAACCACAGAGGACACAGAGTTTCACAGAGTCTTAAGCTCTTTGGGCGCCGCCGAGTTGCTGTAGCGCGGGTACAAGCACCGCCGACCAATCGGCGACTTCATCTTCGCGCAGCGTACGCTCATGCGACTGGAAAATCGCGCGTAGGAGTATCGAGTATTTTCCCGCGGGGACGGAGCCGCCGCGGAAGATCTCGATGGGCGAAAAACTCCGTAGCTCGCGCAGGCTGAGGCCCTGCACAGCGGACTGAATCTTGTCGAAGGTCACCTTATCGTCGAACAGGAATGAGAAATCGCGCTCCACGCCGGGGAATCGAGGCAGCGGCTCGTACCGGATCTCGCGGAGATCGCGTGTGTAGAGAAGGTCCGCGAGAACCTCTGCCACGAAAACTTCCTGCCGCAATTTGCGTGCCGCCGCAACCTGCGGATGTAGTTGGCCGAACTGCGCCACGGGTTCGCCGTCCATCAGCGCTCGGGCGGAGCGGCCTGGATGGTAATAGTCGGCAGTCTGCGTGTCGAACGTGAGGAATTTGTGCTGGAACGCCCGCAACAAAGTTTCAACGTCGCCTTTGAAGGAGCGAAAAATGTCCAATTCGTTGGTTCCTTTACTGGTATCGAGCACGCTGCCTTGCGGAATGGCGCGCCTGATCGCAGGTACGGTCGCGCCCAGGCAGACGCGAGCACGTTCTGTCGTCGCGGCCCCGGAGGCCTCGTACACGTCTCCCATCTCGAATAGGCGGACGTCTTCTGTTCCGCGATTCAGGTTGTAGGCCAACATGTTCAGCATTCCCGGCAGCAGCGAGCTGCGCATGAGCGAAGCCTCTTCGCTTAGCGGGTTCGCCAGCTCGATCACAGGACTGGATGAAAAATTCTCCGCGTCGTCGTGGGCGATGAAGCTCAGGGAGACCGCCTCGTTATAGCCGAGCGCGAGCAGGGAAGATCGAAGCCTCGCTTCTTTGGCGGCGCGCGGACCTTCCACGACCGCGCCGGAAAACGCCGGCAGAGTGCTGGGGAAATTGTTGTAGCCATGCAGCCGGGCGATCTCTTCGATCAGGTCGATTTCGCGCCCCACATCCAGTCGCCAGGTTGGAATGCGGACCGAAAATTCGGGCTGAGCGCCAGGTTCGGGGACCAGTTCGAAGCCGAGGCGGTTGAGAATTGCGACGATCTCGTGTGTCTCAAGCTTGCTGCCGAGAATGCGTTGTGCGCGCGAAATGCGAAGCACAACCGGCGCCTGATCAATTTCGCGCGCGATGGCGTCAATCGGGTTGCCATCCAATTCACCGCCGCCGGATTCGATGATTCGTTGCGCGACCAACGCGCAGGCCAGCGGAGTGGCTCCGTAATCCGCGCCGCGCTCGAAACGATGTGAGGCGTCGGTGTGCATCCCGAGACGCTTGGCAGTCTTGCGAACGGCGACCGGATCGAACCAGGCCGACTCGATCAGGATGTTTTTCGTTTTCTCAGTGATCATGGTGTCGAAGCCGCCCATCACTCCGGCGAGGGCGACGGGCTTCTTTGCGTCAGCGATGATCAAATCTTCAAGTGAGAGCTTGCGGTCAACACCGTCGAGAGTTTTCAGAGTTTCGCCGCTACGTGCACGCCGGACGATAATTGTTCCGCCTTCGAGTAGGTCGAGATCAAACGCGTGCGTGGGATGGCCCATTTCCCACAGCGTGTAATTCGAAGCGTCGGCTGCGTTGTTGATGGAGCGCTGATCCACCAGAGCCAGACGGCTGGCAATTTTCTCAGGCGAGGCCTTGATCTTTACTCCGCGGACGATCTGGGCCGTGTATCGTGCGCAACCTTCCCTATCCTCAATATCGATTTGAAAGGGCACGGCTTTAGCCGTGCCGTTAAGCGCAATCGAAGAGTTGGCGGCTCTAGCCGCTTTGGTCTCGACGGGTTTCAGCCCGAGGCCGTAGATCGCCGCCGTCTCGCGCGCGACGCCATAGTGATTCATCGCGTCAGGCCGATTCGTTCCGATCTCCATTTCGAAGACCGTGCTCGTGCCCTCGCCGGAAACGCCCTCGACCGCGATGCCAATCGCAGTCAAGTCTTCGGCGAGGCGGCGCTCGTCCACCGTAAGATCAACGAATTCGCGCAGCCAATTTGAAGAGAGCTTCATTATTCAAGGGCAACGACCAACGACTGACGACTGCCTTACCCAAATTGCTCCAAAAACCTAACATCCCCCTGGAAGAACAACTGCAAATCATCCAGCCCGTACTTCAACATCGCAATTCGGTCCACGCCCATGCCGAAGGCGAAGCCGGAAATCTTTTCTGGGTCGTAGCCGTTGTGCTTTACGAACTCGAATACGTTCGGATCAACCATTCCGCAGCCGAGGATCTCAATCCATCCCGTCTGCTTGCAGGGGCGGCATGGCGCGCTATCAGTGCCGCGCTTGCCGCTGCCGCCGCAGATGAAGCAGGAGACGAACATCTCCGCGCTGGGCTCAGTGAAGGGAAAGAATGACGGACGGAAGCCGGTCTTCACGCTCGATCCGAAGAGCGCTTTCATGGCGTGGTCGAGCGTGCCTTTCAAATCGCCGAAAGTGATGTTGGTGTCCACGGCGAGGCCCTCGACCTGATGGAACATGGGCGAGTGGCTGGCGTCGGGAGGGTCGTTGCGATGGACCTTGCCGGGTACCAGAATCCGCAGCGGCGGTTTCAGCTTCTCCATGGTGCGAATTTGCACTGGAGAAGTGTGGGTGCGCAGCAGCAGCCGTTCGCGCGGCGGCTTCGCGTCTTGGTTTGCTACGAACAAAGTATCCTGAGTATCGCGCGCCGGGTGGTTGGGCGGAAAATTCAGCGCCTCGAAATTGTAGTAGTCGGTCTCGATCACCGGGCCTTCGGCAACCGAGTATCCGAGGTTGCGAAAGACCGAGATGATTTCATTCATGGTTCGGATAATCGGGTGCTCGGTGCCGATGGGACGGCGGATGCCGGGGAGGGAGATGTCGAGTGCGGCGTTCGATTTCGAGGGGGCAGGCTGCTGGAGTGCGGCTTCGACTTTTTGTTCGACTTCCTTCTTGAGGGCGTTGACGCGCTGGCCGACTTCGCGTTTGGCGTCTTTTGGCGCGGCCTTCAGCCAAAGGTCGTTCACTTGGGTGAGGATGCCGTCTTTGCGGGCGAGCCAGCGGTCGCGGAAGGCTTTGCGGTCAGCGTCGTTGCCGAGCTGTTCCGATTCTTTTTGCAACGCCGCGAGCAGATCAGCGACGGCCTTGTCGAGCGCCGCCGGCGAGAAGTCCTTCAGTTTGGGGACAGTGTACGCCACGTTTATTTCGCCCCTTCGGGGCTTGGTTGTTTCGCTTGTGCTACCCAGGGCTTACGCCTGGGCTGTATTCGTGCGCCGCTTCGCGGCTTGCTACCCGCTCCTGACTGTGTTTTCGCCGGTGAAGATCTTCTTCGTTCCCAGCGAACAGCAGGTTCCTCGACTCCGCAAGATCATTCGCTTTGCGAATGATCTTGCTCCGCTCGGAATGACAGAGCCATTAAGAGAATGACAGCAAGTAGGAATGACAGAAGTATAAGGGAATCGCGCGGCGGCATGGCGGAAGCCATGCCACGACACGAACCCCTTCAGTCACGCTATTGCTGATGGCTGACGGCTGAAACCTGACGGCTGTTTTACGCTGCCCCGCCGAGAGCGCCTTTCGCCTGCTCGGCGAGGCTCTTAAAGGCTGCAGCGTCTTTCACCGCCAGATCAGAAAGGATCTTGCGGTCCAACTCTATGCCGGCGACTTTCAGCCCGTGGACGAACTGGCTGTAGCTCAGGCCGTTCAGCTTGGCGGCGGCGCCGATGCGGACGATCCACAGCGAGCGGTATTGGCGTTTTTTCTGCTTCCGCCCGGAATAGGCGAATTTCAGGCCGCGTTCTACGGCTTCTTTCGCCGAGCGGTAGAGTTTGGATTTGGTCAGGAAATAACCGCTGGCGCGGTCGAGTATCTTTTTGCGTTTGGCGCGGCGTTTAGTCCCGCGTTTTACACGAGGCATGGGGTTGCTCCTTTTTACCTTCTATTTAGCGGCTGGAGGCAGGATTTGCCTCTTCACTCGCTTGCGCGATCTTCTGCGCTTTTTCCCGTGACACTCGGCGCAGCGGAGACGAAAAAGCCATTAACCACAAAGGGCGCTAAGGTACACGAAGGGAAATTCCCTAGTACGGAATCATTCTCTTGACTTTTGGCGTATCCGCGTCGCTGACCAGAACCGAGCTGCGAAGGCCGCGCTTCCGCTTTTTGTCTTTCGAGGTCAAGATGTGTCGTAAGAAAGCATGTGACCGCTTCACTTTCCCGCTGGCGGTCTTTTTGAAGCGCTTGGCGGCGCCTTTGTGTGTTTTTAATTTCGGCATGAAATCTCCTCAAAAAGCCGTCAGCAGCCGTCAGCTTTCAGCAAAAAATCGCTAACCGGCCCAGCTATGCCTGACGTGCTGCCGCTACCGGCTTCTCTCCCGGCTTTTTCGCGCTCGGCGCCAGGATGGCGTGCAGCGTGTTACCTTCCTGCCGCGGACGGAACTCGACAATTCCGCGATCGCCAATATCTTTGATCAGGCGCTCCAGGATTTGCCGTCCCAGTCCGGTACGCGTCATTTCGCGCCCACGGAAAAAAATCGTTGCCTTGACCTTGTCGCCGTCGTCCAGAAAACGCAGCACGTGGTTTTTCTTGGTCTCGTAATCGTGGTCGTCCACGTTGATGCGGAATTTAACTTCCTTGACGGTGATTGTCTTCTGGTGCTTTTTGGCTTCGCGCTCTTTCTTTTCCTGCTGATAGAGAAACTTCCCATAATCCATGATGCGGCAAACCGGAGGTTGCGCGGTGGGGGAAATCTCGACCAGATCCAAGTTCTTTTCGCGGGCCATCTTGAGCGCTTCAAAGGGAGGCATGATGCCGATCTGCTCACCCTCGTCGCCAATCACGCGGATTTCGCGCGCCCGAATACGATCATTGGTTCGGATAAAACGCTTATCGATACAAACCTCCGTCCACTTTTTAACCGTGTGGGGATGAAGAATTATAACATCAGCCGTCCGCGGTCAGCTATCAGGTATCAGGAAGAGCGAAGGCAGCGGCGGACGGACGGCACTTGGCATTTAGCACTTAGCCTTTTCCCCCTGACAGGTCTTGCCGACCAAACGCCAAGTGCTAAGTGCTGCTCGACCCCAGCTTCTGTTCTACCAACGCCTCGACCCGTTTCATCACCTCATCTTCAGATAACGAAGTAGAATCGAGAATGGTGGCATCTGGCGCCGGCTCTAGAGGAGAGGTGGCCCGCGTCCGGTCGCGGCGGTCGCGCTCGCGCAACTCAGCCGCCGTGGACTCGGCGGAAGCTCCACCCGAGTGCCGCTGCTGGATACGCCGCCGCTCGCGAATTACCGGGTCGGCGTCAAGAAAAATCTTCACATCTGCATCGGGGAAAACCTTTGTCCCGATGTCGCGGCCTTCCATTACCACTCCGCCGGCAGCTCCCAGTTCCCGCTGCCGAGCGACCATCCACTCGCGGACTTCGGGATGCACGGAGACTCGCGAAGCCGCTTGCGATACGTCCGTCTCGCGGACGCGCTGGGTGACGTCACGGCCGTCGAGCAGAACGCGGTTTCCGCCAATGGTCGGTTCAATTTGGATGCGCGATTTTTCGGCCAGCGCGGCGAGGGCGGCTTCGTCGTCGAATGAGATGTCCCACTCAATGGCCTTCAGCGCCAGGGCACGGTACATGGCGCCACTTTCCAGATTCACATAGCCCAGCTTGCGGGCCAACCGCGACGCAATGGTGCTCTTTCCGGCGCCCGCGGGGCCGTCAATGGCAATGATTAATTTGAGTGATTGTACAACGGGCGAATGCCGGCGCCGTTGTGCAGAATCAGCTATGTAATTCGGTTTGGCGGCTCGGTTGGGCTTGTGTTACCTGAATCAGCGAGCGGTTTCCCACGTGCACGAAATTCAGTTCGCGCGCGGACATCAACCCGTTTACCGAGTCGCGAACTCGGGAGCGCGGGACGAACTTTCCGAAGAAGGATTCCAGTTCCTGCTGATCGGCGGCGATGACGCATTCCAGATATTTCGACAGCAGCGCAGAGAGCGCCTCGCCCTGGGAGCAATTCACGCCCTCGGCGACGGCTTCTGGAGACCAGCGCTGCAGCACGTCCCATGAAGCGCCCTCGCGCTCGTCATAATCCACACGGGTGATGCGCAGTTTTGACCACAGTTCCGCCAGCGACCTATCGAGCGCAGCGACGGAAATGCCCTTGCCGACGTCCTCCAACAGCTTCGCCTTAGAAATTGGGCCTTTGCGATGAATGACCTGATAGGTGTCGCAGGCAAGTTCAGAGTATGGCGATCTGGGCCCCGGCTGCGGCGGCTGCTTGGGAGTCCGCTCCCCAACCAGGGTGTAGAAATAAGGAAAGACCGAAGGCGAAACCAGGAGCGCATTGTTTTCGTCGCCGAGGTTAGCTTCGTAAGCCGACTTGTCGCGCAGCAGGCGGATCATCAGATCGGTCGCATCGCGGGCCTCCGGATCGAGGAATGCCCGGCGCCGAGGCAGCCGCGCGTCTGATCCATACCATGCGCCAATGAAAGTCGGCAGCAGCAGCGGCGGCCGCGAAGGATAGGTCAGGCAGAATCCGGCGGACTCGATAAAGCTGCGGGCATCATCAAGCGTGCGCACAAGCGCGCCGTTGAGGCACCACTTTTCGCGGCGAAGCTGGTCGAGTTCGTCAGAAGTCATGGGAAGCAGTTCTTAGCTCTTGGCTGTTAGCTCTTAGCTTGTAGCTCATGGATCCTCAAAGTCTCGTAACTCAAAACTCTCTTCAGACTACAAAGCTCCAGAGCAATCGTGATGTCTGAAGCTAAGAGCTAAGAGCCAACAGCTAAGAGCCGATTTTTAGATTCTCTTAAACGCCCGCTGAATGTCCTTCATCGAGTATCGCAGAACTACGGGCCTTCCGTGTGGACAAGACATGGGGCATTCCGTCTTTGCCAGTTCGGCCAGCAGCCATTCCATTTTATTTTGTTCCAGTTGCATATTCACTTTGATGGCGGCGTGGCACGCGATTGAGGCTGCGATGCGGCCACGAATCTGCTCCAGGTTTAGGCCTTGCTCCTCGCGGGAAAACTGGTCGAGTAGCTCGTGGAGCATGGACTCAACTTCTCCGGCTTGAATCCCGGCGGGAGCGATTTTGACCGCGATGCTACGTGCGCCGAAAGGCTCGGCTTCGAAGCCGTTCCTCTGTAGTTCGTCGGAAATCTCTGAGAAGATGGCCTGCTGGGCCGGAGTCAGTTCGATCACAATCGGCATCAGCATGCGCTGGCTCTCGACTTGCTGCCGGGCGCGCTGGCGCGACACTCTCTCGAACAGCACGCGTTCATGGGCGCAGTGCTGGTCAATGATCCATAGACCGTCGCGATTTACCGCCAGGATGAACGAGTCGCGCAACTGGCCCAGCGGCTTCAGGGAGGCGAGAACCGGTGTCACATCGCCGATCGGCTCGAATTCTTCGATCAGAGATTCGTCTTCGAGTGGGGGAGCGCAACGGTCTCCGCCGAATGTTTGCGGCTCTCCGGCAAACGCCTGCTGGGGAAAACGCGCGACCGGGACGGCCGCATTGGCCTCAATCGTGATTCCTTCATAAAAATGAAAGCGCTCGGCAATCACCGGTTGTGGTGGCGCTTGCAAGGCGAATGCATCCGGGACGGCGGCGCCGTAGAAGTTTGTCAGCGGCCCGCTGGCTTCGGCTGCTGTCCGTGCTCCCGGTGTCAGCGAGGGACTCGCCGTTGGATGGGCGCGGATTTCGGTCACAAACTGGGGCACCGGACGCGCCTTCATCAGCGCCGCGCGCACCGAATCGCGAAGGAAATCATGCATGACCGACTGCTGGCGGAAGCGGACTTCGGTCTTTGAGGGGTGCACGTTCACATCCACTTCTGCGTTCGGAATTTCAAGAAACAGCAGCACCACGGGGAAAACCGTCGGCGGCAGAATGTTGCGATAGGCTTCGGTCAGCGCATGCTGAATCAGGCGGTCGCGGATGAGGCGGCCGTTGACGAAGGTGTAAATGGAATTGCGGTTCAGTTTCTGAAGCTCAGGTTTGGAAATAAATCCGTGTAGGCGCAAGCTGCCGGGATCTGCGGCGTGCGCGCCCTCCCCGTCCTCATCGTCTTCCTTGCGCCGCCACGGCGGAGGCTGAGGAAGCCCGATGCGTGCCAGTGGCACGTCGGCCGCAACCGAGATCAGCTGGTCGAGAACGTCCTTGCCAAAAACCTGGTAAACGCGGTCGCTGTAACTGGCGACTGGAGGCGCGACCAACACGGCATTCGTAGACGAGTGCAACTCAAAGTGCTTTTCCGGATGCGCCAGCGCATAGTGCGTAACCAGAGAAGCGATGTGCGAAAGCTCGGTTGATTCCGCCTTCAAAAATTTCTTGCGCGCGGGTGTATTAAAGAAGAGGTCGCGAATAGTGATGGAAGTCCCGACCGGAAGGCCGGCTTCTTCCACGCGAAAAATCTTTCCGCTGGTAATTTCGACGATGGTGCCTGAGTCCTGGTCGGAAGCGCGGGTCTCAAGGCGCAGGCGCGACACTGACGCGATCGAAGGCAAGGCTTCGCCGCGAAAGCCCAGAGTCGAGATGTTCAGCAGGTCTTCCGCGTTCTTGATTTTCGAAGTCGCGTGGCGCTCGAAGGCCAGTAGAGCGTCGTCGCGCACCATGCCGCAACCGTCGTCGGTGATCTGGATGAGCTTCTTGCCCCCGGCCTCGATCTGAATCTTGATGCGCGTGGAGCCGGCATCGAGGGCGTTTTCCAGGAGCTCTTTCACTACCGAGGCAGGACGTTCGACAACTTCTCCGGCAGCGATCTTGTTGGCAACGTGCTCGGGAAGGACGTGAATGCGGCCCATGGGATTCGATTTAGTTTGGCAGATGGGAGCGGGGAAGGCAAAAGGGAACAAGCACGGAAGGCTGTCCTCGCGCCGGACCGAACAGGAAAGGCACATCGCCTCGGCCCTGGAGTTAGGCGAACAATTTGCGAAACTGCGAATCTCGGAATAAAATAGACGGATGTCTCCTCTCGCCTGGGCGCACCCGCTCGTCGCCGAATGGTTCACCAACAAGTTCGGCACGCCCACCGAGCCGCAGGAGTTGGGCTGGCCGCACATTCTTGCCGGGCGCACCACTTTAATCTCCGCGCCCACCGGCTCTGGCAAGACGTTGGCTGCGTTTCTGGCCTGCATTGATCGCCTCGTGCGCAAGGCGCTTACTGGCGATTTGCAGGACAGAACTGAGGTCCTCTACGTCTCGCCGCTGAAGGCGCTGGGCAACGACATTCAGAAGAATCTCGAACTCCCGCTGGGCGAAATTCTGCAGATGGCGGGGGAGCGCGGCATGCTGATGCCGCAGATTCGCACTGCGGTCCGCACCGGCGACACGCTGGCGCACGAGCGGCGGGCCATGCTGAAATGTCCGCCGCATATTTTGGTTACCACTCCGGAGTCGCTCTACATCCTGCTGACCGCAGAAAAGAGCCGGGCGATTCTGCGTGACGTCGAGACCGTGATCGTGGACGAAATCCACGCCGTCGCCGATGACAAGCGCGGGGCGCATCTGACGCTGTCGCTGGAACGACTGGAAGCGCTGACCCATCGTCCGCCGGTCCGCATTGGGCTCTCCGCCACCCAGAAGCCAATTGAAGATGTTGCGCATTTTCTGACTGGGAACGGTCGTCCGGATCCGGTCATTGTCAACATTGGGCACAAGCGCACGCTTGATCTGGCGGTGGAAATTCCGGCCACACTGCTGGGACCAATCGCCAGCAATGAGATGTGGGAAGAAATCTATACCCGCATCGTCGAGCTTTCCGAGCAGCACCGCTCGACGCTGGTTTTTGTGAACACGCGCCGACTGGTGGAGCGGGTTGCGCATCATCTGGCGGAGCGGATTGGGGAAGACAATGTCGGTGCGCATCACGGAAGCTTGTCGCGCAAACTGCGGCTGGCGGCCGAAAAGAGGCTGAAAGAAGGGCAAATCAAAGTTTTGATCGCGACGGCTTCGCTGGAACTGGGAATTGATATCGGCACAGTGGATCTGGTCATTCAGATCAGTTCGCCTCGGGCGATAGCCGTTGCTCTGCAACGAGTGGGGCGGTCGGGCCACTGGCGGGGCGCTGTCCCCAAGGGACGGTTCTTCGTTACGACCAGAGACGACTTGATGGAATGTGCGGCTTTGGTGCGGGCGATTCGGCACGGTGATCTCGACCGGCTGATGATTCCAGATTCGCCCCTGGATGTGTTGGCGCAGCAGATTGTGGCGACCTGCGCGGCAGGGGGCGGAGATGCCCGTGTGGCGCGGACATTCCTGTCCGCGAATGCAGTGGATGCGAATTCAGGGGATGCTCCTAAAGGGAGAGAGCAAGATTTCTCAACCGGCACTCGGACAAGAATGTCCGAGCCACACGAGCCAGGGCCTCACGAGTCGGACCAGGGGTGGGACGAAAATACAATGTTCGCGCTGGTCAAGCGGGCTTATCCCTATCGCAATCTTTCGCGGGAGCTTTTCGACTCCATCATCGAGATGCTGTCGGAAGGCATTGCGTCGCGGAGGGGCCGCTATGGCGCATACATCCATCACGACCGGGTGAATCGCAAACTGCGGGCGCGGCGGGGAGCGCGGCTGGCGGCGATTACTAGCGGAGGAGCGATTCCAGAGACGGCGTTGTTTACGGTCGTTGCCGAGCCCGAAGGAATTATGGTTGGCACGCTCGACGAAGATTTTGCGGTCGAGAGCAATGCCGGGGACATCATGCTGCTGGGCAATACATCGTGGCGCATAAGGCGCGTGGAAGGCAAGTCGGGCCGCGTGCTGGTGGAGGATGCACATGGCGCGCCGCCCACGGTTCCGTTCTGGCGCGGCGAAGCTCCGGCGCGCACGGAAGAACTTTCGTTCCATGTTGCGGAACTCAGGCGGGAGATCAGCGAACGGCTGCAGGGAATTTCTCCGGTAGCGTTATCGCCAAAAATTCCGCAGGTTGCCGACACCGTCGCTTGGCTGGGGCAAGAGTGCGGTCTCGATGAATCCGGCGCCTCCCAGTCCATCCAATACATTCTCGAAGGGCGCGCGGTGCTCGGCGACGTTCCCACGCAGAGCACCGTCATCGCCGAGCGCTTCTTCGACGAGGGCGGAGGAATGCAGTTGGTCATCCACGCACCTTTTGGCGCCCGCATCAACAAGGCCTGGGGACTGGCCCTGCGCAAGCGCTTTTGCCGCAGTTTTAATTTCGAATTGCAGGCCGCAGCGACTGATAATGGCCTGAACATTGCCCTTGCCGAACAGCACAGTTTTCCGCTGGGAGATGTTTTTCATTTTCTGAATGCGGAGACGGTGCAGTCGGTTCTGGAGCAGGCGGCCCTGGCTTCGCCGATCTTCGGCACGCGCTGGCGTTGGGATGCCAATCGCTCGCTCGCACTTCTTCGCTTCCAAGGCGGGAAAAAAGTTCCGCCGCAGATTCAACGCATGCGCTCTGACGACCTGCTGGCCTCAGTTTTTCCTGACGTTGCCGCCTGCCAGGAAAACATTGTCGGCGACGTTCAGATTCCTGATCATCCTCTGGTCAAGGAAGTGATGAAAGACGTTCTCACCGAGGCCATGGACATTGAAGGGGTAAAGGAGCTCCTGCGGCGTATGGAAGACGGTCGCATCCGGTGCATTGCTGTGGACACGCCGGTGCCTTCGCAGTTCTCACACGAAATTCTGAATGCGAATCCTTACGCATATCTCGACGACGCTCCGCTGGAGGAACGCCGCGCCCGCGCGGTTGAGATGCGGCGGATTCTGCCGGAGTCGGTCCTCGAAGAAGTCGGCAAGCTGGATCCCGCGGCTATCGAGCAAGTGCGGGAAGAAGCCTGGCCCGACGTGCGCGATGCCGATGAGTTGCACGATGTGCTGCATACGCTGATTGCATTTCCGATTTCGGAGTTTGGTTCAGACCGTGTGGGGACGGGCGCCCTCACCCGTCCAGTCGAGCAAAGCTCGACGTACTGGCAGCCATTCTTTGCGCAGCTTTCAACGCAAGGCCGCGCGGCGGTTGTAAGAGTCGGCAATCGCCGCTATTGGGTCGCACCCGAACGCATGAAGACGTTCACCAAGCTGGTGTCGGGAGCCGAGTTCGAAGAGGCGGTTCCTGAGATTGAGGTCTTAGATATTTCTTTCGATGACGCTCTCCTTGCCTGCGTTACTGGCTGGATTTCACACATCGGTCCGGTGACTGCCTCCGAACTCGCCGAGTTGCTGGGTTTTTCGGCATCGGAAGTT
>WNFF01000282.1_pt1 | contig 36209 bp, 34 predicted proteins | sample 5400441 | NCBI WGS metagenome assembly WNFF01 (sample SAMN13153345, study PRJNA577476) | soil metagenome | isolation source: 120 cm saprolite under Douglas fir tree site 2 hole 3 replicate 1 | place: USA:California | collected 2015-04-18
GGGTCCCGGGCCTCCCGGGGCGCGGTTGCGAGCCGCCGCCGCAGGACGCCACGCCTCGCTCCGCCTTCAGGATCGCCTCTAGGAAGACGCCCCTCTGAGCCAGGCTGGCGACTCATATACACTAAGTGCGTTACGCAGTCAAGTACTTTCTGCACCTCGCATGCGATTTTTTTAAGCTTCTTATACCCGCGGCGCGCACTACCCCGCCGCCGAAGCCTCCTCGACCAGCGCGGCGACGCGCTCGCCGAAGGCCTTGGTGCCGAGCGGGCCGCCGAGGTCGGCGGTGCGCCACGCAGGCTTCGCGATCGCGCGCTCGAGCGCGTCGTCGATCGCGGCGGCGGCGCGGGTGAGGCGATCGTCGCTGCGGCGCTCGCCGAGCCAGGCCAAGAGCATCGCCGCCGAGCCGATCAGGGAGGCCGGATTGGCGCGGTCCTGCCCGGCGATGTCGGGGGCCGAGCCGTGCTGGGCCTGCGCCAGCGCATGCGCGGCGCCGGCGTTGAGCGAGGCGGCAAGCCCGAGGCTGCCGCTGAGCTCGGCGGCGAGATCGGAAAGAATGTCGCCGAACATGTTGGTGGTGACGACGACGTCGAACGCGCCCGCGTCGCGAACGAGCAGCGCCGCCATCGCGTCGATGATCTTTTCCTCGTAGCGCACTTGCGGAAAGCGCGCCGCCACCGCGCGCACGCAATCGAGAAAGAGCCCGTCCGAGACCCGCAGCACGTTCGCCTTGTGCACCGCCGTCACGTGGTTGCGGCGGCGCTGCGCCAGCGCGAAGGCGGCCTCCGCGATGCGGGTCGAGCCCGCGCGCGTGATCTTGCGCACAGAGAGCGCGAGGTCGGGCGTCGGCATGAACTCGCCGGAGCCGAGGAACATCGAGCGGTCGGCATAGAAGCCCTCGGTGTTCTCGCGCACGATCACGAGATCGACCGGCGAGCCGCAGCGCGGCGGAAAGCCGCCGCGGCTCTTCGCCGGCCGGATGTTGGCGAAGAGATCGAGCTGCTTGCGCAATTCGCCCGACGGATTGCGGCCGCCCTGCGCCGCCGGCGGATAGTCGTTGTGCGACACCGGCCCGAGGAGCACGCCGTCGGCAGCCTTCGCCGCCGCGACCGCCGCGTCGGGGAGCGTGGTGCCCTGCGCGCGCAGCGCCGCGAGCCCGATCGCCGCCGGCGAGAATTCGAGGCCGAGCCGAAAGGCGCGGTCGGCGGCGCGCAGGGCGACGAGCGTCGCCGCGGTGATCTCGGGGCCGATGCCGTCGCCCTCCATGACCACGAGGCGGATAGGCGCGGATGAGGAGGGGCTCACGGATGGGGTCTCCTGACGCAGCCATCGTCGTCCCCGCGAAAGCGGGGACCCGGTGCTCACCGAGCACGCAGTGATTACTGGGTCCCGGCTCTCCCCCGCCTTCGCGGGGTCGGCCGGGACGACACGGAGGGTCGAACGTAGCAACTCCGGCTGCGGTTGACGACCGAGCGCGGGGATGAGCATCATGCCCGCGCACGGCTCTCCCCGCACCCGGAAATCGGCCTTTCATGCAGCAGCGGCACACCCAGCAAGCCTCGGTCCACGACACCGCGACCGCGCCGAGCGACTTTCTCAACCTCCACGAGATCGTCGCCAAGGCGCGGCAGAACCTCAATCAGAACGACTGGGACTACATCGTCGGTGGCTGCGAGACCGAGACCACGTTGCGCAGGAACCGGATGGCGCTCGACTCGATCGCGTTCCGGCCGCGGGTGCTGCGCGACGTCAGCAAGGTCGACGCCTCGGTCACGCAATTCGGCCGCACGCTGCGGCTGCCGGTCGTGTTCGCGCCGGTCGGCTCGCTCGAGAGCTTTCACGCCGCCGGCGCCGAATCGGTGGTGCGCGCGGCGGGCGCGTTCGGGGCCGCGCACATGCTCAGCTCCGTGTGCGACCCCGGGCTCGAGGACCTCGCCAAGGCGGCGCCCGATGCGCTGCGGCTCTACCAGCTCTACGTGCGCGGCGACGAGGCCTGGGTCGACGACCACGTCGCGCGCGCGATCGCGCACGGCTACGTCGGCTTCGCGCTCACCGTCGACACCGCCCATTACAGCCGGCGCGAGCGCGACATCGCCAAGCGCTTCGTCACCGCCGGCCGGCGGCGGGTGCAGGGCCGCGCGTTCCAGGCCGGGCTCGACTGGCGCACGGTCGAGCGCGTCAAGTCGAAGTTCAAGATCCCGCTCGCCATCAAGGGCATCGCCACCGCCGAGGACGCGCGCATCGCGCTCGAGCACGGGGTCGAGTGGATCTACGTGTCGAACCACGGCGGCCGCCAGCTCGACCACGGCCGCGGCTCGCTCGACGTGCTGCCCGAGGTGGTGGACGCGGTCGCCGGCCGCGCCAAGATCATGGTCGACGGATCGATCTGCCGCGGCAGCGACATCGTCAAGGCGATCGCGAGCGGCGCCGATCTCGTCGGCATCGGCCGCATGCAGTGCTTCGCGCTCGCCGCCAGCGGCGAGGCCGGCGTCGTCCGGCTGCTCGAGCTCTTGGAGGACGAGGTGCAGCGCTGCCTCGGCCTCCTCGGCGTCGCCCGCCTCGCCGAGCTCGACCGCTCCTGTCTGCACGCGGCGCCGCCGGCGAACGCCCCGCACGTGCTGAGCGCGTTTCCGCTGCTCCCGATCGAGGAGTATCGGTATTGAGGCTTGGTCGCGTAGGGTGGGCAAAGGCGCGCAAATAATTTTTCCACGCGCACGATATTTCCGCGCCTTTGCCCACGCGTATCTTCATCAAAACGACGCGTGGGCACGGCGCTGCTCCGGTCGGGTGGCGAGATCGGCGCGCCTGGCCCGCGCCTTTGCCCACCCTACGGGATCCGTCAAACCGCGCTAAAACGTCAGGGCGGTGGCGAAGACGTTGACGGCGTAGAAATAGAGCTCGGCGTCGAGGCAGCGCTGGATGTTGCCGGCTTTGCGGAAGCCGTGCTGCTCGCCCGCGAACAGGAAATAGCCGACCGGATTGCCCTTGCGCCTGAGCGCCGCGACCATCGCCTCGGCCTGGTTCGGCGGCACGATCAGGTCCTCGTCGCCCTGGAAGAAGATCACCGGCTTCGACAACCGCTCCGCGTGATAAAGCGGCGAGCGCTCGCGGTAGCGCGCCTCCTCCTGCGGATAGGGCCCGATCAGCCAGTCGAGATAGCGCGATTCGAACTTGTGGGTGTCGCGCGCGAGCGCGGCCGCGTCGCTCACCCCGTAATAGCTGGCGCCGCCCTGGAAGAAGTCGCGGAAGGTGAGCGCCGCGAGCGTGGTGTAGCCGCCGGCGCTGCCGCCGCTGATCACGCAGCGCCGGCCGTCGACCCGTCCCTGCTCGGCGAGGAATCGTGCGCCCGCGACGCAGTCGTCGACGTCGACCACGCCCCAGCTCAGGCGCAGGCGCTCGCGGTAGGCGCGGCCGAAGCCGGTGCTGCCGCCGTAATTGACGTCGAGCACGGCGACGCCCCGGCTGGTCCAGTACTGGACGCCGAGGTTGAGCGTGCTCGAGGCCGCCGCGGTCGGCCCGCCATGGCATTTGACCAGCAACGGCGGCTGCTCGCCCGCCGCCGGCGCATAATCGGGGTTGCGGGGCGGATAGAACAGGCCGAAGGCGGTCTTGCCGCCGGCGGTCGGAAACTCGACGCTCTCGACGGTCGTGAGGTAGTCGGCAATGCGCGGCTCCGCTCGCTCGAGAACGTCGGTCGACTTTTTCAGAACGGCGTGCCGGCCGGTCCCGAGGTCGAGCGCGACGATGCTCGAGGGACGGTCGGGCGCGCCGGCGCGAAACACCACGCGATTCTCCGCGGCCCTGACCGAGCCGAATTCGGTGAACGGGATATCGAGCGAAGCCAAGGCCTGCGTGCGCAGGTCGAGCACCGCGAGCCGCCCGAGCCCGTCCTTGGAATAGGCGCAGACGATCCGATCGGCGCCGGCAAAGGCATAGGTCGACATCCCGAACGCCCATTGCGGCAGCCCGAACTCGGCTTCCATCGGCGCGAGCGGCCGCGTCGTCCGGCCGGCGAGCGCGAAACGGTAGAGATTCCACCAGCCGGAGCGATCGGACACGAACACGATCTCGCCGCCGCCAGGCGACCATTCCGGGTGGAAGATCGATTCCGCGACTCCGCCGGCGATCGGTTGCGGCTCGCCGAGGGCGCCGTCGGCGGCGACATCGGCGAGATAGAGCACGGTGCCGTTCCACGGCATGTTGGGATGGTCCCAGGCGAGCCAGATGAGCCGGTTGCCGTCCGGCGACAGCCGCGGCGAGGAGAAGAAATCGTGCCCGCCCGCCAGGATGCGGCCGGGCTCCTCCCTTCCCGGCCCCGCTTGCGCCTCCTTTCCCTCTCCCGCTTGCGGGGGAGGGTCAGGGAGGGGGACGGCGACGATCGCATTGATCGGTTCGCCGGCGGCGGTGTGATCCTCGCGCACCCCGATCCAACGGCTGCGGCGACGGTCGATGATGCCGTCGGCGAATCGCCAGTCGCGCTCGCGCGCGGGCGGCGCGGGAGTGAGCGGCTGCGGCCCGGTCTCGCCGCGCCCGATGCGATAGAGGCGGCCATCGGCGAAATTGGAGAAATAGACGGCGCCGTCGCTCACCGTCCACGCGCCGCCACCGTATTCGTGCACGCGGGTGCGGGCGTTGAACGGCGGCGGCGTGAGGTCGGTCGACCGGGCATCCTCGCCGCCGCCCACCACGACGCAGCGGCCTTGCTCCTGCGGCCGGCCCTCCAGCCAATAGACGTCGCCGCCGTCGAGACGCACCTCGGAGAGCGCGATCGATTGCGCGACGATGAGGTCGGATGTGATCGGCGAGCGCCAGGAACCGTACGGCGCCGCCTTGGTCGGTCTATCGGACATGCAGCCTTCCCAGGAGAGGATGGAAGTGACATGCTTTTCTAGTCGAGACTGGCCTCCGTGTCCCGGCCGAGCGCGCCGCCGATCTCGGCTTTAGCCGAGATCGGGTAAACCCGACTTGCGTGCGCGCGAGAGCCGGGACCCATTTGCTCACCCATTCGGCGTGGCGCGATTCTGGGTCCCGGGTCTCGTTCCGCTCGCGGACGCAAGTCGGGGTTTACCCGACTTGCGCATGTTTAAGTGCCCGATCTCGGGTAAACCCGAGATCGGGTGCGCTCGCTTCACTCGCCCGGGACACGACTGTTACGATCTTGCCGGTTCCGTCCCCGGTTCACGCCATTGTTTTCGCCGTTCAAGCGTTCGTGACGATGCCCGTCGGCGTTCCCGTGCATTGTCCCGGCAGCCGCGCCCGCGCACGCGGCCGGCTGACGTAGTCAACCCCGAGGTAGTCATGCTCGATCGCACGGCACGCGAGGAATTTTCCTCCGCTTCCACCAGCCCCGCTCATCCGGCCCCCGATCGCGCGGACGCCGGCGCCGCCCGCGAGGCCCTGTGGCTGCTGGCGCGCTGCCTCATCGGCGGCATCTTCGTGCAAAGCGGGTTCGGCAAGCTTTTGGCGCTCGGCGCCTTCGCGGCCTCGCTCGCCAAAAACGGCGTGCCGGCACCCGAGGCGATGGCAGTGATCGGGGCGGTGACCGAGTTCTGCGGCGGGCTCGCCATCGTCGTCGGCTTCAAGACCCGCCCCGCCGCGCTGGTCATGATCGCGTTCACCATCACCGCCACGCTGATCTCGCACCGCTTCTGGGAATTGCAGGACGTCGCGCGACGGCAGCAGAGCGTGCAGTTCGCCAAGAACCTCGCGATCCTCGGAGCGTTCCTGCTGCTGCTCGTGCAGGGCGGCGGCCGCTTCAGCTTCGACGGCTGGCGAAGGCGCAGGGGACGGTGAGCGCTCGCGGAGAATAGGCAGGCGGCCGTGCTGGCAGCCATGGCGCATGCGTTCTACACGATCGGACATTCGACCCGGCCAATCGCCGAGTTCGTGGACCTGCTGCGGCTCGCCGAGGTCGGGATCGTCGCCGACGTGCGCACCCTGCCGCGCTCGCGCACCAATCCGCAATATAACGGCGACGCGCTTCCCGGCGCGCTCGCGCAGCTCCAGATCGCCTACGAGCACATGCCGACGCTCGGCGGCTTGCGCAAGGCGCAGGACGTCGCCCCCGAGATCAACGCGTTTTGGCGGGTCCAGAGCTTCCACAATTTCGCCGACTATGCGCTGAGCGAGCCGTTCCGCCGCGGCCTCGCGCGGCTGCGCGCGCTCGGGCGCGAGCGGCGCTGCGCGATCATGTGCGCCGAGGCGGTCTGGTGGCGCTGCCACCGGCGGATCATCGCGGACTATCTCTTGGCGGCGGGCGAGAGCGTATTCCACCTGCTCGGCACGGACCGGATCGAGCCGGCGCACGCGACCCCCGCCGCCCGTCCGCAGCCGGACGGCTCGCTGATCTATCCGGCCGACGGATCACCCTCGAAGCCGTAGGTTGGGTCGAGCCCTTGCGAGACCCAACACTTCGAACCTCGCCGACAAATCGTTGGGTCTCGCTGCGCTCGACCCAACCTACGCCGCGAACGCGACGCCGGCGCGACGGCCCGGCAGGCGCTGCAGGCGGTGCTCGCGCAGCATGTAGTTGACGTGGGCGAGCACCTCGCTGAAGGCGAAGCCCATCTGGTGGGGGTCGTCGATGGCGCGCCGAAACACCACCGGCACGAGCTCGGCGGCCGTGCACGGCGCCCGCCGGCAGGCCTCGGCGATTGCAAGGCAACGCGCCTCGTGGTGAGCACCGAGCTCGTCGACGCGCGCGTGCAGACCGACGAACGGCAGGTTGTGCCCCGGCAGCACCAGCACGTCGTCCGCAAGATCGCGCTTGAGGCTCGCGAGCGAGCGCAGGTAGATGCCGAGCGGATCGCCCTCGGGATCCATGGCCTGCACGCTGATATTGGGCGAGATGCGGGCCAGCACCTGGTCCGCGCAAAGCAACAGGTTCTCCGCCGAGCAGTAGAGCATCACCTGCTCGGGCGCGTGGCCGCCGCCGGTCAGGACCTCGAAGCTGCGCCCGCCGACGCGCAGCGCCTCGCCCGCGATCAGGCGGCGGAAGGTGCGCGGCAGGCCGGAGATCATGCGCAGATAACGATGGCCGTTGGTCAGCAGCCGCTCGGTGGTCGCCGGGTCGAGGCCGTGCGAACGATAGAAGCTGCGATAAGGCTCGGCATTGAGCGCGCCGGGATCGAGGGTGATGGCGAGGCTGACGAGGTATTCCGTCTGGCTCATCAGGAGCGGCAGGTCGAAACGTTGGGCGAGCCAGCCGGCGAGCCCGATATGGTCGGGATGATAGTGCGTGACCAGGATGCGGGTCGGCGGCCGCGCGCGCAGCGGGCCCGCGAGCAGCGCCTCCCAGGCTGCGCGCGTCGCCGCGTCGTCGAGACCGGTGTCGAGCACCGCGAAGCCGGCGCCGTCCTCGATCAGGTAGACGTTGACGTGATCGAGCCGGTAGGGCAGCGCCAGCCGCACCCACAGGATGCCGGGCGCGACCTCGATCGCGGCGCCGGGCGCGGGCGGCCGCGGATGCGGAAACTTCAGGGCGGACGAGAGAGTGTAATTATGCACGTTGGGGCATGACGGCGAGAGTGATCCCGCATCAATTCGAGGCGCTCAATGCCAATAGGGCGGATAGCCGGAGTTGCGGTCCTCGGCGACGAGCAGCCGCAGCATCGCCGGCCATTCGAGCACGCCGTAGGGACGGCGGGTCCCGGGCTGATAGAGGTGCGCGGTGTGGGCGAGCACGTTCTCGCCCGGCATCGTCAGCTCGGTGCGCGCCGCCATGGCGTCGACCTGCGAGCGGCAGGACAATTCGAGCTGGTACATGGTGTTGAAGGCCTGCGGGACGGTGGCGCCGCAGGCGAGCAGGCCGTGGTTGCGCATGACCAGCGCGTCGTGCGGGCCGAGATCCGCGACGATGCGCGCGCGCTCGTCGAGATCGACCGCCGGCCCCTCGTAGTCGTGGTAACCGATATGGCCGACGAAGCGCATCGCGGTCTGCGACAGCGGCAACAGCCCGCACCGCATCGCCGAGACCGCGATGCCGGCGCGGGTATGCGTGTGCAGCACGCAGGCGACCTCGGGCCGCCCCTTGTGGATGGCGCCGTGGATCACGTAGCCCGACTTGTTGATGCCGTAGTCGGTGTCCGGCTTCCAGAGGATCTCGCCCTCGACGTCGATCTTCACCAGGCTCGAGGCGGTGATCTCCTTGTAGAGCATGCCGTAGAGGTTGATGAGCAGATGGTCGGAGCTCTCCGGGATGCGGGCGGTGATGTGGTTGTAGATGAGGTCGGTCATCCCGTACTTGTCGACCAGGCGATAGCAGGCGGCAAGATCGACGCGGGCCTGCCACTCCTGCGGCGAGACCTCCCCGCGGATCGACTTGAAGTCGGTCGTGTAATTCATGGATAGTTTCCGTGGTTGACGCCCGCAGCATAACGCGGGCGCGAGGACAAGGCCAAGGGACAGGGAGGGCGACCGTGCCGATAGGCGACATCCTGCGCAACACCGTCAAGGAGAAGCTTAAACGGGACGAGGTGGTGGCGTCGATGACGGTGCGGCTGGTGCGCGGAATCGAGATCGCGCAGATCGCCCGCACCGCCGGCTTCGACACGCTCTACGTGGACGTCGAGCACTCGAGCTTCTCGCTCGAGACCACCGGGCAGATCTGCATCGCCGCGCTCGCCGCCGGCATCGCGCCGTTCGTGCGGGTTCCCGCCAACACGGCGGACTATATCTCGCGCGTGCTCGACGGCGGCGCGCTCGGCGTGATCGCGCCGCATGTGCGCTCGGCCGGCGAGGCGCGCGACGTCGTGAGAGCGGCGAAATTTCCCCCGCTCGGCGAACGCTCCAATCCCGGCCAGCTGGCGCACCTCGAGTATCGCGCGTTCCCCGCCGCCGAGGTCTGCGCGGCGATGAACGAGGCCACCATGGTGATCGTGCAATTCGAGAGCGCGGCGGCGCTCGATCAGGCCGAGGCGATCATGGCGGTCGACGGCGTCGACCTCGCGCTGATCGGGCTCAACGACCTGTTGGCGGACTGGGGCATGCCCGGGGAATACGATCATCCGCGCGTGCGCGAGGCCTATGCGCGCGCCATCGCCGCCTGCCGCAAGCACGGCAAGCATTGCGGGGTCGGCGGGCTCGCCACCCGCCCCGACCTCGTCGCCGAGCTCGTCAGGATGGGCGCCCGCTACGTCTCGACCGGCACCGACCTCGCGTTCCTGCTCGGCGCCTGCAGCGCGCGGGCAAAGCAGGTCAAGGAGATCAAGCTCTGATGCCGGCGCAAGGAGCCGTCAGCGCTGAGCGCGTCTACGTGGAGGCGAGCGCCGCCGACGCCTTCGCCCGGCGCCTGCTCGCGGCCCACGGCGTGCCGGCGGCCGACGCGGCGATCGTCGCGACCTGCCTCGTCAGCGCCGACCTGCGCGGCGTCGACACCCATGGGCTTGCCCGCTTGCCCGCCTATCTCGATCGGGTGAGGCGCGGCCTGATCAATGCGCGCCCGGCGCTCGCGCCCAAGCGCGTCACCCCGGTCGCGGCCACGCTCGACGGGGAAAACGGCTTCGGCTTCGTGGTCGGCGCCCGCGCGATGCAGGAGGCGATCGCGATGGCACGCGAATCCGGCATCGGCGCGGTCGCGGCGAGGCGCAGCACCCATTTCGGCATGGCCGCCTCATACGTGCGCCAAGCGCTCGACGCCGGGCTCATCTCGCTCGTCTTCAGCAACGCGTCGCCGGCGATGCCGCCGTGGGGCGCGCGCAGCGCGCTCCTCGGCACCAATCCGTTCGCGGCGGGCGCACCGGCCGGGCGGCATCCGCCCTTTCTCCTCGACATGTCGCCGGCGGTCGCCGCGCGCGGAAAAATCCGCCGTGCCGAGCGCCGCGGCGAGACCATTCCGCTCGGCTATGCGCTCGACGCCGCCGGGCGGCCGACCACGGACCCCAAGGCCGCGCTAGCCGGCGTGGTGCTGCCGATCGGCGGCTACAAGGGCTCCGGCCTCTCGATGCTGATGGACATATTTGGCGGCGTGATCTCGGGCGCCGGCTACGGCGGCGAGGTCGGCGACCAGTACAAGGTCTACGACCGCCCGCAGGACATCGGCCATTTCTTCCTGGCGATGCGGCCCGACCTGTTCGTGCCGGAGAGCGAGTACCGGCGCCGCATGGACACGCTGATCGAGCGCGTCAACGCCGCGCCGACGGCGGAAGGCTTCGACGAGGTGCTGGTCGCCGGCGAGCCCGAGCGGCGGGAGGAAGCGCAGCGCCGCCGCACCGGCATCCCCTACAGCGCCGGCGAGGTCGCGGCGCTGCAGGACGAGGCCGGCAAGGCCGGCGTCGCCGCGCTCGGCGTATCGGCGAGCCCGTTCCGCCCGTGAATTGGCTACGCTATGGTGGCCGACGGGAGGCGACGATCTCGTTCCAAGCCAGCGGTCGCGGCCAGCGAGCCGACGATCTCCTTAAGGAGAAGACCACGCATGCGCCCATCTCACGCAACGCCGCTTCGCGCCGCCGTCCTGCTCATGGCGCTGACGACGGCGGTCGCCGCGCAGGATTACCCGAGCAAGCCGGTGCGGATGATCATTCCGTTCCCGCCCGGCGGCAGCAACGACGTGGTCGGCCGCCTGATCGCCACCCATCTGGGCGAGCGGCTCGGCAAGCAGGTGGTGGTGGACAATCGCGGGGCGGGCGCCGGCGGCGTGGTCGGATCCGAGGTCGCCGCCAACTCGCCGCACGACGGCTACACGCTGCTGATCATCTCGCTCGCGCACGCGGTCAATCCGTGGCTCTACAAGCTGCCGTACGATCCGATCAAGTCGTTCACCCCAATCTCGATCCTCGCCAGCGGCCCGAACGTGCTCGCGGTCAATCCCACGCTGCCGGTCAACTCGGTGAAGGAGCTCGTCGCGCTCGCCAAGCAGAAGCCGGGCGAGCTGCAATACGCCTCGGCCGGCGTCGGCAGCTTCCAGCATCTCGGCGGCGAGCTGTTCAAGCTCGAGGCGCAGGTCAACCTGCTGCACATCGCGTTCAAGGGCGGCGGCCCGGCGATGATCGACGTGATCGGCGGCCACACCAAGCTCTTGTTCAGCTCGCTGGTGCAGACCACGCCGCACATCCGCTCCGGCAAGCTCAAGGCGCTCGGCACCGGCGGCAGCAAGCGCAACCCGGTCCTGCCCGACGTTCCGACCATCGCCGAGGCCGGCGTTCCGGGCTACGAGGCGGTGAACTGGTGGGGCCTGGTGGCGCCCGCCGGCACGCCGGCGCCGATCATCGAGCGGCTGCACAAGGCGGTCGAGGAGGTGCAGGCCTCGCAAGAGGTCCAGAAGCAGTTCTCGAGCGAAGGGGCCGAGGTGGTGCGGATGAGCTCGGCCGAGTTCGGCGCCTTCATCGAGAAGGAAATGAGCAAATGGGAGCGGGTGGTGAAGGAAGGCGGCATCAAGGCCGAGTGAGGGCGCGCGTGTCCCGGCCGAGCGCGTTCTTGCGCGCGAGAGCCGGGACCCAGTCTGGACCCCCGCTTGCGCGGGGGTGAGCGGCAGTCTCTCGACCGCTCGTCCCCGCGAAAGCGGGGACCGCGGGGCCGCGAACTTGGAGTGAAGGCCCTGGGGGCCGGGCCAAGCCCGGCGGTAACATCGACCGAGATCGACCTCGATGCCATTAGGCCTTCTGAACAACAAGGACTTCTGGGCCGGCCTCATGCTGGTCGCCATCGGGGCGACGGCGATGGCGATCGCCCGCGACTATCCGTTCGGCACCGCGTTGCGCATGGGGCCGGGCTATTTCCCGATGGTCCTCGGCGCCCTGTTGATCCTGTTCGGCCTCTCGATCATGGCCGCCGGGCTGCGGCGGGCCGCGCCGATCGAAGGCTCCTGGTCGCCGCGCGCCCTCGTCATCCTGCCGCTGTCGCTCGTCCTCTTCGGCGTGCTGATGGACCACGGCGGCTTCGTGCCGGCGATGCTGGTGCTGATCTTCGGATCGGCGACCGCCAGCACCGAGTTCAAGTTCCTCGAGGCGCTGCTGTTCTCGATCGCCCTCACCGCGCTCGCGGTCGCGGTGTTCGTGCTCGGGCTCGGCCTGCCCTACCCGCTGCTCGCGGGCTTCGACTGACGCCATGGGCCTGTTCGACAACCTGATCTTCGGGTTCGGCGTGGCGCTGTCCCTGCAGAACCTCGCCTACTGCCTGATCGGCGTCACCGTCGGCACGCTGATCGGCGTGCTGCCGGGCATCGGGCCGCTCGGCACGATCGCGATCCTGATGCCGATCACCTACGGCGTCTCGCCGGTCGGCGCGCTGATCATGCTCGCCGGCATCTATTACGGCGCGCAGTACGGCGGCTCGACCACCGCCATCCTGGTGAACCTGCCGGGCGAGACGTCGGCGGTGGTGACCTGCATCGACGGCTACCAGATGGCGCGGCAGGGCCGCGCCGGGCCGGCGCTCGCGATCGCGGCGATCGGCTCGTTCTTCGCCGGCACCGTCGGCACGCTGCTGATCGCGCTCGCCGGTCCGCCGCTCGCCGAGATCGCGCTCAGGTTCGGCTCGCCGGAATATTTCTCGCTGATGCTGATGGGCCTCGTCGCCGCGGCGGTGCTGGCGCAGGGCGACATGGTGAAATCGCTCGCCATGGTGGCGATGGGCCTCCTGCTCGGCATCGTCGGCAGCGACGTCAATACCGGGGTGCAGCGCTTCACCTTCGGGGTGCCGGAGCTCTCCGACGGCATCGGCTTCATCGTGGTCGCGGTCGGCGTGTTCGCGATCGCCGAGATCATCGCGAATCTCGGCGACAAGGAGGAGCGGCGGCTCACCACCGCCAAGGTGACGCACCTGTTCCCGACCAGGGAAGACATGAAGCGATCGATCGGACCGATCCTGCGCGGCACCGGCATCGGCTCGTTCTTCGGCGTGCTGCCCGGCACCGGGCCGGCGATCGCCTCGTTCGCGTCCTACATGCTGGAGAAAAAGCTCGCCGACGATCCCTCGCGCTTCGGACAGGGCGCGATCGAGGGCGTGGCGGCCCCGGAATCCGCCAACAACGCCGATGCCCAGTGCAAGTTCATCCCGATGCTCACGCTCGGCTTGCCGGCGAGCGGCGTGATGGCGCTGATGCTGGGGGCGCTGACCATCCAGGGCATCCAACCCGGCCCCGAGGTCATGACCATGCGCCCCGACCTGTTCTGGGGCCTCATCGCCAGCATGTGGATCGGCAACCTGATGCTGGTGGTGCTCAACCTGCCGATGATCGGGCTGTGGGTGAAGCTCTTGCAGGTCCCCTACCGGCTGCTGTTTCCCGCCATCATGGCGTTCTCGGCGATCGGCATCTACAGCGTCAACAATTCATCGTTCGAAATCCATCTGACCGCGCTGTTCGGCATCTTCGGCTTCGTCTGCGTGAAGCTCGGCTTCCCGCCGGCGCCGATGCTGCTCGGCTACGTGCTCGGCCCGATGATGGAGGAGAATCTGCGGCGCTCGATGCTGATGTCGGGCGGCGACCCCTCGGTGTTCGTGACCCGGCCGATCAGCGTCGCCTTCATCGTCGCGACGGTGCTGATCCTGATCGCGATGGTGGTCCCGGCGGTACGGGAGCGGCGGCTCGAGGTCGCGGATTGATTCACTCCGGCTGCACGCCGGACTGCTTGATGATCTCGAGATACTTGGCGCTTTCCGCCTTCACGAAGGCGGCGAGCCCTGCAGCCAATAGGGCGGCCCTGAGCGCAGACCTCGTCATCGATTCCCCCCGCGATCGGCTGTGGAGCGGAGTTCGATCATAGCCGGTTCCGACGCCGGGGCGAGCGTGTCCACCCGCGTCAGATGGCGCCGGTGCCGCGCGGGGCGGACCCGTAGCGATGCAGGTCGGTGCCGTGGACGTCGAGCCACGCCTTGGCGCGCTCGAGCTCGGGATAGAGCCCCTTCACCAGCCGCCAGAACCGCGCGGAATGATTGAGCTCGACGAGATGGGCGACCTCGTGGGCGGCGAGGTAGTCGAGCACGAACGCCGGCGCGAGAATGAGCCGCCAGGAGAACGACAGCACTCCGGTGTTCGAGCACGAGCCCCAGCGGCTCGACTGGTCGCGCACGCAGATGCGCTTGATCGAGACGCCGAGCGCGGCCGCATGACGGCGGCTGGCGGCATCGAGATCGCGCTGCGCCTCGCGCTTGAGGAAATCGCCGACGCGGCGGTCGACGTGCGGGGCCTCGCCGGCAACGCACAGGATCGGGCTTCCGGCCCCATCGGTCTCGGTCCATGCCGTGCCGCGCTCGCCGCGACGGTGCACGATGCGATGCGGCACGCCGCGCAGCGGCACTTCGGCGCCGGGCGCGAACGGCGCCGCCTCCGGCAGCCGCTTAAGCCGCGCCGCGATCCAGGCGCCGTGCTTCTGCGCGAACTCTTTCGCCTCCTTCAGGCTGCCGCGCGGCGGCATGGTGAGGACCACGTCGCGCGCGGCGGCGTCGATGCGCAAGGTGTAGCGGCGCGCCTGGCGATGACGCCGCAGGCGCACGAGGTAGATCGATCGGTCGAAAACGACCTGCACCGCCGAGGGTTCGCTCGGACGACGATAGAGCAATGCGCGCAGCGACATGGGCGCGTTTCCACCCTGCAGCAACCCCGCGCGAAATATTGCCATATCGGCAAGACGGCGCAGCATGGCGGACGACAAATAAAAGCTCTTCACCAAGACCCAGCGGTTTTGCTCGGCGGAGACCACAATATCTTGGGGCACTCAAGATCTGAATCGGCTTTCATAAATTATCTCCCGTTCCCCGGTCCGCCGCCGGCATCGCCCATCTCTTCCGCCGCCGTGGGGCGATGTAAAATCGATCCGCAAATCAATGAGTTACGGGGAATCACGGGAACACCGCGATGGCGAATCACGCAGAACCTTCGGCGGGACGCGGCTCGGCGACGTCCGGAGGACATCCGGCCGGCGGGCTCCCGGCCGTGCCTCAGTCGTTCGCCGCCGCGATTGGAGCTGCCGCCAGCGCGCGCGCGGAGCCGTTGCCCGGCAGGCTCGCCTTGCTCCTGGCGGGGAGGCGGGAGATGGCGCGCGGGCCGCCATTGGAGAGCACGAAATCCGCGATCCGGGGCGCGATCTCGGCACGGAAGCGCGAGCCGTTGAACACGCCGTAGTGCCCCACGCCGGGCTGCAGCCAATGCGCCTTGCGGTCGGAAGGAATGTTGACGCAGAGGCGATGGGCGGCCTCGGTCTGCCCGACGCCGGAAATGTCGTCGTGCTCGCCCTCGACCGTCAGCAAGGCGACGCGGCGGATTTTCGTGGGGTCGACCGGCAGCCCGCGATGCGTCATCTCCCCCTTCGGCAGCGCGTGCCGGATGAACACGGTCTCGCAAGTCTGCAAATAGAACTCGGCGGCGAGGTCCATCACCGCGAGATACTCGTCGTAGAACTCGCGATGCTTCTGCGCGGAATCGCCGTCCCCGTGCACGAGATGCTGGAACAGGCTGCGGTGCGCCTCCATGTGGCGGTCGAGATTCATGATCATGAAGCCGTAGAGCTGCAGAAAGCCGGGGTAGACGTCGCGCATGAAGCCCGGATTCGGGAACGGCACCTTGGTGATGACGTTGCGGCGGAACCAATCGATGCCGCGCTGCTCCGCCAGCGTGTTCACCACGGTCGGATTGACCCGCGTGTCGATCGGTCCGCCCATCAGCACCATGCAATTTGGGACATAGGGATCGCCGTCGGCCTCCATGCGCGCGACCGCGGCCAGCACCGGGACCGAGGGCTGACACACCGCCAAGATGTTGATGTCGCCGCCGAGCAGGTGCAGCATCGAGATCAGGTAGTCGATGTAATCGTCGAGGTCGAAGCGGCCCTCCGACACCGGCAGCATGCGCGCGTCGACCCATTCGGTGATGTACACATCGTGGTTGGGGAGGAAGCCCTCAACGGTGCCGCGCAGCAGCGTCGGGTAGTGGCCTGACATCGGCGCCACGATGAGCAGGCGCGGCTGCGGACGGCGCGGCAGGTGCTCGAAGGCGCGCTCGAAATGCAGGAGCCGGCAGAACGGCCGCTCCCACAGCACCGAGATGTGCACGGGAACGCGCTCGCCGCCGACCACGGTCGAAGCGATGTTCCATTCCGGCTTGCGGTAGCGGCGGGTGGAGCGCTCGAACAGCTCCATGCCGGCGGCGATGTGCTTGCCGAACGGCGTATAGGACAGCGGGTTGGCGGGATTCTTGAAGAACAGCCGCGCGGCATCGGCGAAGGCGCGCGAGGGATTGAGAGCGGCGTGGCTCATCTCGTAGAGCCAATAGGCCGGCGCGGCGTACATCGGGCCGTTGTCGACCGCGGCGGCCGGAACGCCGCCGAATTCACCGATTGCCATGGCCCCGGCCCCACTCTCTTTGCTGCACTGCAGCATATGTCGCTTTTCTGTCATAAAGTCAACATACCCGAAATTGTTTGTCATCCGTTCACTGGCGGATAACGATTATCCCGGCGTTGTAGCTTTTGCGCCGCAGCAACGCTGCCATGATGGTTCCGCGGGAACCTATTCGCCGGCCTGCAGCAAGGAACCGATCCGGCGGGAGCTCTTGAGCAGCTGCAGGAAGGCCAAGACGGCGGCGGCGAAATAGACCGCATTGAGCGCGAAGGCCTCGACCATCAGGTCGGCCCGAAAGACATGCTCCATGACCAGCGCCCGCATCCCCTCGAATACATAGGTCGGCGGCAGCGCCCAGGCGAGCCCCTGCAGCCAATCCGGCAGCACGCTCACGGGATAATAGACGCAGGCGAGCGGCATGAGCACGAACATCAGCGTCCAGGCGAGCGACTCCGCGCCCATGCCGTGACGCAGCAGCAGGCCGGAGACGACGATGCCGACCGCCCAGCTCGTCAGGATCAGATTCACGAAGAACGCAACGAGCGCGAGGCCGAGGCCGTAGAGGTTGAAGCCAAAGAACGCGATGGCGAGCAGCGTCACCGGCACCACGCCGATGGCGAGCCGGACGATGCTCATGATCATCAGCGCGCAGACGAACTCGATCGGGCGCAGCGGGCTGATCATCAGGTTGCTCAGGTTGCGCGACCACATCTCCTCGAGAAACGACACCGAGAAACCGAGCTGGCCGCGAAACAGCACGTCCCACATCAGCACGGCGGCGATGAAGACCCCGCTGGCGCGGGCGAAGAAGCCGGAATTCTGCGCGATGTAGAATTGCAGGAAGCCCCAGACGAACAGCTGCACCGCCGGCCAATAGATGAGCTCGAGCAGCCGCGTCCACGACGAGCGCAGGAGATAGAGATAGCGCAGCACCATCGCGGCGATGCGGTGCGGGGCGAGCGTGATCGCCCTGGTGGAATGGGTGCTCATTGCGCCGCCTCGCGGGCCTGACCGCGACCGCGCGCGACGTCGAGGAACACCTGCTCGAGCGTCTCGCGGCCGTAGCGAATGAGCAACCGTCCCGGCGTGTCGTCGTCCTCGATATGCCCCTGCTTCATCATGATGACGCGCTCGCACAGCCGCTCGACCTCGGCCATGTTGTGGGAGGCGAGCAGCACGGTCGAGCCGCGCCGCCTGCGAAAGCGCTCGAGGTGGGCGCGCACCCAGTCGGCGGTGTCGGGATCGAGCGACGCCGTCGGCTCGTCGAGCAGGAGCACCTCCGGCGAATTGATCAGCGCCTTCGCGAGCGCGACGCGGGTCTTCTGCCCGGCCGAAAGCTTGCCGGTCGGCCGGTCGAGAAACTCCGCCAAGTCGAGCTCGCCCGCCAGCGCGGCAATGCGAGCATCGAGATCCTCGACCGCGTAGAGCCGGCCGAACACCTTGAGGTTCTGCCGCACCGTGAGCCGGTGCGGCATGTCGATATAGGGGCTCTCGAAATTCATCTTGTGCAGCACCTGGTAGCGCTGGCGCGGCATTTCCGCGCCCAGCACCTTCACCGTGCCCGACGTCGGCAACACCAGCCCCAGAATCATCGCGATGGTGGTGGTCTTGCCGGCGCCGTTGCCGCCGAGGAGCCCGGTGATCGAGCCCCGCTCGAGCGCAAACGAAATGCCGTCGACCGCGCGGGTGGTGCTGTAGACCTTCACCAGCTGGTCGACGGCGATCGCGGGCACGGCTGTCGGCATGAGCGGCATGAACCCAGGAAAGCGCACATGTGGCAAGGCCGCCCCGGCAGGGCAAGGGCCCAGGGCGGGGCGGCCCCACGTGCTCGGCGGTCGCGGCGGCATCCGGCCGCGGTTGAGGACGCGGGGCGAAGGCGTAGATTGTCGGCGTGACCAGGCAGGGCCCCAGGGAAGCTCGCCGGACCGGCCGCAGCGTGCGTCTCGACACGCTGGTGCGGCTGCGCTGGCTTGCCGTGATCGGCCAGACCACCGCCGTGCTGGTGGTTTACTTCGGGCTTGATTTCGAGCTGCCGATCTGGGCGTGCCTGGCGGTGATCGCGCTCGCCGCCTGGCTCAATGTCGCGCTGCGCATTCGCTTCCCGGCGACGCAACGGCTCGAGCCCGACCGGGCAGCCTGGCTGCTGGCCTTCGATACCGCCGAGCTCGCGGTGCTGTTGTTCTTCACCGGCGGGCTGCAGAATCCGTTCGCGCTGTTGTTCCTCGGGCCGGTCCTGATCTCGGCCACCGCGTTGCCGCCGCGGATGACGTTGATGCTCGGCGGCTTCGCCATCGCCTGCGCGACCGTGCTCGTCTTCGTGCACGACCCGCTGCCGTGGGACACCGAGCCGCCGCTCGAATTGCCGGAAATCTACGTGATGGGGGTATGGCTCTCCATCCTGCTGGCGATCGCGTTCATCGGCCTGCATGCCTGGCAGATCACCGAGGAAGCGCGCCAGCTCGCCGACGCGCTGGCGGCGACCGAGCTCGTGCTGGCGCGCGAGCAGCACCTGTCGCAGCTCGACGGGCTCGCGGCCGCCGCGGCGCATGAATTGGGCACCCCGCTCGCCACCATCACGCTGATCGCCAAGGAGCTCAAGCTCGCGCTCGCGCCGGATTCCGAGCATGCCGAGGACGTCCGGCTGCTGAACGAGCAAGCCTCGCGCTGCCGCATGATCTTGGCGAAGCTCACCGAGCTCTCGAGCGGCGATCCATTCGATCGCATGAAGCTCTCCGCGCTGATCGAGGAGGTGGTGGCGCCGCACCGGAATTTCGGTATCGCGATCGATGTCGCGCTCGCGGCCGGCGAGGCCGCCGAGCCGAGCGGAGGGCGCAATCCCGCGGTCCTCTACGGCCTCGGCAATCTCCTGGAGAATGCCGTCGACTTCGCCCGCGAGCGGGTCGACGTGGCGGCCGCCTGGAGCCGGGAGGACGTTTCCGTCACCATCACCGACGACGGGCCGGGTTTTGCGCCCGAGATCATGGACCGGATCGGCGAGCCCTACGTCACCAACCGTCCCCGCCGGACCGCCGAGGGCGAGGCCGCAGACGCCGAGACGAGCGGGCTTGGATTGGGCTTTTTCATCGCCAAGACTCTGCTGGAGCGTTCCGGCGCGACCCTCGATTTCGAGAATCGCGCGTTCCCGGAGCGGGGGGCGGTCGTGCACGTGCGCTGGGACCGCAGCGATTTCGAGCGCCCGATGGCGTTCGCGCTCTGAATTTGCGGCCTTTGGCGGTCAACCATTTGCGCGGCGACTCGAACCCGAACGCCGGGCCGGGCGTTTCATTAGCAATTATTCACTTGAGGTCATCGGCCGTCATCCTAGAATACATGCGAAATTTACGGGCTGTTCGGTCGAATGATCGCTGTCGCCGGCAATGTCGGGCCGGCGAAGCGTTGGTGGCGGCCAGCCACGGTGCGGAGGCGCGAATGGCGATGGCCGATTTCGTCGCGGCGGCGATGCCGAGCGATCGTTCGTTGCTGATCGTCGAGGACGACAAATCGTTCCTGCAGCGGTTGGCCCGCGCCATGGAGAGCCGCGGCTTCACCGTCACCACCGCCGAATCGGTGGCCGAGGGCCTGAGCCAGCTCGAAACCGCTTCGCCCGCCTTTGCCGTCGTAGACATGCGCCTCGAGGACGGCAACGGGCTCGACGTGATCTCCGCGCTCAAGCAGCGTCGACCCGATGCCCGCGCCATCATTCTCACCGGCTACGGCAACATCGCCACCGCGGTCAATGCGGTGAAGCTCGGCGCCGTCGACTATCTCTCCAAGCCGGTCGATGCCGATGACGTGGTCGCGGCGCTGCTCGCGCTCGAGGGCCGCAAGGCCGAGCCGCCGGAGAACCCGATGTCGGCCGACCGGGTGCGCTGGGAGCACATCCAGCGCATCTACGAACTCTGCGGCCGCAACGTTTCGGAAACGGCGCGCCGCCTCAACATGCACCGGCGCACCCTGCAGCGGATTCTGGCGAAGCGCGCCCCGAAGTAAGCGGGCTGACCCCGGGGCGGGCAATCGGTGCTCCCCGACTGTTTCCGTTTTTCGCGAAGAATGAAGGCCGGCCGAACCGTCGCTGTCGGCGAGTGCCTCTTTTGGAGGCGGCCATCACGCGTGAAACAAAATTGAGCTTTGGGCGTTACCGGTCCGGACCGATCGGGAGAATTCGAGCATGTATCCGAACCAAGACGCCATTTTCGAGCGCCTGGAGACGACGAAACAGTTCGGCTTGCTGTCGGATTATCTGGTGAGCTGGACCGGACGCGCCGGGCGGCTGCGCGCCAAGGTGACGGTTTGGGGCAACGACGGAACGCCCGCGGACGTGGTCCAGAATTACACCGCCCGCCTGCTCAAAGGGCTCGTGAGCGACCGCCAGATCGTGGTCGCCGACTAAAACTCCGTGCCGTACGGTCCGTCCGGATCGGCGAGCGCGGAGAGCCGCAGCGCGGCGGCGCGGGCGAAGGCGAGCGTCAGGCTCCGGCGGGTGGCGGCATGCAGCCGGTGCTCCGGCGCCTCGCAGACGATCGATGCGCCGAAGCTATCGGCGACGATGAGGCCGGCGTCGGGCGGAAAAAGCCGGCACGGCACTTCGAGCGTGGTGGCAAAGAACAGCCGATCGCAATGCAATCGATAGTCGATCCATTTCTGGTCGGCGCGAACATCCGCGACCGAAGACTTGATCTCGACGATCCAGACTTCGCCGTCGGCGCCGAGCGCCACCAGATCGGCGCGCCGCCCGGACGCGAGCGACAATTCGCTCACCACCGAGAAGCCGAGCGAATGCAACAGTCGCGTGGTGCCGCGCGCGACCTTGCACGCGGTCGGCGATTGCCGGCCGTCGGCAGGCAGAGCGGCAGCGAGCGAGCTCATGCTCATGGAATGAACCAGCCCCGGCAGCGGCACGCTCCTGGCAACAAGACGAGACCGAACGCCACCCACGCCACGCTCCCCAGCACCATGACCCGGCGCCGGCGCATCGGCGCCTGCCACCTCTCCACCCCACAAGGGGGGTAAAGGGACGGCGGCCGCACGGGGGCGCCGGCTTGGCCGCGGGCGCGCAACGGCGCGCCGCAACCCCCATCATTTTGCCGCAGCGGCGCGCTCGGCGAAAGCCCCGGCGAGCGCGTCGCGGCTGGCGGCAACGATCCCGCGCTCGGTGATCAGACCGGTGACAAGGCGCGCCGGCGTCACGTCGAAGCCGTAATTCGCCACGTCCGAGCCGTCCGGCACGATCCACACCGTCTCGATCTTTCCGTCGGCGGTGCGTCCGGTCACGGTTGCGACCTCCTCCGTGCCGCGCTGCTCGATCGGTATCTCGGCGAGCCCATCCGCCACCGAAAAATCGATGGTCGGCGACGGCAGCGCCACGTAGAACGGCACCCCGTTGTCCCCGGCCGCGAGCGCCTTGAGATAGGTGCCGATCTTGTTGCAGACGTCGCCGTTTGCGGTCACCCGGTCGGTGCCGACGATCGCGATGTCGACCATGCCGTGCTGCATCAGATGGCCGCCGGTATTGTCCGGGATCACCGTGTGCGGCACGCCATGCTGGCCGAACTCCCAGGCGGTGAGCGAAGCGCCCTGGTTGCGCGGGCGGGTCTCGTCGCACCAGACGTGGAGCGGCACACCGGCATCGTGCGCGGTGTAGATCGGCGCGGTCGCGGTGCCGAAATCCACGGTGGCGAGAAAGCCGGCGTTGCAATGGGTGAGCACGTTGACGCGCTCGCCCGCCTTCTTCCTCGCCGCGATCGCCTCGATCAGCGCCAGGCCGTGGCGGCCGATCGCCCGGTTGATGGCGACGTCCTCGTCGCAAATTTCGGCCGCGCGGCGATAGGCGGCGGCGAGTCGGTCCTGGCGCGGCCGATTGCGCACGGCCGCGACCATCTCGTCGAGCGCCCATTTGAGGTTGATCGCGGTCGGGCGGGTGGCGATGAGCGTGGCATAAGCGCGCTCGAGCGCCTCGTCGGACGGATCGCCGCGCAACGCCAGGCACATTCCGTATGCCGCGGCGGCCCCGATCAGCGGCGCCCCGCGCACCTGCATCGTCGCGATGGCGCGCGCAGCCTCGGCGACGGTGGTGAGACGCGCGGTCGCGAATCGATGCGGCAGCCTGGTCTGATCGATCACGCCGACCGACCAGCCGTCCGCCTCGAGCCAGATGGTACGGGTCGGTTTGCCGTCGATCTTCATCGAGCCACACATAGCGGCGCTTGGGCGAAACGCAATGCAGAAGCCGCGAGCGCCCCCTCCCCGCTCCCGGCCGGAAATGATAGACAGGCGCTCCGGGAGCCGACATGCCACTCGATTACGAGGCCGAATACAACAACCGCGCCCGCGTGCCGGAGCATCCCGATATCTTCGCCCGCTGGGCCCGCGCGGCCGAGGATTACCGCGCCCAATCGATGCAGCAGCGGCGCACCGAGCTCGGCCTGAGCTACGGAGAGAGCCCGCGCCAGTTCATCGACCTGTTCTCGCCGCAGGCGGGCGCCGCCGGCGCGCCGCTCGCGCTCTTCATCCACGGCGGCTATTGGCGCTCGCTCGACCCTTCGCTGTTCAGCCACATGGCGCGCGGGCTCAACGCCCGCGGCGTCTCGGTCGCGATCGTCGGCTACGATCTCTGCCCGCACGTGACCATTGCCGAGATCATCGAGCAGATCCGCCACGCCTGCCTCTTCCTCTGGCTGCGGACCCGCCGGCGCATGGTCGTCTACGGCCATTCCGCCGGCGGACATCTCGCCGGCACCATGGTGGCGACCGACTGGGCGACGCTCTACCCGAAGGCGGCCGATCTTGTGCCCGCGGCCTATTCGATCTCCGGCCTGTTCGATCTTGCGCCGCTCGTCGAGGTGTCGATGAACCAGGACCTGCGACTCGACGAGCAAAGCGCGCGCGCCGTCTCGCCGCTCTACTGGCCGGCCCCGAACGGCCGCGTCTTCGATGCCGTGGTCGGCAGCCTGGAATCGAGCGAGTTCCTGCGGCAGAGCCGCGTCATCGCCGATGCCTGGGGCAAGGGCGGCGTTGCGACGCGCTTCGAGGCGGTCGCCGGCATGAACCATTTCACGGCGATCGACGCGCTGAGCGATCCGGCGAGCACGATGGTCGGCCGGCTCGCCGAGCTCGCAAGCAAAGTTCAGTAGGGGGCAAAGCCCGTCCCCCGCCTCCGAGCGGGGATCGCCCGCCGCAGCCTCGGCGCATGGACACCCGCGCCGCGCGATTTTGCCCACGCGTTACGCCGGCCGTCGTCTCCGCGTGGGCACGGCGCTGCACCGACGTGGACGAGAGGCCATCGTCGGGGACCGCACCTTTGCCCACCCTAGGGAACTCCGGCCGCGGGCTAGAAAAACGCCTGGATGCCGGTCTGCGCGCGGCCGAGGATTAGTGCGTGGATGTCGTGCGTTCCCTCGTAGGTATTGACGGTCTCGAGATTGCAGAGCACCCGCATCACGTGGAACTCGTCGGCGATGCCGTTGCCGCCGTGCATGTCGCGCGCGAGCCGCGCGATCTCGAGCGCCTTGCCGCAATTGTTGCGCTTGAGCAACGACACCGCCGGCGGAGCGGCCCGTCCCTCGTCCATCAGCCGGCCGAGCCGCAGCGCCGCGTGCAGCCCGAGCGTGATCTCGGTCTGCATGTCGGCGAGCTTCTTCTGGACGAGCTGGTTGGCGGCGAGCGGCCGGCCGAACTGCTTGCGATCGAGCACGTATTGGCGCGCCCGGTGCCAGCAGAACTCGGCGGCGCCGATCGCGCCCCAGGCGATACCCGCCCGCGCCACGTTGAGGCAGCCGAAGGGACCGGCGAGCCCCTTGACGTTCGGCAATAGGTTCTCCTCGGGCACGAAGGCGTCCGCGAGCACGATCTCGCCGGTGATCGAGGCCCGTAAGGAGAGCTTTCCCTCGATCTTCGGGGTCGACAAACCCTCGGTGCCGCGCTCGACCAGGAAGCCGCGGATGACGCCGTCGAGCTTTGCCCAGACCAGCGCAAGGTCGGCGACCGGCGAGTTGGTGATCCACATCTTGTTGCCGGTGAGCCGGTAGCCGCCCGGCGCCTTCTCCGCGCGCGTCGCCATCGAGCCGGGATCGGAGCCGTGGTCGGGCTCGGTCAGGCCGAAGCAGCCGACGATCTCGCCGGCGGCGAGCTTGGGCAGATACTTCCGGCGTTGCGCCTCGCTGCCATAGGCGAAGATCGGATGCATCACCAGCGAGGACTGCACCGACATGGCGGAGCGATAGGCGGAATCGACGCGCTCGATCTCGCGCGCGATCAGGCCATAGGCGACGTAGCCCAGGCCGGCGCCGCCGTACTGCTCCGGGATGGTGGGGCCGAGCAGACCGAGCGCGCCCATCTCGGCGACGATGCCGCGATCGAAGCGCTCTTCGCGGTTGTCGAGGAGCACCCGCGGGGCGAGCTTGTCCTGCGCATAGCCGCGCGCGGTGTCGCGCACCATGCGCTCTTCCTCGCTGAGCTGGCCTTCGAAGTCGAGCGGGTCTTCCCAGTTGAACGCGACCTCCTTGAGCTGCGGCGCGGACCGAAGCTCGCGCTTTTCGGCGCTCGGCGACATGGGACGCTCCCGGGGTCGATGGCTCAAGCCTTTCATGCCCACGTTCGTCGGCTCGATTCAAGAGGGTCGCGAACCGCCGGTTCCGGACGCGCGGCATGCCGTCACAAGCCCGCCGTCGCTGCTCAGGAATCCCGCCGTTGCCGATCCGGGAACGATCGGCTAAATGGGGTCTCTCAGCGCCCGTAGCTCAGCTGGATAGAGCGCTGCCCTCCGAAGGCAGAGGTCACAAGTTCGAATCTTGTCGGGCGCGCCAGCAGCGGGAACGAGTATACGTATCCTGAGAGGGTGAAACGCGCGTCGGTCCGGCGATGTCCTTGGCAGATTCGATCAGGCTCCGACTGCGCGGGAGCGAGAAATCGTTCTCAGCCCCGTCGTTCAGCGCGCTCCGCCGGACCCTGCGGATGGCATCCGGCCTCGTTCTCTTCACCTACATCACGGCGCATCTCGTCAACCACGCGCTCGGCCTTATTTCGCTCAATGCCGCCGAACAAGGTCTCGGCTACGCGATCGAGGTCTGGTACAGCCTGCCCGGCACGATACTGCTCTACGGCGCCGCCGCCACCCATTTCCTGCTCGCGCTGTGGGCGGTCTATGAACGCCGCACCTTCCGCCTGCCGCCGGCCGAGCTGCTGCGCATTGCGCTCGGCTTCACGCTCCCGATCATCCTCATCAATCACTTCGCCAATACGCGGCTCGCCTACGACCTGTTCGGGCTGGATTCGGATTACACCCGCGTGATTGCCAATCTCTGGGCGGCGGATTCGCAGGGAATGCAGCTCGGCCTGCTGGCACCGGGATGGCTGCACGGCTGCCTCGGCCTGCATTTCGCCTTCAACCGAAGACCGTTGTACCGACAATTGCGCTTCGTGCTGTTCGCGGTCGCGCTGCTCCTGCCGGTGTTCTCGGCGTTCGGCTTCATCGCCATGGGACGCGAGCTTTCCACCAACGCGGCGGCGGCCGCCGCCGCGCAGGACTATTTGGGTCCGGCCCATGCGGTCGAACGCGCCGGGATCGCGCAATGGCACAATGGGCTTCTCATCGGCTATTTTTCCATCATCGGCGCGGCCTTCGGCGCGCGCGCCGTGCGCAATGCGCTGGAACGCGGCCGCAAGCGACTCATCTCGGTTTCATACCCAGGGCGCACCGTGCAGGTGCCGCGCGGCTGGTCGGTATTGGAAGCGAGCCGCAGCTTCCACCTGCCCCATGCCTCCATGTGCGGCGGCAGAGCACGCTGCTCGACCTGCCGGGTGCGGGTGACCGCCGGCGAGGACTCCTGCCCGGCGGCAGGAACCGACGAGCGGGCGACCCTCGACCGGATCGGCGCGTCGCCCGATATACGCCTCGCCTGCCAATTGCGCCCCTCGGGCGACATATCGGTCGTGCCGCTGGTGCGGACCGCGCGGCCGGTCTACCGGCCGACGGCGCCGCAGCGCAGTGCCGAGCGCGAGGTCGTCGTGATGTTCTGCGACTTTCTCAACCGCGACGAGCTTGCGCGCGATCAGCTGCCGCAGGACCTGCTTTACCTGCTGACCCTTTACGGTGAGGCGCTCGGCAATGCGATCCGCGCCGCCAACGGGACGCTGAGCACCGTCGGGCTCGACGGCATCTGCGCGCTGTTCGACGTCGGGAGGGAGCCGGCGCGGGCTGCGCGACGCGCGCTGCGGGCGGCGGCCGCGATCGAGCGGGTCGTTTCGGATCTCGACAACCGGCTCGGACGCGAAGGCAATCGCAAAATGAACATCGCCGTCAGCATTCACGCCGGCCGCGCCGTGGTCGGCGAGGTCGGCTCGACCGATCCGCCGACGGTCATGGCGGTCGGCGAGGCCATGGAGGTGGCGAACGAGCTGCGCAAGGCCGTGGCCGCGCGCGGCAAATCGTTTGCGATTTCGGAACCGGTCACCACCGCGGCAGGCGTCGACCCGGCGGCGGGAGAGAAGGTCATGCTGCAGTCGCCCGGCGCCGCGGTCGCGGCGTGGCTTTCCGCTTCGGCACCGATCACGCCGCCGCCGTCGCGGCTCGCGGAACGCGCCGCATTGCCTCGCCTGTGGAGCGGATGATTGGCAGCGGGCGCGTTCGCCCGGGCTGGCTTTCCATCCATGAGTTCGCCGAACAAAGATCCATTGCTCGAGCGCGCCGTGAGCTCGCTCGCGGTCCCCGGCGTCCTGGTCGGCCATCGCACCATTGCGGAAGGAGACGAGGATGCGCTGCTGTCCGCGGAGATTGAAGGCTTTGCCGGTAGCGTCGTTAAAGTGCGCCGCGCAAGCGGCGCCGCGCGAATAGTGGCGCGAGAGCTCATGGCACGGCTCGGGTGTCCCGCCCAACCCGTGCCCCGCTCGGCATCGGGCGCTCCTCGCTGGCCAACAGGCATCGTCGGCTCCATTGCCCACGACGCGACCGCTGCCGTCGTCGCGCTTGCGTCGTCTGCCGATTTCGGCAGTCTCGGAATCGACATCGAGCCCGCGGAACCGCTCGAGCCCGATCTCTTGGAGCTCATCGCCGGACCAAACGAGCGAAGGAGAATGAAGGACGACCCATTCGGAGGACGCCTTTTGTTTGCGGCAAAAGAGGCCGTTTACAAGGCAGTCCATCCGCTCGATCACATCTTTCTCGATCACCACGACGTCGATGTCGATCTCGCAAATCGCAGAGCCGTGGTGCGCACCGGCCGGACCGTCCCGCTGAGATTTGCAGTCTCAAACCACATTATTGCGCTGGCGTTGATCCCGCGAGTCGCCGTCGGTGCGGGCAATACCGACGCCTGAAGTCATTGAGCTATCGACGCTTCGCGTTTGCGATATTGCGCGCGACATCTCGCGCGGCCGCAGCCGAGATGCGCCTTGCAGCCGCACGGAGAAATAGGGTCATGGCAAAGCCGAGCGGGGGCCTCACAGCTCGATCTTCGCCGCCTTTTCACGATCATACCACCACGTTTCCGGGATGCCGCGCGCGTAGCGGGGCTTGGTCGCCGGCCTGCCGAACACGTCCCAATATGCAAGCCAATGCGCGCCCTTGTACCAGTGCGGGATCCAATAGCGGCCGCTGCGGACGACCCGGTCGAGCACCTTGCAGCCGGTCACCAAAGCCTGACGGCTGTCGGCCGCGACGACCCGATCGATCAGCGCGTCGATGACCGGGTCTGCAACACCGGATAGGTTCTGCGAACCTTTTGTGGCGGCGGCCCGAGACGAAAAATAGGTCCGCAATAACCCGCCGGGCAGGGTGGAAAAGCCGAGCTGCTGGACGGTGATATCAAAGTCAAAATTATCGAGGCGCGCGCGAAACTGCACGGGGTCGACGATGCGCAAGGTCGCCTCGATGCCCAGCGTACCAAGATTCTTGATGAACGGCATGTGATGCGGTTGGCTCACCGGCTCGTCGATCAGAAATTCGACGCTGATCCCTTCGCCCTGTGGGGTCACGCGCTTGCCGTCAACGATCGCGAACCCGGCCTCTTGCAATAGCGCGCTTGCCTTGCGCAGCAGCGCGCGGTCCTGGCCCGATCCATCGGAAACCGGCGGGATGAAAGGATCCCCGAATACCTCGTCGGGAACCTTGCCGCGGAAGGATTCAAGCAGGGCCATTTCGTCGGCGGTCGGCTTGCCGACCGCCATCATGTCGGAATTCTGAAACAGGGAATGGAGCCTTTGATAGGCGCCATACATGATCGTTTTGTTGGTCCATTCGAAATCGAATGCGTAGATAAAGGCCTCGCGCACGCGCTTGTCTTTGAATGTCTGCCGCCGCGTGTTGAAGAACCAACCCTGAATCCCGACCGGCCCGCCGAACGGGACGACGTCGCGCTTGACGCGCCCGTCACGAATCGCCGGGAAGTCATAGCCCGTCGCCCAGATCCGCGATGTGAACTCCTCCCGAAACAGATAGTTCTTCGCCGTGAACGCCTGAAACGCGAGCTCGCGGTCGCGGTAAAATTCGTAACGGATGACGTCGAAATTGTTCTGTCCCCGCGCGACGGGCAAATCGGCGCCCCACCAGTCCGTGACGCGCTCGTATTCGATGAAACGGCCGACCTCGAAGCGCCCGACCTTGTAGGGGCCGGACCCGAGCGGCGGTTCGAGCGTCGTTTCATCGAAAGGATGGCCGGCGTAATAGGTTCGTGAAAAGATCGGAAGCGACGCCGCAAACAGCGGCGCATCGCGTGCCCCATCCGCCGTGAAGCGCAAAATCACGGTCGCGTCGTCCACGGCCTCCGCGCCCCGGAAGTCCCGAAGCAGCAACTGGGCGACAGGATGTCCCTTGTCTTTGAGTATTTTCAGAGAAAAGGCGACATCGTGGGCAGTAAGCAGGCTGCCGTCGTGAAATCTGATTCCCGGGCGCAGCAAGAACCGGTAGGCAAGGCCGTCCTCGGATATTTGAACGGCGCGCGCGGCGAGGCCATACAAGGCGTCCGGCTCGTCCGCGGCGCGCATCATCAAACGCGCGAAAGTGAGCTCCATCCCCTGCGCGCCGTCGCCCTTCAAGATGAAGCTGTTGAGCGAATTGAAGGTGAGGACATTCTGATTGAAAATCACGCTCGACCCGATATGCGAAAACACCCCGCCCTTCGGCGCGTTCGGATTGACGTAGTCGAAATGCTTGAAGTCCGGCGAATATTTGAGATCCCCGAACGCCGATATTCCCTGCCGCCCGGAGGCCTCCGCGGCATCGACCCGTTGCGCCAGCACGGAGGTCAGCGTCGCCGCGCCGAGAATCAGCGTATCGCGCCGCGTCACGTTGGAATGATCATTCATCGGCGCGCCCGGGGCTCCGCTGGTTCTCAACATCCCAACCACTCGAAATGCTGCCGCGGGTTACGCAGCCCTAACGGACGATCGGTGCAGTGGCCGGTCCATGGCGGACATTAGCATTGTCCCCGGCGCGTGTCAGCGGCCGCTCCCGGCTGCCTGGTGCCGACGGGAAAATCAGTTGGTACGTATCCGAGCCGGCAGAAACGTCGTTCAGCGAGCTTCGAGGCCTTGGACCGCGGGGAAATCGACCAGCGTCGCCCCGCTTTCGAAGTGCTCGACAAAAATACGGCCGACGCTACGGGTGCAGGCGACCGCACTGAGCGATGAAACCGCAAGGCCTACGAGGGCGCTGGCCGGGACGACGTAAAGGAGCGTCGACGAGGTGACCGTTGCAAGTCCCGTGGGCATGGCCCCCGCCACCAAGCCGACCACGATGGCCCGGGCGCGGTCACGCTCGAACGCCACCCCGTAGTGGTCGCTCAACACCTTCACCATGCGCACGATAACGGCGGTGACGCCAGCGAAACTCACGACCGGCAACGGGATGATCCCACCGACCGCCGAATAGCCGGCGTGGCGGTTTACGATTCTGAGGGCCTGCGCCCGCCGCCGCGCCGAATCGTTTCGGGCGTGCGAAACAGCGCCCGCGATGCGAGCCGAAGCGGCCTCCGGGACGATCTTCTGGACGATGTTGTCCACGGAGGCTGGTCGCTGGCGCGCCCCCACGGGGATCTCGTCCAAATGCGTCGGATATGACGCCTGCAGCTCGGTGCCGAGCCCGGCCTGGTGCATGTCATCACTCGCCCGCATGATGACCTTGGGCAGCCTCCTCCTATTCATGCCGACGCCACTCGCTTGGTATCGAGCATGGCGCCGAGGATGAAGTCGACCTCACGAGCGACCTCCGCGATCTCCCGCGCGGCAGGGCTGGAACGGTCGACAAGAGTCGGGGTGGCCCCCCAAAGCGCCGCCTCGGCGTAGATCACCCGGTTGGTCATCTCGCTCTTGAGTACCGGATAGCCGGCTTCGGCGAGCTCGGAGCGGACATGCCTCGAGATGACGGAATCGCGCGTCGCCTGGGTCAACAGGCATCGGAATATCGGCCGGCGGCCGCTGGCGCCGGTGATCAGGATGTTGAGCGTGTCCAGCATACGGTCGACGTCGAAGGGGGAGGGCTTGACCGGCACGAGGACAAAGTCGGCCACGCTGGCGTGTCGATGATGACGCGGCCGCTTTGGCCGGCAAGGCGCTGCGCCGTCTTCCAGGCGTCTTCCGAAGCATCCTCCACCACCGGCACGCCGCCGAGCGCTTTCTCCCGGCCGGCCAGCCGCGCGATCGAGCGCTGGGGATCGGCGTCGATGATGGTGGGGTGGCGGCCGTCGAGGTGCCAATAGACGCCGAGGCAGCTCGCCAGCGTGCTTTTCCCGCTGCCGCCTTTCATGGTGGCGACCGTGATGATCGAGCTCGTCACCTTGCGGCCTCCTGGCAATGCGATGCGACGAATCAATCGGGAAGATGCTATCACACAAGAAACCGCTCCATCACAACAATCGCCGACCTTCGCCCCGCTCGGAGGCGGATTGCCGTGGCCGGCCCGGATCATTACATCCCGGTGCGGAATGGCGAACGATCCGGCGAGGCGGCCTCCATGGGCGTGATGCAATGGTTCGGACGGAGCAGAGACCCGGCTGAAGCGGCCCTGGAGGCACGCGTCTCGGCGCTGCAGACGGCTCTGGTCAAGTGCAAGGAGGTCGCAAGCCGTTGGACGCGCATGCGTCGCGAGCTCATGGCAGGCACGGCGGTTCTCTTTCTGGTAGTGGGCTTCACGCTCGGCGTGTACCATGAGCCGATTCAGCAATCCCTCGCCAACCTGACTGCCAGAGGGGGAATCGTGCGTCCGGTCGAGGATGCCGATGCGGCCGAAGCCGCCTATCAGAAAGGCAATTACGAAACTGCGATACGACTTGCGCGTCCGCTGGCGGAATCGGGCAATGCTCGGGCCCAGTCCCTCCTCGGGCGCATGTATTCGCGCGGTCGCGGCGTAGCGCACGACGAGATCGAGGCGGTGAAATGGCTTCGCCGCGCCGCCGACCAAGGCGATGCCACCGCCCAGTTCACTCTCGGCAACCTCTACGCCGAAGGCAAAGGCGTGCCGCAAGACTACGTCGAAGCGGCGAGGTTGTATCGCCTCGCTGCCGAGCGGGGCGACCCGCAGGCCCAGTACAATCTTGGGCTCTCGTATGCCAAGGGCGAGGGCGTGGCGCAGGATAACGTCAGCGCGCACGCGTGGTTCAATATCGCGGCCTCTCGCTTTCCGGCGTCCGACACGGTCGGTCGCGGCCTGGCGGTCTCGAGCCGCGACGCGGTTGCCAGCAAAATGAAGCCCGAAGAGCTCGCCGAGGCGCAGCAGCGGGCACGTCAATGGACGTCGAAATGAGCATGACGCATTTCGGGGCGCAGCATTGCTCTCACGCGGGCCCGGTAGGCCGGTGCGGCGCGTGGCATCCGGCGACGGTTGAGCACCTTGACCCGTTTACTTGGGCGCGGGCGCTGTCCCGGATCCGGTCGGAATGGCGGCCCCGGAAAGCCGGGAAAAGAAGCTTTCGATGTCGGACATGCTGAGCGGAAACGGAAATAACGTGCGCGGCACTTCCGGCGCGGAAGCGGGCGGCGTCTTCTCCGAAGGCTCCGTCAGGCTGGCAGCCGGCGTTTTCTCCAGCGCCACGGCAGGAGCGACAGCCGTCGTTCTTGGCGTCTTGTCCCCTTCGCTAGGCGGTGCTTTCTCGGGGGGCGGCGAAGCAGGCGCATCCACGTTGCCAAGAATGATCGGCACACCATCTTTACCGCCGCCGATGATAACGACCTTGGAATTCGAAGACTGCGCGAGCTGAAGCGTTGCCTCAATGCCTCGCCAGCGTAGGTAGGAATCCGAGATCCCCTGGCTGACGATCTGCTGGAAGTCACGGATGCCTTCCGCCTCGATTTTCTTGCGCTCCGATTCCTTTCTCTCGCGCGCGACGCGAAATGTGTATTCTTCCGAGATGTAATACTGCTCGATCTTTCGATTGATGGCGTTCACCACGGTGGGAGGCAGCTCCATGCCGAGCACGAGCGTGTCAATGAGATTGAGCATTGCATTGAGCGGGATTCTATAGTGCTCACCGGTCTCGCTCTCTTCGGCGGTTCGTTCCATCATTTTCCCGCCCAGCATGGCCTCCGCATGGCCGCGGATTTGGGCCTGAATTTCCTGCCGCTTCGTCGAATAGACCTCCTCCGCGGTGTAGTCGGCAATGACCTCGCGCATCCGGCTGCCGATTTCGGGGCGTACCAGAGATGCGATATAGTCGGGTCCGATCGATTGGTGCAGCTGCGGAATGGCGTCGTGCTTGAGCCGAAACCGGATACTGATCGTCGCGGTCAAGCTGATGCCGTCCTTGGAGATCGCGTTGTAGCTGTCCGTCGTGGACTGCAGTCGAAGATCATATAAAAACAGCCTGTCCCACGGCCAAACGAGGCGCAAGCCCTCATCTTTCAGCTGACGGGGGTCGAGCTGGGTTCCGCCGCGAAAGCGTTTCCAGAGAACGCCGACATCGCCGCTCGGAACATTCACCACCACGAAAGGATAGAGCACGATGGCAACGAGCAACGTTACCATCAGGAAGATCGACAGCGTCGTCAGCTGATTCAACAGAATTCGCCGCCAGCGGGATCGGAGCGTCTCGGCGCTGGTCGGAGGCAGAGAATAGGAATACGCGCTCATCGTTCGTTCTCCACTAGTCATGTTTCCACGAAACGACCTTCGTCCATCCGAAGCCTCCGAGCCGGCATATCCAGCTCTTTGAGATAGCGGTCGTCGTGGGTTATCGCCACCACCGTTGCGCCGGCACGCATCAATGCCGGCAGCAATTCGTCGTAGAATTTACGCCGAAATTCAGGATCCTGCTCGGCGGTCCATTCATCCAGCAGCAGGATCGGACGCTTCTCCAGCAGGCTTACAATGAGGGCAAGGCGCCTGCGTTGGCCTCCCGACAGATCGATGGTGCTGAACTCACCGTCGGACAGGCGCGTCTTGTCCCGCAAACGGAATTGCATGAGTAGCTGGTCGATCTCGGAGGGACTCGCATCGGCAATGCCATAGAGCCGCTGAAAGAGATGATAGTCGACGAAATTCGCCGCAAACAAAGAGCGATAGGCGTCGCGTGTGCTGTCGGTGACGGGCGCCCCGTCGAGCGTGATTTCACCACCGTCGGGGTGATACAGACCTGCAAGCAATCTGAAGAATGTCGATTTGCCCGATCCGTTGCCGCCGGTGATGAATACGAGCTCGCCTCGGCGCAAGGTGAAGTCGATAGGCCCTACCTGGAAGCCCGCTTCCGAAGATTTATCGACGTAGCGGAACACTGCCGCGCGGATCTCGATTTTTTCGAACTGGCTCAGCGGCTGGACCGGGCCGGCCAATGCGTCGGCGGTCGTCGCTCGCAGCCGCGCCTCCAGCCGCTCGATATTGTCGGCCGCGGCATTCGCGGCTGTCAAGATCGGTATCGACTGCACAAATCCGAAACACGCGCCGACGACGAATAGGGTAGCGGTCGTGGTCTTCGCGAGCGTCTCGGGCTGCGTGCCGGCCAAGACGGGGGCCACGAAGACAATGGCGCCGAGCAGGATGTAGACGGAACTCTGCGAGAGCACCAAACGTTTGAAGGTTTCGCTCTGGGTGCGGATTCTGATATTGGCGGCGAGTCTCGACACCTCGACAATGTCGTCAAACAGCTCGTCGCTACGCGCACTATTGAGCCTGACCTCCTTGAAACCATCCAGCAGGTCGGTCAACCGATCGAACAGCCGATTGTCCCATTCGGCCGCCTGTCGCGCGCCCGCGGTAATGTCACGACTCTTGAGATGGATCAGCAGCGCCGCCACGCCGATGATCAGGATGGTCAATCCGAAGGCAAGAAGCGACAAATACGCGATGTAGATTGCGATGAAGAAGATCAGAACGGCGCTTTGGGCCGCAAAGGCGACCATGCTGGTTGCCTGGGTGAGCGTCGCGGTGTCCCGCGTGATGGCGGCGACGATTCCCGCGCGGCCGATCGCGTCGAGCGGCACGAGCTCGGAACGTCGCACCTGATCCATCAGCCGCACGCGCAATTTGTGGATGATGGCTTCGATCTCGATCGTCGCGGAGATCAAGATGTAATGTTGCGCCTTGATGAACAGGAGCAGCGAGACGACGAAAAGCGCCGCCGACCAGAGGTCGGCCTTGCCGCCACCGGCGGCTTGCGCGCCGGAATTGACCGCCGACAAAATCGCGGCGTTGCTCGCCCCTCCGAGCCCCGACATGACGAGCAGCCGCGTCAGGGAGCCCTGCATTTCGCGGCGGACGAGTTCGAAGAACGACATCAGGCGCTCCGGTGAACTTCGCTCGGGGCGCGACACCAAGGACTGCGGAGGACTGCCCTTTCGATAGTATTCAATTGCGTTGTGTGCGACGCTGGGATTCGAAACGACGCGATGGAGCGGTCAACAACAGCACGAGCAGTACCACTACTGGGGTCACGAGAAGCGCAAATATGAATGTGCCGAGAAAGCCCATGCGCCGTTGGACGCCGCAAAGCCCCGTAAGAAGACAGAATATCACATAGATGATAATTGCCGCTGCCGTCATCAGGCCATCTCTCCATCCCGCTGCTGCTCGCGCCCAACCTGGTCAAATCGTCGCCGGAAATGTGGGCGCCGAGGCCGATCGCGGTCACACGCCGGTCGCCGCCCCCTTGGTCGAAGCCGGCCGCGCCGAGGGGGTAGATGCACCGGCGGGAGGAGCGGCAGCAGATCGGCCCGTCAGCTTCTCCTTCTGCGCTTTGATGAACTCACGATAATCAGGAGGATTGAAGTCGAGAAGCGTGCCGCCGGACGCGAAATGCTGGATGAAAACCTTCCCAATCAAGTATGTTGCGCCGGCAGAGATGCCCGACATCGTAATTGCGCCAATGGCGGTTCCAACTACCGGCAAAGCCTTCATGAAACTTCCGACTCCCAACGCGGCCGTCGTGGCCGTGCTGGCCGGAATCACCGATCCTGCAAGGCTCGCTATGACCGACTTGCCCATATTGTCGGAAAACGGAACGCCGTAAATCTCCGACAGACGGCGAAGCATCTGGAGCTGAACTCCGCCGACCGCGGCTATATCGACGAGCGGTATCGGGACAAGCCCAGCCGCCCCGGACCACAACGAGAACCGGTCGACCAACTTCGACGCAGCCTCGTCGCGTTGCTCGTCCGTCATCGCAGTCGTATCAGACACGGTCGTCTCGTTGGTCATGGGGCCGATCCTTCTCTTGCAAACCGGTGCACCAAGTCCGGCGATTGGCGTACTTAGCGGATCAAGTTCGAAACAGGTTTCGCTGGCTCGGGTCGACCGACAACCGCGCCGACCCGCCCCACCATCAATCGGACCCGAATGTCGATCAAATAAACACTAACATATGGTCGCCGGGGTGGGCCAGCTGTTTGTCGCGATGCCTCGGTCACCCGGGTGCGTTCGCAGACTATGCTCTGGCAGCGCGGCTGGCGCGCCGCTTGGAAGGATTCAGAACGATTCAGGTCGTCCACAAGGACAGATTGCAGCTGCGGCGAAGGTGAATGCGCTG
>WNFF01000791.1_pt1 | contig 36167 bp, 30 predicted proteins | sample 5400441 | NCBI WGS metagenome assembly WNFF01 (sample SAMN13153345, study PRJNA577476) | soil metagenome | isolation source: 120 cm saprolite under Douglas fir tree site 2 hole 3 replicate 1 | place: USA:California | collected 2015-04-18
TCGCGCGACGGCGCGGAGATCGCATACGTCATCGGCACCGGCATCTGGCAGAAGAGCCAGAGCGGCGTGGCACGCCAGATCGTCGCCAACACCGGGCAAGTGGTGCACTCTCCGGCGTACTCGCCGAACGGCTCGCAGCTGGCGTGGGTGCAGGCGGCGAGCAACAAGAGCCGACTGGTGGTGATGAACGTCGCAACGGGGGCCCGCGTCGAGTACACCACGCCGCGCAACGACGTTTTTCCTTTCTACCCGCAGTGGCTCTCGGAGAACTCGGTCCTCTACTCCGGCGACGGCAAGATCCTCACCACGGCGCTCTCCACGCGCGCGACGGCGGAAACCCCTTTCCGAGCGAGCTTCCAGCTCAACCGGCCGAGCTACCATCGAAAGCGATACAACTTCGACAGCCGCCGCTCGCGGACCGCGAAGGGCATCGTCGGTCCGGCGCTCTCGCCCGATGCGAAGCGCATCGCCTTCGCAGCGCTCAACCAGATCTGGGTGATGCCGGTGGACGACGAGCCGGTCGCGCTCACGCACGACAGCTATTACAAGACCGACGTGGCCTGGTCGCATGACGGGACCAAGCTAGCCTGGTCGAGCGACAAGGCCGGCACCATGGACATCTACGTCCATGACTTCGCCACCGGCACCGAGACGCGCGTGACGAAGAACGACGCCGAGGCGGAAGTCTCGGCGGCCTGGTCGCCCGACGACAAGTCGATCGCGTTCCAGGATCACCTCGGCATCACCTGGACGGTGGAGCTGGCCACCGGCGCGGTACGGCCAGTCGGGCCGGTCGATGCGGCCGGCAACCCGACGCTGGTGCTGTTCGCGCCCAGCAAGCCGTCCTGGCACGCGAGCGGGAAAACCATCGCCATCGCCGCGCTGAAGCCGTACACGCGCCGGTTCCGCGAGGGGACCAGCCAGATCCTCACCGTGGACGTGGCGAGCGGCACCTTCAAGTACTCCGAGCCGGCGCCGTTCTCGTCGCTCTCGACGCGCGGCGAGGACGGACCTGTCTATTCGCCGGACGGAAAATGGGTGGCGTTCGGCATGAACGGCGCGCTTTTCGTCCGGCCCGTGGATGCGAGCGGAGTGCCCATCGGCACCGCGCAGCAGATCACCTCGGAGGCGAGCGATGCCCCGACGTGGAGCGGCGACTCGCGGCAGCTCCTCTACCTGTCCAACGGGCAGCTGCGCCTCGTGAACCGCGATGGATCCGGCGCTCGCACCATCGAGGTGGATTTGGATTGGAAGCCCGAGAAGGCGCAAGGCATGACGGTGATCCACGCCGGGCGGTTCTGGGACGGCCGGGGCGAGACCGTCCAGACCGACGTGGACATCGTGGTGGAGGGGAACCGGATCCGCAGCGTCGGGCCGCACCGCGATTCGGCGCACCCGGACGAGGAGGACTCCGACGGCGAAGTGCGCTTCATCGACGCCTCGGGCGATCAGACCGTGCTCCCCGGATTGTGGGAGTCGCACACCCACGAATGGATCGAGGGAAAGTTCTACGGCGACAAGCTGGGACGGCTCTGGCTCGCGTACGGCGTGACCACGCTCCACTCGGTGGGCGATCCGCTCTATCGCGCGGTGGAGACCCGCGAGTCGTTCACCTCAGGAGCGCGGGTGGGGCCGCGCTTCTTCGCCACCGGCGAGGCGGTGGACGGCGAGCGCGTCTACTACAACTTCATGCGGCCGGTGACGGACCACGCGCAGCTGCAAATCGAGCTGTCGCGCGCCAAGGCGCTGGAGTACGATATGGTGAAGACGTACGTGCGGCTGCAGCACGACTGGCAGGCGGAAGTGGCCGCGGCCGTCCACGACCAGCTCGGGGTGTGGACGGCGTCGCACTACATGCTGCCGGGGATGGCCCACGACATGGACGGGCAGACGCACGTCAGCGCCACGACGCGGCTGGGCTTCGCGTACACGCGCTCGGCCGGGGGCATCAGCTATGACGACGTGACCACGCTGTTCGCCAAGGCGGGAATGTTGGACATCTCCACCACCTTCAACTCGTCGCTCTACGCCGAGGACCCGACCATGGTGGAGGACCAGCGGCTCCTCATCCTCAATCCCGCCTGGGACCAGGCCAACCTCCGGGCGAAGCGCAACGCGGCCGTCTCGACGAACCAGGCGGTCAGCCTCGACAGCCTCGCGAAGGAAGAGGCGACCGTGTCCGCCATCATCAACAAGGGCGGCATTGCGCTGGCCGGCACCGACTCGCCGCTCGACAACGTGGCGACGGCGCTGCACCTCAACCTGCGCGCGCAGGAGAAATTTGGCGGCCGCACCAACGCCAGCGTGCTGCAGACGGCGACGTACTTGCCGGCGAAGGCGTTCGGGCTGCTGGATGACCTGGGCACGCTGGAGCCGGGGAAGCTCGCCGACCTGGTGGTGGTGAGCGGGAACCCGCTTGCGCGCATCAGGGACCTGGCCAACGTGCGGCTGGTGATGAAGAACGGCCGCGCCTACACGCTCGCAGAGCTCGAAGCGCCGTTTGCGGCGCCGGCCAGCAGCGGAGGGGCGGCGGCGCCCTCGCCGGCGAGCGTGCACGGCAAGGACGCGCGCGCGTGGTGGCATGACCCGGAGGAGATGATCGAGGACGACCACAAATAGCGGTATCCTTCCTTGCCCGAGAGAACCAGAACGGTTTTCGCTTCGTTTTCGTTTGAGGTTTTCGTTTTGGTTGGTTGTTTTCGTTTTGGTTTTCGTTGAGTGCAGCCTCGCGCCAGCCTGCGGCTGGCACTGCGGCTGCAATGTCTTGGTTGACGTTTGTTGTAGCTCGCTGCGCTCGCGCTGAGCTTCGATCGTCGTCCGTTCTTCATCGTCGTCCTCCGCTGCCGCTTTCAAAGGAGGACGACGATGAAGAACTGGACGACTCTTCCACACGAGAAGCTCATCGCATATCAGGCCGCACGGCAGTTGCTCGCGCTGGTGCGCGAGGCGCGGATTTCCAATCCCAGAATTCGCGAGCAAGCCCTCAATGCCGCGAGCAGCGCTTGCCTGAACATCGCGGAGGCGACCGGCAGGTCTGGGAACGCGGATCAGAAGCGGGTCTATGCGATCGCGCGCGGTGAGGTCTGCGAGGCCGCGGCGGCACTCGACATCGCTGCCGTCGCGGGCGGCTGCGCCGCCGACACTGCAGTCGCAGCGACAGCCTGTGCGCGCCGGGTCTACGCGCTGCTCAGCGGACTCATCCGCTAGCGCCGGCTCAATCGAGTGAGCAGCGCATAGAGCCGCAATCCCGCGGCCAAGGCTGCGTGCGCCGACTGCTCGGCGCACCAGCCAGCCGCGGCAGCCACGTCCATGGCCGCCACTGCCTCGCAGCCTTCACCGCGCGCAATGCCATAGACGCGTGCCTTGTCAGGCTCAGTCACGCGTCCAACGGCTTCCGCAATGTTGAGACACGCGCTCGTGGCAGCTCTCAGCGCCTGATCGCGGAGCTTCGCATCGGCAATCTTCGCCTCGCGAATAATGACCACCAGCTCGCGAGCGACCTGATAGGCGATCAGGTTCTGGTGTGGAAGAGTCGTCCAGTTCGTCATCGTCGTCCTCCTTTAAAAGCGGCAGCGGAGGACGACGATGACGAACGGACGACGATCCGAAGCCCGCGCGAGCGCAGCGAGCTACGACAAACGACCAACGAGAACGACTGCAGCCGCAGTGCCAGCCGAAGGCTGGCGCGAGGCTGCAAACCCAGAACGAGAACGAGCAACGAGAACGAGCAACGAGAACGACCAACGAGATAGTCCAGAACAGGCTCCTCTCAGACCTGCCGCGGCGCGTGCTGCGCCCCGAACCGGCATTTGCAGACGCAGTGGTGAATCGCGTCTTCACGTAGGTCAGTCCACGTCTCCGCCCAGGTATGCCGCCTGCAGGCGCGGATCCTGGGCGAGCTGCTCCGCGGGCCCCTGCAGCGCCACCTCGCCGCGCTCCAGCACATATGCCTGCTGGGCCACCTGTAGCGCCATGCGCGCGTTCTGCTCCACCAGGAGAATGGTGGTGCCCCCGCGGTGGATGTCGCGGACGATGTCGAAGATCTGCCGTACCAGCAGTGGCGCGAGGCCCATCGAGGGCTCGTCGAGAAGAAGGATCCGCGGCCGGCCCAGGATGCCCCGCGCGATGGCCAGCATCTGTTGCTCGCCGCCGGAGAGCGCGCCGGCGGGAGCGTCGAGTCGACGCTGCAGCGAGGGAAAGCGCTTGATCTGCTCGTCGATCGCGGCGCGCGCTTCGTCGCGGCCGCCGGGCCAGGGCCGCGCCTCGGAGCCGATGAGGAGATTTTCCGCCACCGTCATGCGCTGCAGGATCGCGCGGCCTTCGGGGACCAGCACGATTCCGGCCGCGACCGCCGCATGCGACGCAACCCCCGCGAGCTCGCGGCCTTCCAGGCGCACCGAGCCGCCCGCAGGACGCACCAGGCCGGCGATGGCGTTCAACGTGCTGCTCTTGCCCGCGCCGTTGGGACCGATCAAGGCGACGATCTCTCCCGAGCCCACCGCGAGCGAGACTCCGCGGACCGCCTCGACGTGCCCGTAGGCGATGCGAAGGTCGCGCACCTCGAGGAGCGGCGCGCTCAGGGGCCTTCTCCCAGGTAGGCGGCGATCACTGCCGGCTCCTTGGCAATCTCGGCCGGGGAGCCGCGCGCGATCACGCGGCCGAAGTTCAGCACGGTGATGCGGTCGCACAGCTCCATCACCAGGCGGACGTTGTGCTCGATGAGCAACACGGCCCGCCCTTCGCGAGCCACCTCGCGCACCAGCCGCGCCACCGCGGCCGCCTCGCCGGGATTCATGCCCGCAGTCGGCTCGTCGAGCAGCACCAGCTTCGGCTGCGAGGCGAGCGCGCGCGCGATCTCCACGCGCCGCTGCTCGCCGTAGGAGAGGCTGAACGCCCGCGCGGCGGCCCGCTCGCGCAGGCCCACGCGCGCGAGCCCCGCCTCGGCGGCGGCGAGGGCCGCGCGCTCCTCGGCCCGCGCCGACGGCAGGCACAGGAGCCGCCGCCAGAAGGGCGCGCGCCTGCGCAGGTGCTGTCCCACCACCACGTTGTCGGCCGCCGAGAGCCCGGCGAACAGGCGGATGTTCTGGTACGTGCGGGCCACGCCCAGCGCGGCGATGCGATCGGGCGGCAGGCGATCGATGCGGCGCCCGTCCAGCTCGATCTTGCCGCCAGTGGGCTGGAGCAGGCCGGAGACGAGGTTGAGCAGCGTGGTCTTGCCCGCGCCGTTGGGGCCGATCAGGCCGTGCACCTCGCCGTCGGCGACCGCGAGCGTCGCGTCGTCCAAGGCGCGCACGCCGCCGAACGCCCGCGAGACGCCGGCGAGCGCGAGCGTCACGCCGCGCCTCGCGCGCGCTGCCGCAATCGCGCCGGCAGCGAGACGAGCCCGTTGGGCAGGTAGAGGATCACCGACAAGAGAATCGCGCCGTTGAGGAAAAGCCGGAACGGTCCGGGCGCGAGGCCCAGCCGCGCCCCCGCCTCGCGCAGGATCTCCGGCAGCATGGTGAGGAACGCCGCGCCCACCACCGGTCCGTAGAAGGCCGCGGTCCCGCCCACCACCGCCTGGACGAGCATGTCCACCACGCGCGAGAAACCGTAGCCACCCGGCGCCACCATGAACGTCAGATGTGCCTCCAGCCCTCCGGCGAGCCCCGCCAGCGCCGCGCCCAGCACCAGCATGACCAGCTTGTGGCCGGTGGTGTAGATGCCCATGGTGCGCGCAACGGTCTCGTCTTCGCGGATGGCCTCCAGCGCGTAGCCGGTGCGCGAGCCGCGCAGCCGCCCGAGCACGAACAGCGCCAGGGCAAGCGCGAGCCCGATGGTCCAGAGATGGGTGCGCTGCGGAATCGCCACCAGGCCCAGCGCGCCGTTGGTGTAGTCCCAGTTGACGAAGAAGAGCCGCACCACCTCGCCGAATCCCACCGTGGCGATGGCGAGGAACACGCCGCGCAGGCGCAAGACGGGAAGGCCGAGCGGCACCGCGACAATGGCCGGCGCCAGCGCGGAGGCGGCGAGCACGGCGATGAACGGCACGCCGGGCGCGTGCAGCGTGATGAGCGCGGAGGCGTACGCGCCAATGGCCATGAACCCCGCGTTGGCGAGCGAGAGTTGACCACACGAAAGCGTCGCGTACACGGAGAGGGCGAGCAGGCCGTTGATGCCCACGAACGCGAAGAGCGACTGGTACGCGAGCAGGAGGTCGGCCATCGCTCACGCCTCGCGCGCCGCCGCCCGCCCGAAGAGGCCGCGGGGCCGCGCGATCAGCACCAGGAAGAGCACCGCGAAGGAGACGGCGTCGCGGAACGACGACCCGATGTGCGCCACCGTGAAGACCTCGATCAGGCCCAGCGCGAAGCCGGCGATCACGGCGCCGGGTACGCTGCCCATGCCGCCCAGGATGATGACCGCGAGCCCTTTCAGTTCCACGCTGCGCCCCACGTCGGGCGAGATGGAGTTGAAGGCGAGCCCGAAGAGCACGCCGGCCGCGCCGCCCAGCGCGCTGGAGAGGAAGAAGGCCATGGCGATGGTGCGGTCGACGTCGACGCCGAGGATGCGGGCGGCGCGGGGGCTCTCCGCCACGGCGCGGATCCGCCGGCCCAGCCGCGTGCGCGTGAGCAGCAACGTCAGCAGCGCCATCAGCACGACGGAGATGCCGACGATGCACAGCTGCAGCAGCGAGGCTTGCGCGCCGCCGATCTGCACCATGCGATCGGAGAAGGTGCCCTGCGGGAAGCGCGAGATGTCGGGTCCGAAGATCTGCAGCGCGATGGCCTCGAAGACGGTGGCCATGGCCAGCGAGCTGATCAGGCCGGAGATGTTCGAGTCGGCGCGGCCGCGCAGCGGCCGGAAGGCCAGCCGCTCCAGCACGATGCCGATCAAGCCGCCGATGAGGACGGCGGCGGGGAGGGCGGCGAGGAGCGAGAGGTGCGCGTCGGCCACCAGCACGAGCGCCGCGAACGCCGCCAGCATGAACACGGCCTGGTGCGCGAGGTTGAGGATGTCGAGCACGCCGAAGACCAGCGTGTAGCCCACCGCGAAGAGGGCGTAGATGCTCCCGACGAACACGCCGTTGAGGATCTGTTGGCCCATCCACGTCTACTGGACGATCTGGAACTTGCCGTCCTTGACCTGCTGCACGCTGGGATCGTGCTGCGCGTCGCGCGTCGGGGTGAAGGAGAACTTGCCCAGCGGCGTGTCGAAGTCCTTCACCTTGCCCAGGCCGGCCTCGATGTCCTCGCGGCCCGTCTTGCCGCCGGCTCGCTGGATGGCCTCGGCCAGGATGAGCACGCCGGTGTACGCCTGCGCGGAGAACTGGTCGGGGTTCACGCCGGCCTTCTTCATGTCGGCAAGGAACTTCTGGTTGGCCGGCGCCTGGCTGAGCGAGTTCCACGAGGTACCCACCATCACGCCATCCGCGGCCGCGCCCGCGTTCTTGATGAACGCGGGGCTGTTGAAGCCGTTGCCTCCGAGGATGGATCCGCTCCAGCCCAGCTGGCGCGCCTGGGTGACGATGGCCGCCGCGTTGTCGGCGAGGGCGGAGACGACGAGCACGTCGGGTTTCGCGGCGGTGAGCGCGGTGAGCTGCGCGTGGTAGTCGCGGTCGGGCTTGGCGAAGGTTTGCGTTCCAAGCACTTTCACTTGCAGGTCGGCGAGCGTCTTCTGCATCACGTCGTAGCCGGCCTTGGTGAAGACGTCGTCGTTCCCGTAGAGCACGCCCGCGGTCTTGAACTGCAGCTTCTCTTTCGCCTTCTTGAACGCGCCGGGGATCACCTGCGCCTCGGTGAGCGAGTCGCGCCAGATGTAATTGCCGATGTCGGTGATTCCGCTGGCCGCGGTGTTGGAGATTCCCAGCACCGGGACTTGCGCCTGCTGCGCCAGCGGGTCGGCGGCGCTGGCGGTGTTCGACAGCGTCGGGCCAATGATGGCGCTCACCTTGTCGCGGTTGATGAACTTCTGGAAGACGGTGATGCCCTGCTCCTTGGTGGAGGCGTCGTCCTCGATGCGCACCTCCAGCTTCGTTCCGGAGGCGGCCAGGTCGTCGAGGGCGGCCTGGATGCCGGCGCGCTGCGCCGCGCCGTACGAGGCGGCCGGACCGGTGAGGCTGATCGCTGGCTCACGGGGGGCCCCCTCCTTGGTTGGGCGGGCTGTTGCGTTACCGCAAGCGCCGCTGCTCCGCAAGGTGCGCGCTTCGAGAAAGCGCGCGTCGCTTCGTGTCAGCCCTGACGCGACGCAGCCGGCGCAAGCGTCACTGCCTGGCGCAGCGCCTCGATCAAGCTGCGCTCGTCGGCTTTTCCGGTCCCGGCGATATCGAACGCCGTACCGTGATCCACCGACGTGCGCACGAACGGCAGCCCCACCGTGATGTTCACGCCCGCCTCGATGCCGAGCACCTTGACGGGGCCGTGCCCCTGATCGTGGTACATCGCGACCACCAGGTCGAAGTCGCCCCGGCCGGCACGGAAGAAGAGCGCGTCGGCCGGCAAAGGCCCCTCCACGTCGACGCCCGCGCGCCGCGCCGCCTCGACGCCGGGCAAGACCTTCTTCTCCTCCTCGCCGCGGCCGAAGAGGCCGTGCTCGCCGGCGTGCGGATTGATGCCGCAGACGCCGACACGCGGCCGCTTGATCCCTGCCTTCACCAGCGCGTCGTTGCCACGGCGAATGGTGCGCTCCACCAATCCAGGCTCGATCTTCTCGATGGCGTCGATCAGGCCGATGTGCGTGGTGACGTGGATGACCCGCAACCTCGGCGTCCAGAGCATCATCGAGATCTCTTTGGTCCCGGAGAGCGCGGCGAGCAGCTCGGCGTGCCCGGGGAAGATGTGGCCGCCGGCGTGCAGCGCCTCCTTGTTCAGCGGCGCGGTGCAGATGGCGTCGATCTTTCCCGCCATCGCCAGCTCCACCGCCTTGGCGATGAACTTGTAGGCGGCGTCGCCCGCGACCGAGGAGAGCTTGCCGAAAGGCAGATCGCCTGGGACGACATGGAGGTCGATGCAATCGACTTCGCCCCGTTGAAAGCGCGCCTCGGCAGGATCGCGCAGCGCGTTCACTTTCAGCTTCGAGCCGACGATGCTCCCCGCCTTGCGCAGGCGGGCGGCGTCTCCGATGACCAGCGGCCGGCAGATCTGGTGCACCGCCTCGGCCGCGAGCGCCTTCATGATGATCTCGGGCCCGATGCCGGCCGCATCCCCCATGGTGATTCCGATGATGGGCCGTTCCATGGGTCCTCCTGGGTCAGCGCACGGGCTCGAGCACGTATAGCGTCGACAGCTCGCGCGCAAACGAGTACGCGACCGACCGGCCATCGGGAGTGATCGCGACGCGAGAGAGCCGCGCCGTCAGATCGGGAAGGGCGATCTCGCGCAGCAGCTCCACCTTGCCGGTGCCCAGCTCGAACCGTGTCAAGCGCGCGAAGCGGCCGTCGAGCTCGAAGCGAACGAGGTTCAAGAACGCGCCGTCGGCGCTGAAACCCAGCGGTTGCGATCCCTGCGCGATCGAGCCGAGGCGCAGGGGTTCGCCGCCCGCGGTCGGTTGCAGCCAGAGCCGCCCCAGGTCGTCGCTCACCGCCAGCTGCCTTCCGTCAGGCGACAGCGCAGCGTCGGGGCCGGTGCCTTCGAGCGTGAGCGGCTGCGGCTTGCCGCCGGCGAGGCCGAGCTGATAGAGCCGCATGCCGCGCCCTGGCTCGCTTCCGGCGAGCAGGAGCGCGGCGCCGTCCGGGAACCAGGTGGCCTGCTCCAGCGCCAGCGTGCCGTTCACCGCCAGCGTGCGGGCGGGACCTCCGGCGACCGAGTAGAGCGCCAGCTGCGGCGGCAGGCTCGCCGCCAGCGAGAGCACGGTCTTGCCGTCGGGCGAAAACTTGCAAGCGACGCCGGCGCCCAGTTGCGCGGGCGTCCCGCCGGCGACCCCGCGCGCGTAGACGCGGCGCTGGTCAGTGAAGAGCACCGTGCCGCCGTCCGGGGAAAGATCGGCCAGCTCGGAGGCGTCGGTCCAGGACAGGTCGCGCTCGCTGGAGGGTCGCGGGCCCAACCAGCGCATGCCGCGCTCGGCGGTGGTGAAGACGAGCAGCGCCCGTCCGTCCCTGTCCACGTCCTGCAAGACCGGCGCGCCGGGCACGCGCGCCAGGGAACGCACCCGGCCCCGCAGCGAGATGGCGCGCAGCTCCAGGTCGCCCTCGGCGTCGCCGGCGGTGAACCACACCTCGTCGCCGCGCGGCGACCAGGCGAGACGATCGACGCGCGGCAAGTCGCCGACCAGGACCTGCCGCTCGCCGTGCCGCGTGACGATCACGACCGATCCGCGCGGCTCGTCGGCGAAGGGATGATCGATGAAGGCGACGCGATCTCCGTCTCGCGAGACGCGTGGGCTCGCCAGGCGGCCGGCGGTTTCCACCAGCATCGCGCCGGCTGGGAACTCGAGGCGCGAGCGGGAACCCACCGTCCGCACCACGGCGAGCGCGCTGCCGTCCGGCAGCCAGTCGGCATCGGTGACACCGACGAGCAACTCGCGGAGGGGGCGGCCCTGGGTCGGTCCCTGCGCCAGCGTCGCGGGTCCCTTGCCCTGCGGCGGGCGCAAGAGAAGCGCGAGCTGCCCGTCGCGCGACACCGAGGCCACATCCGCGCCGCGGATGCCGAGCGGGCGCGCCGCGGGGCGGTCGGTCGGCGTGGAATAGAGCTCCCACGGTCCTCCGTTCCAGGTGGCGCTGAAGATGGCGGTGCCCGAGGGTCCGAAGCGCGCCGTACCCAGCGTGCCGCGGCGGAAGGTGAGCCTGCGGAAGGACGGCGGCTGCCCCTCCATCTGCCGTTCCCCGGCGAGAAAAGCGAAGACGGCGACAACTGCCGCGCCGGCGGCAAGCCCAGCCCGGAGCAGCAGGCGCCTGCGGCGAACTCCCGGGTGCAGCGCCGCCATGCCTTCGGTGGACTGGCCGGCGAGCGCTTCGAGATGGAAAGCGAGATCGCGCGCGGACTGGAACCGCTCCGCCGGCTCCTTCTCGAGGCAGCGACGCAGCGCGCGCAACAACGCCGGCGAGAAGCGCTCGTCCTTCTCCAGCTCGTCCACCGGCTCCACCCTGAGGATGGCGCTGAGCCGTTCCACCTGCGACGCGCCGGAGAACGCGGGGCGCCCCGTGAGCAGCTCGAAGAGCACGGCGCCCAGCGCGAAGAGATCGCTGCGCGGGTCGGCCGACTCGCCGCGCACCTGCTCCGGCGCCATGTAGCCCGGGGAGCCCATGACGCCGCCGGGATTCGTGATGCGCGCCCGCGTGGGAGCCTCGGACCCTCCGTCGGCGAGCGGCGCCTCGAGTTCGACCGGCTGCAGCCTGGCGAGGCCAAAGTCGAGGATCTTCATCTGGCCGTCCGCCGTGTAGAACAGGTTCTCCGGTTTCAGGTCCCGATGGACCACACCCCTCTCGTGCGCCGCGGCGAGGCCGCGCGCCGCCTGCGCCGTGAGCTCGAGCGCCTTGCGCACCGGCAGCGGTCCTATGGCCAGGCGCTCGCGGAGCGTCTGACCCGAGAGCGCCCGCCGCCCGCGCTTCCGCCTCGAACCTGCGCACGCGCTCGGGGCTCTCGGCGAGGGCAGGAGGCAGCACCTTGAGCGCCACGTCGCGGCCGATGCGAGGATCGCGGGCCCGGTAGACGACGCCCATGCCGCCCACCCCGAGAAGTCCCTCGATCTCGTAGGGACCTACGTGCGTGCCGGCGGCGAGGGTCATGCCCTTCCACATAACACGACGTCGCCGCTTCTCCCTCCTGCGAGCGCGGCGGCAATCGCGGTTGGCGCGCGTCTTGCCGCCGCTCATGCGATCCGATGCCCCCCGCTTCACCATTCCACCCGCCCGTGGCAAAAGGCGTGCGTGGCGTGGGCGTCTGGCCCGCGCGGAACCTTTCGCAGGAGAGATCATGCGCGTGCGCGATGGGCTTCGTCTTCTCGTTCTCTGCGTCTTCCTCGCGGGGCCGGGGGCGCGTGCCGCCCCCGAGCCGATCCGCATCGGGATCATCACCTCGCTCTCCGGCAGCTTCGCCACTTTCGGCGCCATGGAGGTGGCCGGCTACAAGGTCGCTGCCGCCGAGGTGAACGAGAAGGGCGGAGTGCTGGGCCGGCCCATCGAGCTGCTCATCGAGGACGACGCGAGCAACCAGAACGCCGCGCTCGCCGCCGCCGAGAAGCTCGTCAACTACCGAGCCGGGGGAGGCGTGCCACTGGTGATGGGCGCCTTCGCCTCGAGCATCACCAAGCCCCTGGGCGGCTACCTCACGCGCGTCAAGATGACGCTGCTCAACACCAACAGCGCCGATACCTCGATCACGAAGCCCGGGTCGCCCTACGTCTTCCGCGTCGGCCAGACCACCGATGCGTACGCCGAGGCCTCCTTCGACCTGATCCGCAGCTTCGGGGATCTGAAGACCGTTGCCATCCTCGTCAGCAACGACGCGCTCGGCCGCTCCACCGCCACCTCGGTCAAGGACAAGTGCAAGGCGCTTGGCTACAAGGTGGTGGGCGACCAGGCCTACGACCGCGGCCTCACTGACTTCCGGCCGACCCTGAACAGCTTCAAGTCGGCCAACCCGGACGTGGTCGCGCTCTCCAGCTACGAGGAGGACGCAGCTACCTTGGTACGCCAGGCGAAGGAAGTCGACCTGAGCCCGAAGATGTTCATCGCCGTCGGCGCCACCGGATATGCGCTGCCGCAGTTCATCACCGGCGCCGGCGACGCGGCCGAATACGTCTTCAGCGCCGCGCCCTGGCGGCCGGAGGCCAGGTTTCCCGGCGCCCAGGATCTCTACCAGCGCTTGGTCAAGATGCTCGGCGCCGAGCCGTCGCACCACGCGGCCAAGTCGTACGGCGGGATGCTCGCCGCCGCCGAGGCGATCCGCAAGGCGGGATCGACCGACCGTGAGGCGATCCGCAAGGCGCTGCGCGAGGTGAAGCTGATGACCGCCTTCGGGCCCGTCTCCTTCGACTCGGCCGGCGGATTCCAGAACCAGAACCCGGCGCCTTCGCTCATCGTGCAGGTGCAGAGTGGCAAGTTCGCCGTCGTCTGGCCAAAGGAGACCGCCTCGGCAAAGCCGCGCTACCCGACGCCGCCGTGGGACAAGCGTTAATGCGAGGCTCAGTTGCACTGAGCCTCGCAGGCTTCGGGCCTCGGACCTCGGGCCTCGGGCAATGCCTGAAGAAGTCGTTTTTCCTGAGGTCTGAGGTCCGAGGTCTGAGGCCCAGCGCAACATGACGCCGATCGCTCTCATCCAGACGGTCGCCTCCGGCGTGCTCACCGGCGGCGTCTATGCGATGGTGGGCATCGGCCTCAGCCTCATCTTCGGCGTCATGCGCATCGTCAACTTCGCCCACGGCGAGTTCATGGCGGTGGGGATGTACCTCGCCTTCGTCCTCTTCCGCGTCGCGGGCCTCGACCCGTATGTCTCGCTCCTTTGCGTCGCGCCCGCGGGCCTCCTCCTCGGCGCGGCAGTCGAGCGGCTATTGCTCGCGCCCATCCAGAACTCCGCCGAGCACGCGCCGATCTTGATGACGGTCGGCGTCGGCCTCATCCTCAGCAACGTCCTCCTGCTCGTCTTCGGCGCGCACCCGGAGACCATCTACACCTCGTACTCGACGCGGACGGTGCGCATCTTCTCGGTCACCCTCTCGCTCCCGCTGCTCGTCTCCTTCGCGCTCACCGTGCTGGTCGTGGCCGCGCTCTACCTCGTGCTCACCCGCACCGACTTCGGCCGCGCCATCCGCGGGAGCGCGCAGAACCGCGACGCCGCCGAGTTGCAAGGCGTCGACACCCGCTTCGTCCGCACCGCCGTCTTTGCCATCGGAACCGTGCTCTCCATGGCCGCAGGCGTCCTGCTCTTGCCCGCGCTCTACGTCTTTCCCACCATCGGCGGCATCTTCACGCTCAAGGCGTTCGTGGTCACCGTGCTCGGCGGCATGGGCAGCGTCGTCGGCGCCATCTGGGGCGGGCTCCTCCTCGGCGTCGTCGAGTCGGTGGCGGCGTCGTTCGGCGCGACCGGATCGCGCGACGCCTTCGGCCTGGTCGCCTTCCTCCTCGTCCTCCTGGTGCGGCCCGCCGGGCTCTTCGGGAGGTCGCGTGTCTAAATCTCGCCGCGGCGGGCGCGGGACCTTCGTCGCCATCGCCGCTGTGCTCGCTGCCGGGGCCGCGTACCCGCTCATCTTGCCGCGCTCGCTCAACTTCGGCTTCAGCGTGGTGCTCTTCGCCGCTCTCGCCACCGCCTGGGACCTCATCGGCGGCTGGGCGGGGCAGCTCTCGCTGGGCCACGCCGCTTTCATCGGCCTCGGCGCCTACGTCTCGACTCTCTTGTGGACCAAGGCGGGCCTGGGCCTGTCGGTGGGCCTTCCCCTCGCCATCGCCTCCGGTGTCTTGCTCGCGCTCGCCTGGGGCTTCATCACCTTCCGGCTGCGCGGGGCGTACTTCTCGCTCGCCTCCATCGCGGTGGCGGAGGTGCTGCGCATCCTCGCCAACAACTGGTCCTCGCTCACCGGCGGTCCCGAGGGCGTCTCCTTCAACGACCTGCCGCCCCTCTTCGGCCTCGACCTCTTCGATCGACGCGTCGAGTACTACGGCGCGCTCCTCTTGCTCGCCGCCGCGCTGCTGATCGCCTTTCGCGTCGGCGGCTCGCGCGCCGGCTTCTATCTCGAGGCGGTGCGCGAGGACCAGGACTCGTCGATGGCGCTGGGCGTTGACCCCTTGCGCATGAAGCTCATCGCCTTCTCCCTCAGCGCCGCGCTCACCACCGCGGGCGGTTGCCTCTACGCCATCTACCTCTCCTTCTTCGAGCCGCACGGCGTCTTCGCCCTCGACCTCTCCGTGCAGCTCGTCCTCATGTCCATCGTCGGCGGCATGGGCACGGCCCTGGGGCCCCTGTTGGGCGCGCTGGTGCTGCTCGCCTTCCAGGAGGCTTTTCGCAACGTCTTCCAGCAGTCGAGCCTGCTCATCTACGGCGTGCTCATCGTCCTCATCGTCCGCTATTCCCCGGACGGCCTCTCCGGCCGTCTCCAGCTCTTGCTCCGGAGGATCCCGTGGCCGTTGCGCTCGCCGTCCGCGCGCTGAGGAAGGACTTCGGCGGCGTCCTCGCCGTCGAGGACGTCGGCTTCGACGTGGCCGAGGGCGAGATCCTCGGCCTCATCGGTCCCAACGGCGCGGGGAAGACGACGCTCTTCAACCTGGTCTCGGGCTACCTGCGCCCGACCCGCGGGAGCGTCGCGCTCTTCGGCCGCGATGTGACGGGCCTTGCGCCTTTCGCGCTGGCGCGGCTCGGCGTCTCCCGCACCTTCCAGGTGGTGCGTCCCTTCCCGCGGCTGTCCGTCCTCGAGAACGTGATGGTCGGCTCGTTCCTGCGCCACCGGCGGGCGAAAGACGCCGAGGCCCGCGCGCTCGAGGTGCTGGCCCTGCTCGGCATGGAGCCGCTCGCCGACGCGCCCGCTTCCGCGCTGACGCTGGCGGCGCGCAAGCGGCTCGAGATCGCCAAGGCGCTCGCGCTCAGCCCCAGGCTCCTGCTCCTCGACGAAGTGGTGGCGGGCCTCAACCCGAGCGAGGTGACGGCGACCATCGACGTCATCCGCCGTATCCAGCAGGGCCGCGTGACCATCGTGATCGTCGAGCACATCCTCAGGGTGATCATGGGCCTCTCCGACCGCGTCGTCGTCCTCGACCACGGGCGCAAGCTCGCAGAAGGCACCCCTGCCCAGGTAGCCGCGAATCCCGAGGTGATCGCCGCTTACCTCGGCAGCGCCGAGGACGACGATGCCTGAAGCGCGGCCCCTCCTGGAAGTCCAAGGGCTCGATGCCGCCTACGGCGACGTGCAGGTGCTCTTCGGCGCGACGCTCTCGGTGGCGCAGGGCGAGATCGTCGCGCTGCTCGGCTCCAACGGCGCCGGCAAGACCACGCTCATCCGCAGCGTCAGCGGCCTTCTGCGCGCGCGGGCGGGCACGGTGACGTTTGCCGGCGAGCGCATCGACCGGCTCTCCGCGCACGAGGTGGTCGACCGCGGAATCGCCTGCGTGCCCGAGGGACGGCAGGTGTTCCCGCAGATGTCAGTCGAGGAAAACCTGCTGCTCGGGTCGTTCCTCGGCCGCACCCGCGCGCGGCGGGCGCAGAACTTCGAGCGCGTCTTCGCGCTCTTCCCCCGGCTGCGCGAGCGGCGCGGGCAGGACGCGGCGACCCTCTCCGGCGGCGAGCAGCAGATGCTCGCCATCGGCCGCGCGCTGATGAGCGAGCCGCGCCTGCTCATCCTCGACGAACCGTCGCTTGGGCTCGCGCCCGTCGTCGTCGGCGCGGTGTTCCGCACGATCGCGGCGATCCAGGAAGAGGGGCTCACCGTCTTCCTCGTCGAGCAGAACGTACGACGCACCCTGCGCCTCGCCAGCCACGCTTTCGTGCTCGAGCAGGGCCGCGTCACGCTCTCTGGCACCGGGCGCGCGCTGCTCGACGATGTGCAGGTGAAGAAGGCCTATCTCGCGCTGTGAAGGAGATCGAGGCCGCCATCACCCCTGGGGAAGCTGCAACGTCTCGCCGATGGCGGGAATGTGCAGCGCCGCCTCGGGCAGCCCGCGCCGCGCCCATTCCTGGCGCAGTCGCCGCGGCGGCTCGTCGAGCGGCTCGTCGGTCAGCTTGAAGGTGCCCCAGTGCATCGCCACCAGCTTGCGCGCGCCAAGATCGAGGAAGGCTTGCACCGCCTGCTCGGGGTTCATGTGCTGGCGCTCCATGAACCAGGGCGGATCGTAGGCGCCGATGGGCAACAGCGCCGCGTCGATGCCGGCAAAGCGCGCGCCGATCTCCTTGAAGCCCTCGAAGTAAGCGGTGTCGCCCGCGTGGTAGATGCGCGCCTTCGTGCCTTCGATGACGAACCCGCCCCACAGCGTCTCGTTGGTGTCGAAGAGCCCGCGCCGGCTCCAGTGCTGCGAGGGCACGAAGCTGACGCGCACCGCGCCCACGCGCTCCACGTCCCACCAGCCGAGTTGCACGCCGTCGCCCAGCCCCACGCCGGCGATCATGCGGGCGCCCGCCGCGCGCACCGAGGGCACGTCGTAGTGATCGTAGTGGCTGTGCGTCACCAGCGTCGCGTCGATGCGCGGCAACTGCGCGGGCTGCAGCGCGGCTGGCACGTTGCGGCGGATGAGGCCCGAGATGCGCTCGGAAAAAACGGGATCGACGGGCAGCGACACTCCCTCGAGCTGCACCAGCCAACTGGCGTGCCCGATCCAGGTGATGCGCGCCGGCTGGCCAGGAGCGGGCGCGCGCGCGAGCAGCGCAGCGTCGGGCTGGACGCGCGGCACGTCGGCCTTGGCTGGGCTGCTGCGGCGACGGCCGGTCAGCTTGTCGAGCACCGCCCAGCGGAACACGTCGGAGCCGCGGTTCGGGCCCGAGCCGTCGAGGTTGAGGAAGCGCATGGGAGCCTCGACGAACGCCGGAAATCAGCCGCGGCCATATGCCTGCTTCAATTTCTTGCTGTCAATGCACCCAACGAAAACCAAAACGAAAACCATCAACGAAAACGAAAACCCCAAAACGAAAACCGTTCTCGTTGCTCGTTCTCGTTGCTCGTTCTCGTTGCTCGTTCTCGTTGCTCGTTCTCGTTGCTCGTTCTCGTTGCTCGTTCTCGTTCTCGTTTTTCGTTCTTCGTTTTCGTTTGTGGTTTTCGTTTTGGGTTTTCGTTGGGGCACCGCGTGGGAGGATCTCGGGTCAGCCCGGTTGCCGCCGCGCGCCGCTCAATCGCAACGGCCGCCGCTCTGTTAGGCTCCACCTCGGGCAGCGGCTGCCCTACGTAAACGACAGTATTGTTGCTCCGGGGGCCGCGAGCCGCGGCATGGAGGTTCGTGGCGTGAACGACCTACCTCAAGCTCGCGTCGTCCAGCGGCCGGCCCGGATCGATCACGAGGTGCAGTACCGGACCATCCACGGCTATCAGCGCGCCTTCATCCACGTCGGTCAGGGTCCGGCGTTGCTGCTCATCCACGGCGTCGGCGACTGCTCCGATACGTGGCGTGAACTGATCCCGCAACTCGCGCACGACCACACGGTCATAGCGCCCGATCTGCTCGGCCACGGCCGGTCGGACAAGCCGCGCGCGGATTACTCGGTGGCCGCCTACGCCAACGCGATGCGCGACCTCTTGAGCGTGATCGGCGTGGAGCGCGTCACCGTCATCGGACACTCGTTCGGCGGGGGCGTGGCGATGCAGTTCGCCTATCAGTACCCCGAGCGCTGTGAACGTCTGGTGCTGGTCAGCACCGGCGGCGTAAACGCCGAGATCCATCCCGTCTTGCGTCTCGCGTCGGCCCCCAACGCCGACCTGATTCTTCCACTGCTGCAATTCCCCGGCGCGCGTGTGGCCGGCCGCTGCATGTTCAAGTTGCTCGAGCTGTTGGGAACCGACACCGGGCGCGACGCCGATCATTTACTGGCCGTGTTCGACGCCCTGCCCGACGCGCGGGCCCGCCGCGCTTTCTTGCGAGCGCTGCGCTCGGCCGTCGACTGGCGCGGGCAAGCCATCACCATGCTCGATCGCTGCTACCTGGCACGCCCCATTCCCACGCTGCTGGTGTGGGGCGCGCGTGATGCGGTGATCCCTTCCCGTCACGCGCACATCGCCCATCTCGCCATGCCCGGCAGCCGACTCGAGGTGTTCGAGGGCGCCGGCCACTTCCCGCACCTCAGCGACAGGGTTCGTTTCCTTTCGCTGATCCGCGACTTCCTCGCCACCACCGCGCCGGCGCGCTATGGCCCCGAGGAGTGGCGAGACGCTCTCCGGCGTGGTCGGCCGGAGACTCCGACATGATCATTGCGGGGCGGCGGCCGTGCGGCGCGCAACGTAGTCGGCGGCAGCGGCCGCGTCGACCTCGACTAAGAAGTAGGCGGCGAGCGCGGCGGCGCTGAGGAGGATGCCGAGGGCGCTGACACCCGTCCAGCCGAACGCGCTGAAGGCGCTGGCGCCGAGGAACGAGCCGGCCGCAGCGCCGGTGAAGTACATCACCATGTAGACCGCGTTGAGCCGGTTGCGGAGCTCCGCGGAGAGCCCGAGCACGCGCGTCTGGTTGGAGATGTGATTCGCCTGCACGCCGAGGTCGAGGAGGATGACGCCGGCCGCGAGCCCGGCCAGCGAGCGCCAGAAGAGCGCGAAGACGATCCAGGAGACGAGCACGCAGGCGAGCGCGAGGCCGTTGACGAGCCGCGTGCCGTAGCGATCGGCGAGGCCGCCGGCGACGGGAGCGATGAGCGCGCCGGCGACGCCGACCAGCCCGAAGAGCCCCGCCACGTCCGCGCCGTAGTGGTACGGCGGCGTCGCGAGCAGGAAGGCGAGCGTGGTCCAGAAGGCGCTGAACGCCGCCAGCGCGAGCGCGCCGAGGATCCCGTGCCGGCGCAGGAGCGGCTCCTTGCGGAGGAGCGCGGGTAGCGATCGGAGCAGCTCCCAGTAACGGATGCGCCGCTCGGGCACCTGCTCGGGGAGGAGCAAGCGGAGGAGCACGGCGCTGGCGAGCATGACGGCGGAGGCGATGAGATACACCGCGCGCCAACCGAGGTGATGGCCGATGAGTCCGCTCGCGGTGCGGGAGAGGAGGATGCCGATGAGTAGCCCGCTCATCACCTTGCCGACCGAGCGGCCGCGCTCGCGCGCGTCGACGAGGTCCGCCGCGTACGGCACCGAGAGCTGCGGCACCGCGGTGGTGAGGCCGAGCGCGAAGCTGGCCACGAGGAGCACGGGCAGCGAGGGCGCCAGCGCCACCGCGAGCAGCGCGGCCGCCGACGCCGCGGCGCTGATCACCATGAGGCGGCGCCGCTCCTCGCTGTCGCCGAGGGGAATGACGAAGAGCATCGCCGCCGCGTAGCCGGCCTGGGTGACCACCGCGACGAGGCCGATCTGATGCGGCGAGGCGCCGAAGCTCGCGCCCATCATCGCCAGCAGCGGCTGGCAGTACCAGAGATTCGCCACCGTCAAGCCGGCGGCGATCGCGAGCAACCAGAGGAGCGCGCGCGCTTCTCTCATCCACGAAGGATGACGCTGCACCTCCGTCGATTCATGCAACTTGTTCGACGTCGGCCGCTACGCGAACTGAAGCTAGAAGCTGATCTTGAGGATCCGGCCGTTGGTCCCGACCAGCCAACCGGCGTGCGCGCTGGCGAAGGCGACCGCCCAGTAGCCAGTCACACCGGCCAGGCTGTTCCAGGTGTCGCCCTCGTCGGCGGTCCAGGCGGAGCCACCAGGGCCGGTCACGACCACCGTCTTTTGGAACCCTTCCCCGTCCTGCTCGCCGTCTTCCTCTTCTTCGTCGCCGCCGCCGTGCGTGTAGCTGAGTCCGAACACAGCGCCCGGCACCGGCGCCCGCGCCGTGAGATGCCAGGTCTTCCCGCCGTCGCTCGAGCGCGCGACGTTGTCGAGGATCCCCGCAGCCGCGAAATCTCCGCCGCCGATGATACCGTGCGACCGATCGCGGAAGGCGACGGTGAATACACCGGCCGTGCCAGTCCCCCCGACGATTGGCGTGCCGTGGACGAACCAGCTGTCGCCACCGTCGCTGGTGGCGAAGATGCGCGAATTGGTGGTGACGATCCAGGCCCGCTTCCCGCCTTGCGTGGCGACGCAGGTCCCGCTCGCCGCAAACGCGCCTTCGCCAGCCTGCGCAGCCGGCAAGTTGTTGCCGATGTCCTTCCAGGTCTCGCCGTTCGTGGTGCGCAGCACGGGAAAGCGGCCGTTCACGCCGTCGCCCATGGTGAGGCCTCGCTTCGGTGTCCAGAAGGCGAAGCAGTCGTAGAAGTAGTTGGGATCGTTCGGGGCCTGGAACTGCAATTCCCAGGTCTTGCCGCCGTCTTCGGTCTTGTAGATGCGCGAGTCCGAGCCCGACCCGGCCGAGAGGAGATACGCGACTTTTGCGCTCACGCCCTGCACATCGCGGAACTGCAGCGTCTCCGCCCCCGGGACGACGTGGGAGGTCCACGTCCCGCCACCGTCAGCGGTCACGGCGTAGGTTCCGCCCTTCCCGCTTGCCCAGACCACGTTCTCATCGACGGGGCTCACCGCCTGGAGCCGGTTGGTCGTGCCGCTCTGCTGCGGCGTCGTCGTCGGCGCCGAGCGTGCGCTGTGCAAAGCCGCTGCGCTATCGCCGGCGCGCGCCGGCGCCGGCGCACCGCCCGAGCAGGTCAGCGAAGCGGCCGCGACCGCGATGAGAATGCCGTGCAAGCCCGCCGTCGAGTCCACTCGATTGTGCATGTGACCCCCGGAATTCGCGCGAGCACGCTGCCCTTGTGGCTCGCGCACGTCAAGAGACAACGCCGGCCATAGGACCAGTGCAGATCCACCCGGGCGACTGACCACCCTCACTGTTTGTCAGTGCGCCATGGCCGCCTTGCCGGACTTCACCTTCCGGGTCGTGAACACGATCGGCACCATGATCGCCGTCATGACCCCGAGCACGAAGAGGGTGTCGACATAGGCGAGCGTCTGCGCCTGCTGAACGATCTGGTAATAGATCGCGCCGAACGCCTGCCGCGCAGCCTGCGCCGAGGTCGAGCCGGCGTGCACCAGGCCTTGCGCGATCCCCTGCAACCGCGCCGTCAGCACCGGGTTGAATGCGTCGATGTGCGAGACGAGATTGACTTGATGGAGCTGCGACCGCCGCGCGATGAAGGTGGTGACGAAGGCGATGCCGACGTCGCCGCCCAGGTTGCGCGCCAGGTTGACGATGCCGGAGACGGCGTTGTTCTTCTCCACCGCGACGCCGGCGAAGACGAGCGTGTTGATGGGGATGAAGAGGAACGCGGCCCCGACCATCTGGAAACTGCGCAACCACACCGCCGTCCGGAAATCCATGCCCGGGTAGAGCTTGTGCGCCATGTGGAAGAGCGCGGCGGAGGTGAGAGCGAGGCCGAGCGCGATGAGCCAGCGCGCGTCCACCTTGGAAACGAGGAAACCGGCGAGCGGAAGCACGAGGATGAGGAGGATGGCGCCGGGTGACAGCACCATGCCCGCGTCCTGCGAGGAGTAGCCCATCCAGATCTGCAAGTACTGCGGGAGCAGCACGGTGGTGCTGTACATGGTGACGCCGACGCCCAGGAGCATCATCAGGGTTGCGGTGGCGAAGGTGCGCGATTTGAAGAGGCGGACGTCGACGACCGGGTTTTCGTGGTTCCATTCCCAGATGACGAGGGCGACGAGCGCGACCGCCGCGACGAGGGAAAAACCGACGATGAAGCTGGAGTGGAACCAGTCGTCCTCCTGGCCTTTGTCGAGGACGACCTCCAGCGCGCCCAGGCCGATGGTGATGAGGAAGAGGCCGACGGTGTCGATGGCGCCGGCGCGCTTCTTCGCCTCCGCGAGGTGGGGCGGGTCGACGAGCATGCGGGTGGAGAGGAGCATCGCGACGATACCGACCGGGATGTTGATGAAGAAGATCCAGCGCCAGGAATAGTTGTCGGTGATGAAGCCGCCCAGCGTCGGGCCGATGGCGGGAGCGAGCACCACCGCCATCCCGTAGACGGCGAAAGCCATGCCGCGCTTGGCGGGCGCGAACGTGTCGGCGAGGATCGCCTGCTCAGTGGGCGCGAGGCCGCCGCCGCCGACGCCCTGCAGGATGCGGAAGAAGATCAGCGCGCCCAGGTTTGGCGCCACTCCGCAGAGGAACGAGCTGATGGTGAAGAGCGCGACGCTGATCAGGTAATAGCGCTTGCGCCCGATCTTGGTGGCGAGCCAGCCGCTGATGGGCAGCACGATGGCGTTGGAAACCAGGTACGAGGTGAGTACCCAGGTGGCCTGGTCCTGGCTCGCCGAGAGGTTGCCGGCGATGTGCGGGAGCGAGACGTTGGCGATGCTGGTGTCCAGCACCTCCATGAAAGTCGCCATCGTGACCGTGAGCGCGATGGCCCACTGGTTGTGACCACCCGTCCACCCCCCGTCGGCGGCGCGCATGCCGGGCGCTTCTCTCGCGGCGCTCACCGGACCCTCACCTTGGGTTCGACGGACATGCCCGGCCGCAGGCGGTCGATGCCCGGCTGGCCAGGCCCGATGGCGATGCGCACCGGCAGGCGCTGCACCACCTTGACGTAGTTGCCGGTCGCATTCTCCGGCGGCAGCAGGCTGAAGCGGGCGCCGGTCGCGGCGCCGATGCTCTCGACCGTTCCCTCGACATCGCGCCCGATGGCGTCGATGTAAATGCTCGCGCGCTGGCCGGGCTTGAGCCGGGCGAGCTGCGTCTCGCGGAAGTTCGCCGTGATCCACAGGCGCCCGGTCTGGGTGATGGCCGCGAGCTCCTGGCCCGGCTGCACGCGGTCGCCGACGTTCACCGATTTCTTGCCCGCGATGCCGTCGACGGGCGCGAGCACCTTGGTGTAGCTCAGGTTCAGCTCCGCCTGCTCGAGCTGCGCGCGGGCCACGTCGAGCGCGGCCTGGCGCACCGCCAGGTTCGCCTTCCTGGTATCGAGCTGGCGCGGGTTGTTGAGCCGCACCTCGGTGAGCCTGCTGGCGCCGGACTGGATACGCGCGCGCTTCTGGCCGACGCGCTGCTCTGCTGCCGCCACGGCCTGCCGCAGCGACTGCACGTTCGCGGCGTTGGCGTCGGCGGCGCTCGACCGCTGATCCAGGTCGGCCTGGGTGATCACCTCGTCCGAGAAGAGCTGCTCGCCGCGCGCGATCTGCTGCTGCGCATAGCGGTTGTTCGCCACCGCTTGCACCAGCTGCGCCCGGAGCTGGTCGAGTGAGCTCTTCGCTTCTTCGAATTCGGCGCGGGCCGTCGCCAGGTCCTCGGTGGTGGTGGCGAGCGAGGTGCTGTTCGAGGTGCTGGTGATCTCGACCATGGGCAGCTCCGCCTGGAACTGCGCCTCGGCCTGCTCGACGCTGGCCTGCGCTACCTGTAAAGCCACCTGAAAGTCGCGTGGATCGATCTCCACCAATAGATCTCCCCTCTTGACCGGCTGGTTGTCGACGAAGTGCACGGCCACCACCGTCCCGTTGACGCGCGGGCTGATCGCGCTGATGTCGCCGTCCACCTGCGCGTCGTCGGTGTCCTCGAAGCGCTGCGCGTAGATCACCCAGCCCGCGACCGCGAGCAACACGGCGACTGCCGCCGCCACCAGCGCGGGCCTGCGCCAAGCGGGCGGCTTCTTCGCTTCGCTGGCGGGTGCGGCCAGCACTACGATCGGCTCTGCCTCGCTCATCTCCGCCTTGCTCATCGGTACCTCCCGGAATTCGTTTCCTCGGCTGCGAGAAGGCTGTGCCCCGCCGCGAGGCGGAGCTGCGCGCGCGCGTTCACCAGATCGGCGTCGGCCTGGATGCGCGCCACCTCGGCGCTGAATGCATCGCGCATTGCCTGGAGCAGCTCGAGCTGCGTGACGGTCCCCGCCTGGTAACTCTTGCGCGCCAGGTCGGCGGCGTGCGCCGCGGCCTCGCGGCCAGCACGCGCCGAGCGGCTGCGAGCAATGGCGGCGACCACGGTGCTCCACTGGCGATGAACGGCGTCCCGCGCCGCCAGTCGCGCCCTCAGCTCGCGCGCGACCGCCGCATCGGCGGCGGCATTCTGCCCGCGGATGTTCGCCAGGCTGGTCAGATCGAACGTCCAGCTCGCGGTGACGGCGGCCTGATACGTCCAGTCGTGAGTGACGAATCCCGGCGCATTCGTCGCTCGCTCGGCGAAGCTGCCCGCCAGCGACGGGAGCAGGGAAAGCTTCTGGGCATCGGCCGTCTGCCGGGCTGCGCTCGAGGCACCGGCGGCGGCGGCGACCGCGGGCACTTGACCGAGGCCGGCTTCGAACGCCGCGAGGTCCGGCTCGGAATGCAGGTCGTCGACCAGCTCCACGAAGGTGGTGTCCGGCGCGATCCCCGTGGTCGACTCGAGCGCGCGCGCGGCAAGGCTCGCCTGAAGAATGGCCGAAGCCAGCTGCTGCACCTGCTGCTCCACATCCGCGCGGGCGCGATCGACGTCGAGCCCGGTCGCGGTGCCGGCCTGCCGCCGGGCTTGGGCGAGCCGCAGGCTCTCCCGGGAAACCTCGAGCGCCGTCTCCGCCGCCGCGATCAGCGCCCTGTCGGCGACGAGCTGGAAGTAGTCCTGGGCCGTCTGCGACTCGACCTGGAGCCGCGTGGCGGCGAGTTGCTGCGTCGCCGCTTCCACGTTCGTTTTCGCCGCTGCCACGCGACGGAAGCCAGCCAGATCGACGAGTGGAACGGTCAGCGTCGCGCTGCCGTCCCACTGATCGAACGGAACGAGGGTGGTGGTGGGAAATCCTGGCAGCGCGATCTGCGATTGATATTGATTACGGGCATACGTCGCTCGCGCCGATATCCCGGGGAGGCGGCTGCCCAGCGCCGCGTCGGCCTGTGCGTCCTGCTGGGCGAGATTGGCGCGGGCCTCGAGCGCGTCGGGGTTGCGCTCGCGCGCGGCGGCGATGAACGCGTCGAGCGGCTGAAGCGCGACCGCGGGCGCTGCCGCGAGGGCCGCCGTGACGATGACGAGCATACCAAGGGTCGCTGCACCGCCGTTTTGTCTCATCTCGCTCCTCGTTGGTCGGCGGCACGTGTGCAACGATTGCGCCAGCAGTCCGGCAGCTCGCTCCCTCGGCGCGCGGAAGGGGTGGGCCAACGAACCACCTCGGCAGCCGGCGGTCGCTGCCGGCTTTGCGGACAGCGAGTCGTCCGCGGTTCCGGCAGGCCTCGCGCATAAAGCAGGCGGCGGCATATAATTACGGCCATGAGCGCGTCGCCGGAGTGCGGCCCAGGTCTTGCGAAGGGGTACGGTATGTTGCCGTTCGAGCTGCACCACACCGCGCACTCGCGTCGCCGGGCCCGGGTCTGGTCCTACTTCTTCTTTCTCGTAGCCGTATTGTTTACGGTGGGATTGTGGGCGGCGGGTTATCCAGGCTGGCGCATCGCGGTGGTAAGCCTCGTTTTCGGCGTCCGGGGGCTGCTGAATTTCCGTGCCGGACCGAATCTCGTTCCAATGCTCACGATGCGGCCGCAAGAGCCGTGCTCGGCGCCGATCAAGGGTGTGATTCGGGGCCTCTTCGCGCTCCCGCCCCCGCTCTTCATCGTTGCCATGACGGGCGGCTTGCGCAGCCCGTTTCTCGTGTGGGCGATCGCGCCCCTCTCCGGTCTCCTCATCTCGCAAGGCTGGACTCGCACGACGAAAGCCGCGTTGGGCATAGTCGTCGTCGCCGCGGTGCTGATGGCCGCGTTGCCTGCGGCGTGGTTCGGGCCCACGGTCTCCGAGCCTGGGTACGCGCTCCTGACCGCGCTCGCCCTCATCTCGGTGGCGACCCTACACACTGGCTACCTCGTCTCGGTGATGGGAGCGCTGCACGCGAGGAAAGCGGAGATCGACCGCGCCCGCGAACAGATGGCGGTCCAGGCGCTCGCGCGCGCGCGCGAGTTGGAGCAGATGAGCGCGCAGCTCTCTCACGAGCTGAAGAATCCGCTCGGGGCGATCAAGACGCTGGTGCAGCTCTCCGCCCGCGATGCCTGCGACGAGAAATCGCGCGAGCGGCTCCAGGTCGCCGAATCGGAAGTGGAGCGGATGAACTGCATCCTCAAGGAGTACTTGTCGTTCTCGCGCCCGCTCGAGAAACTCAGGAGGGAGCGCCTCACCCTCAGCGCGCTGGTAGACGACGTGATCCTGCTGCTCGAACCGCAGGCATCGGGCGCCGGCGTGGGGCTGCGGCGGCGGGGCGACGCTCGCATCGATGCCGATCCGCGCCGTCTCCGCGAAGCGCTCTTCAACCTGGTCGCGAACGCGCTGGAAGCGACGCCGCGCGGAGGCAGCGTCGAGATCGAGATCGCCGAAAGCGACGGAGCGGCCTCTGTCCACGTGCGCGACTCGGGGCGCGGGATGCCGCCGGACGTGCTCGAGCGCGTGGGGACGCCCTTCTTCACCACCCGCGAGCAGGGCACGGGGCTGGGCGTGGCGATGGCCCGGTCCGCCTTCGTCCAGCATGGCGGCGAGCTGACGTACGCCAGCGCAGAGGGCCTGGGCACGACCGCCACGGGAACGCTTCCGTTCCTGCCAGGGAGAAGCGATGGCGCGCCTGCTCCTGGTTGACGACGAGCCGGCGATGCTCTTCGCCTTGAAGGAGTTGGTCCAGTCGCGCCGCCACGAGGCGGTGCTGGCCAGGTCCGGCAAGGAAGCGCTGGAGCATCTCGACGGCGTGGACGCCGTGGTGACCGACTTCGCCATGCCCGAGATGGACGGCGTGCAGCTGCTCAAGTCGATCGGCGAGCGCGACGCGTCGTTGCCGGTCATCCTGCTCACCGCGCACGGCTCCGAGCGCATCGCCGTGCGCGCCATGAAGACCGGCGCCTACGAGTACGTCACCAAGCCCTTCGACATCGACGAGATGGGCCTGGTGATCGACCGCGCGCTCGAGGCGCGCGCGCTGCGCGTGCAGAACCGGCGGCTCACGGCGGAGAAGGCGCTCGGGCGCAGCATCGTCGGCGAGTCGCCGCCGATGCGCAGGTTGCTCGACGCGGTCTCGCGCATCGCGCCGCGCGACATCACCGTGCTCCTGCGCGGCGACACGGGTACGGGCAAGGAGCTGATCGCGGGGCTCCTCCACGCCGAGAGCCGCCGCGCCTCCGCTCCGCTGGTGCGCTTCAACTGCGCGGCGATCCCCGGCGAGCTCGCGGAAGCCGAACTGTTCGGTCACACCCGCGGCGCCTTCACCGGCGCCGCCCAGGCGCGCCGGGGCTTCTTCGCCGAGGCGCACGGTGGGACGCTGGTGCTCGACGAGGTGGGCGAGCTGTCGCCGCCGGTGCAGGCGAAGCTGCTGCGCGCGCTGCAGGAGGGAGAGATCCAGCCCGTCGGCGCTGGTCGCGTCGAGCGAGTCGACGTGCGCGTCATCGCCTGCACCAACCGCGACCTCGCCGCCGACGCGCGCGCGGGCCGCTTTCGCGAGGACCTCTACTACCGGCTCGCCGTGGTGGAGCTGGCGATGCCGACGCTGCAAGAGCATCGCGAGGACATCCCGGCCCTGGCGGCGGAGTTCGCCCGGCGTTACGCGGAGAAGTTCGCCATCGAAGGCGTGCGGCTCTCGCCCGCCCTGGTCGAGGCCCTTCAGCAAGCGCAGTGGCCCGGCAACGTCCGCCAACTGGAAAACGCGGTCGCCCGGATCGTCGCGCTCAGCGGCGGCGGCGAGATCGGCCCAGAGGCGTTCAGCGGCGAGCCCGCGCCTTCGGCGATCGAGCCCGGTGTCGAGGCAACGCCAGGCGGTGCGCTCACGCTGCGGGAACAGATGGACGCGCTGGAACACAGCCTGATCGCGCAAGCTCTCGCCGCCGCCTCGGGCAACCAGTCCGAGGCCGCGCGCCGGCTCGGCCTGAGCCGGAGCGCGTTCATCGACCGCCTGAAGAAGTACGGCTTCTAGTCCCCGTCCTGGTGCGGGTGCGCTAACGACGGATAAGTCCGGTGAGCAACGCGTAGAGTCGCCGTGCGACGGCACTTGCGACGCTAGCAGCGTGCTTGTCGCATTGCCTCGACCGAGCGGCAATGTCGATAGCGGCCGCGACTTCGCAGGCCTCGCCCCGAGCGATCGCGAAGACGCGCGCCTTATCAGGCCCGCCAAATCGCCCCGCAGCCTCAGCGATGTTCAGGCACGCACTCTGCGCAGCGCGCACTGCTTGATCGCGAAGTTTCGCATCGGAAATCCGAAGCTCTCGCACCAAATCAAGAAGCTCACAGGCGACTTGATACGCAATCAGCCTCTCGTGGGGAAACATAGTCGTTTGGTTCGTCATCGTCGGCCTCCTTCACAGAAAGCGCAGCGAGGAGGCCGACGATGACGAACCAACGACGATTCCAGCCAGCGCGAGCGCAGCGAGCTACACAGCACCAGCCCCAAATGCAGGCGCCAGTGCCAACGCCGGAGGCGTTGGCGCGCGCCTGCCCCTGCTCCAACACCCTGCTCCTCGCACCTGCTCCTGCTCGGGTAGTTGTTCTCGTTCTGGTCCTAGTCGACCGAGCCGATGGCGCCGCTCGCCACCACCGCCAGGGGATTCGCCTGGACCCGCGCGAAGAAGTCGATCGAGACGCGGTCGGCGACGCGCTCGAGCGAAAGACCGAAATCGCGCAGGTCGATGGCGAACGACGCGTGTGCGACGATCTGCGTTCCATGGCGTGCGAGCTCCAGGTCGAAGCTCGTCGGGCGCGAGACGCCGTGCATGGTGATGGTGCCCTCGAAGTGCGCGTCGGAAACAACGCCTTCGACCTCGACGGACGGGTGGTGGCGCGAATCGACCGCGCCACGGAGGAGCGAATCGAGGTCGCCGTGACCGGAATCAAACGAACCGATGGGAACTGTGAGGCGCACTCGGGCCGCGCCTCCTCGCAGGGCAAGCACACTCCACTTCAGGGAGCGCGAGGCGCCGGAGATCTGGCCGGCGCCAACTTGAGCCAGGTAGGTAGCCAGCACCTGATCGGCGTCGATGCTGTACTCCTGGGCCCCTGCGGCCGCGGCGGCGAGAGCGGAAAGCAACGTCACCAGGAGTCGTCTGCGAGTCATGCCCCGTAGAGAGCAAGACGCGGGCCGCGCCGATACCACGAACTACCAAGGGGACACCGGCGAATATGCGGGATGCGACGACAGCGCTGCCGGATCGACGGACAGTCTCGGCGGGTATGGTCGTTCCTATCCGCGTCGTCGCCGAGCCGGATAGCTTCATCCGCAGCTTGGCCCGCCGGCTGCAATGCCAAGGAGACGACACATCGGCAAGAGCCGACCATAAGGAGAAATCATATGAAGTCTTCATTCATCGTCATCGCAACCGCGTTGCTCGGTAGCTCGGCTTTCGCGCAGGAAGTGCAGACCTCACCACGGCCGGTTGCCGGCGCTGCCAACCAGGCCCTCGAGATCACCGTGGGCGCCGGCTACGCGCAGGGCTTCGGCGACATCGGTTCCGGGCAGAGATCGCTCACCGATCAAACCTCCGCCGGCGGCGAGGTCACCCTCGGCGTGGGCTACCGCGTCAACCCCAACTTCATGATCGGCCTCTACGGGTCGGGCGCGAAGTACGGAACGCGCACGCGCACCAGCGGCGCCGATATCTGGAGTGCGACCGCCGGCGTGCAGGCGAACTATCACTTCCTCCCCGAAAACGAGTGGGATCCGTGGATCGGTCTCGGCGGCGGCTGGCGCGGCCACTGGATCAGCTCTAACGGCACCGACTCCCGTCATGGCTTGGACATCGCGCGCCTGACCGCCGGCGTGGACTACCACGTTTCCCCAGAGTTCGCCGTCTCGCCGTACGTCGGCCTGGGTGCGACGACGTTCCTCACGCAACAGCTCGCCACGGAGCAGTCGTTCTCGAACGTCAACAGCCCCAACGTGAACCTCTGGCTGTTCGGTGGAATCCAGGGACGCTTCGATCTCTTCGGATCGGGCGGCCCCACGATGAGGCTGGCCAGCAACTGAGATGCGGGAACTCGATCGCTTCAGGCGGGGAGCGCTTCCATCGTGGAGTGCTCCCCGCGTCGCATTCGTGAATCAGATGTCAGAAGGCCGCGATCCCGGTCTGCGCGCGCCCGAGGATCAAGGCGTGGACGTCGTGAGTGCCCTCATATGTGTTCACCGCCTCGAGGTTCATGCAGTGGCGGATGACGTGGTACTCGTCCGAGATGCCGTTGGCCCCGTGCATGTCGCGGGCGACGCGCGCGATGTCGAGCGCCTTGCCGCACGAGTTGCGCTTGAGTAGCGAGATGATCTCCGGCGCCGACTTGCCCTCGTCGATGAGCCGCCCGAGTCGCAGGGCCGCCTGGAGGCCCAGCGCGATCTCGGTCTGCATGTTGGCGAGCTTCACCTGCACGAGCTGGTTCGCGGCGAGCGGCTTGCCGAACTGCTTGCGGTCGAGCGTGTACTGCCGCGCGCGGTGCCAGCAGAACTCCGCCGCGCCGAGCGCGCCCCAGACGATGCCGTAGCGGGCGCGGTTCAGGCAGCCAAAGGGCCCCTTCAGCCCGGCGGCTCCGGGGAGCAGGTTCTGCTCGGGGACGCGCACCTCTTCCATGACGATCATGCCCGTGCTGGACGCGCGCAGGCTGAACTTGCCCTTCATCGAAGGCGTGGCGAGCCCCTTCATGCCGCGCTCGAGGATGAAGCCGCGGATTTCGCCCGCATCGTCCTTCGCCCAGACGACGAACACGTCGGCGATGGGAGAGTTGGTGATCCAGGTCTTCTCGCCGCTGAGCAGGAAGCCACCCTTGTCCTTGCGGGCGCGCGACTCCATGCTGCCGGGATCGGAGCCGTGGTTCGGCTCCGTGAGACCGAAGCAGCCGACGAGCTCGCCGGTGGCGAGCCGCGGGAGGAGCCGCTGCTTCTGCTCTTCAGTGCCGTAGGCGTGGATCGGGTACATGACCAGGCTCGACTGCACGCTCATGGCGGACCGGTACCCGCTGTCGACGCGCTCGATTTCGCGCGCGATGAGCCCGTAACAGACGTAGTTGACGCCCGCGCAGCCATAGCCGTGCAGCGTCGAGCCGAGGAAGCCGAGCTCGCCCATCTCGTTCAGGATGGCGCGATCGAAGTGCTCGTGCCGGTTCGCCTCGAGGATCCGGGGCATCAGCTTGTCCTGCGCGTAGGCGCGCGCGACGTCCCGGATGTGCTTCTCGTCGTCCTCGAGCTGATCCTCCAGACGAAGGGGATCTTCCCAGCTGAAGCGGCCCTCTGCCTTTTCAGCGCTCATGGCCGTTCCTCGTAACGCACTTCGGCTCCGATTGCATCTGCGGACGGATTGAGCGCGCCCTTCGCGCGTGCTACCAGACCAGTCCACCCATCTGCCGGGGAGACGAAGTGGAATTCACTTTCATCTCGCTGCTCAACGGCATCACCTACGGCCTGCTCCTCTTCATGCTCTGCAGCGGCCTGACGCTGATCTTCAGCATGATGGGCATCCTCAACTTCGCCCACGCCAGCTTCTACATGCTGGGGGCATACTTCGCGTACCAGCTGAGCGCGCTGTTGGGATTCTGGCCGGCGCTCTTGCTGGCGCCGCTCCTGGTCGGCGTCAGCGGCGCGCTCATCGAGCGCTACGGAATCCGCAAGGCCCACCGCTACGGCCACGTATCCGAGCTCCTCTTCACCTTCGGCTTGAGCTTCCTCGCCATCGAGGTGGTGCAGCTCATCTGGGGAAAGGCGGTGGTGGACTACCGCGTGCCGCCGTCACTCGAGGGCACGCTCTTCACCATCTATTCGACCTCGTTCCCCATCTACAAGGGCTTCATGATGCTGGTGTCGGTGGGCATGCTCGCCATGCTCTACGCGCTCCTGACGTACACGCGCATCGGCCTCATCATCAAGGCGTCGCTTTCGCGGCCCGACATGGTGCAGGCGCTTGGCCACGACGTGCCGCGCATCTTCACGCTCGTCTTCGGCGGCGGCGCGGCGCTGGCGGGCCTGGCGGGGGTCATCGGCGGAAACGCCTTCGTCACCGAGCCGGGAATGGCCGCCGCGCTGGGCCCCATCGTCTTCGTCGTGGTGGTGGTCGGGGGCCTGGGCTCGCTCGCCGGCGCCTTCATCGCCTCGCTCACGATCGGAATCCTCCAGACGTTCATGGTCGGCTGGGATTACTCGATCATCGACCTGGCGCGCTTCTTCGGAATCCAGCTCCATTCCACCTCGACCCTGGCGCGCCTCTCGCTGACGCAGCTCGCGCCGATCATGCCCTACCTGCTCATGGTGGCGATCCTCGTCTTCCGCCCTCGCGGAATCATGGGAGCGCGCGAATCATGACCGCGCAGCCGCTGCTCACGACCAGGCGCCTGGTGGTCTGGGCCGGCTATCTGCTGGTGATCCTCATCGCGCCGCTCTTGATGAACAAGAGCTTCGTCTTGTCTCTCCTCAGCCGCATCTGGATCATGACCATCTTCGCGCTCTCCTACAACATGCTCCTCGGTCAAACGGGCCTGCTTTCTTTCGGTCACGCGGTCTATTACGGCTTGGGCTCGTTTGCCACGCTGCACCTGCTCAATGCGTTGGGCGCGCGCGGCCTGCCCGCTCCCGTCACCCTGCTGCCCCTCTTTGGCGGCATCGCGGCGCTCGCCTTCGGGCTCGTCTTCGGCTACGTCACCACGCGGCGCGCCGGCACGACCTTCGCGATGATCTCGCTCGGCATCGGCGAGATGGTGGCCGCGAGCTCCCTCATGTTCCCCGCGTTCTTCGGCGGCGAAGGCGGCATCACCGGCAATCGTGTCACCGGCAAGGGCTGGTTTGGAATCAACTACGGAACGCCTTTGCAGATGTATTACCTCATCGCGGTCTGGGCCATCGGCTGCATGCTCCTCACCTACGGGCTGACGCAGACGCCGCTGGGCCGCCTCGCGAACGCGGTGCGTGACAATCCCGAGCGGGTCGAGTTCGTCGGCTACAACCCGCAATGGATCCGATATCTGATGGTGGTGCTCGCCGGCTTCTTCGCGGGCATCGCCGGCGGTCTCTCCGCGCTGCACTACGAGATCGTCACCGCCGAGGCGTTGAGCGACTACACCTCGGGGATCGTCATCCTCATGGCCTTCGTGGGCGGCATCGGCTCGTTCTATGGACCGATGATCGGCGCGGCGCTCATCACCGTGCTCCAGGTGGCGGTCGCCAGCGTGACCCCGGCCTGGCCATTCTACTTCGGCCTCTTCTTCCTCGTCATGGTCCTCTACGCGCCGGGCGGAATCGCCAGCATCCTCGTCCGGCACGGGGTCGTTTGGCAGGCGGGCTTGTTGCGCAGGTTGTTGCCCGCCTATCTGCTCGCGGCGCTCCCCACCGCGATGCTCGTGCTCGGCATCGTCGCGGTGGTGGAGATGGCCTACGCGCGCGGCCCCGAGCGCGGGGACGCGCGCCTGCACCTGCTGGGCGTGCCCTTCGACGGCGCGAACTTGTTCTCCTGGCTCCTGGCAGCGGCCACCATCTCCGTGGGCCTTGTGCTCTTGCGGCTCGCGTGGAAGGTGGTGGCCAGCCGCTGGGACGACGTGCACGCTACTCTGCAAGCGCGGCGCGCCGCGGCCGGGAGCGGCCAATGACGGCGCCGGCGCTGCGCCTCTCGGGCGTGTGCAAGAGCTTCGGCCGCTCGTCGATCCTCGAGGAGGTGAGCCTCACCGTCCCCGCCGGCGAGCGGCACGCGGTGATAGGACCCAACGGCGCAGGCAAATCGACCCTCTTCAACGTCGTCAGCGCGCGCTTTCCTCCCAGCCGCGGGCGCATCGAACTGAAAGGCGAGAACATCGTCGGAATGCTGCCGCCGGCGATCAATCGCCGGGGATTGAGCCGCAGCTTTCAAATCACCAACATCTTCCCCAACCTCACCGTCTTCGACAACATCCGCTGCTCGGTGCTCTGGACGCTCGGGTATCGATATTCGTTCTGGCACAGGCTGGCCGGTCTGCGCGACGCCCAGGCGCGCGCCGACGAGGTCCTCGTGCAGATCGGCCTCGCGCGCAGGCGCGACACGCTCGCCGGCGTCCTTTCCTACGCCGAGCAGCGCGCATTGGAGATCGGAATCACCATCGCCGGGGGCGCCGACGTCATCCTGCTCGACGAGCCCACTTCGGGCATGAGCCGCTCGGAGAGCGATGACGCGGTGGCGCTCATCCGCAAGGTCACCGAAGGCAAGACGCTGGTGATGGTCGAGCACGACATGAGCGTCGTCTTCGGCCTCGCCGACCGCATCTCGGTGCTCGTCTACGGAAGGATCCTCGCCACCGGGTCTCCGGCGGAGATCCGCGCCAATCGGGCGGTGCAGGAAGCCTATCTGGCAAAGAGCTTCACCCATGCTTGAGGTGAAGGGCCTCCACGCGTTCTACGGCAAGAGCCACGTCCTGCACGGCGTGACGTTCGAGGTGCGCCGCGGCGAGATCGTCAGCCTCCTCGGCCGCAACGGCGTCGGGCGCTCGACGGCGATCAAGGCGATCATGGGCCTCGCCAAAGCCGAGGGCAGCGTCAAGTTCAAGGACGAGGAGATCATCGGCAAGAAGCCGCACGAGATCGCTTTGCGCGGGCTCGGATATGTCCCCGAGGACCGGGCCATCTTTCCCGACCTCACGGTGCGGCAGAACCTCATGCTCGGCATGAAAGGCGCAAACCTCCCGGGCCGCTTCCGGCTGGCCGACATGTTCCGGCTCGCCGACATGTTCGCGCTCTTCCCCATCCTCGAGGAGCGCGCCGAGGTGCCGGGCGGCGTGCTCTCCGGAGGCGAGCAGCAGATGCTGACGCTCTGCCGGACGCTGATGGGCAACCCGGATTTGGTGATGGTCGACGAGCCCACCGAGGGCCTCGCGCCCCAGACGGTCGAGCAGGTGGCGCGCTTCCTCTGCGAGATGCAAAAGCGAGGGATCGCCATCTTGATGGTCGAGCAAAAGCTCGCCATTGCCCTCGATATCTCGCAGCGGCTCTATGTCATGGGACACGGCCGAATCGTCTTCGGCGGCACGCCGCGCGACCTGCGCGAGAACGACTCGATCCGCAAGGAATGGCTCGAGGTGTAGCGTCGCCAACGCGGCACGCTGGCTCAATCGTTCATCATCACTATCCGTCGCTCGGAAGTTCGTTTGACCGAGATGCCGCCGGTTGGGGCTTGAACCAACCCCGACTCCGACCGCGAGCGCCGAAATCGCGACCGAGCGGCTTCCGACCCGACCTCTTGACAGTGCGCGACCAGCAACGATGCGCCTTTGAAATGGGACTTGTTCGTGACGTCCGGAATTCCCACGGTTACGCCCGACCCGCCTTCCGGCGAAAGGCGCCGGTTCTTTTCGCCAATCTCCTCCACACTCATCTACGGCAAGCGGGACGCGCTTCTCGTCGACACCTTCATGACTGTCGACCAGAACGACGTCCTGGCCGATTGGATCAAGGGCAGTGGAAAGAACCTGACGACGATCTATGTGACGCACGGCCACGGCGATCACTGGTTCGGGATCGGAGCGCTACTCGAACGGTTCCCCGGCGCGCGAGCAGTCGCCTCGCCGGGTGTCGTGAACATGATGAAGGAGCAGTCGCCCGAGGCATTGAAGTCGTGGTGGCAGGCGCGGCTTCCGGGGCAGATTCCCGAGCGGCTGGTGATTGCCCAGGAGCTCGCCGGCAATGTCATCAAGCTCGAAGGACAGGATCTGGTCGTGGTCGAAGTCGGGCACACCGACACGCGCGACACGACCGTCCTGCATGTGCCAGCCATCGGATTGGTCGTCGCCGGAGACGCCGCGTACAACGGCGTTCATC
>WNFF01000886.1_pt1 | contig 36159 bp, 65 predicted proteins | sample 5400441 | NCBI WGS metagenome assembly WNFF01 (sample SAMN13153345, study PRJNA577476) | soil metagenome | isolation source: 120 cm saprolite under Douglas fir tree site 2 hole 3 replicate 1 | place: USA:California | collected 2015-04-18
CGATCGCGGTCTTGCCCTCAGACATGGCCGAAATGGAAACGATGTTTCATCTCGGCAGCCAAGCGCTGCTTGAGGCCTCGGAGTTCACGATAATGAAGAACATGCTCCGACGCTCGGTCGGGCCTCTCCGAATGGCGGAGGTCATGTTTAGCAGAGTGCGGCAAACAGTTCTTGCTCGCCTTGGGAGCTTTAGAGCATTTCCCGAGTAAATATCCCCCGGCAGAGCCGGGGGCTTTAGTTTAAGAGCCGCTCAAAGCGGCTGTTTGGGGTCGCTAACGCGGCCCCAGTAGAAGCGAGCCGCTCAAAGCGGCTGGTGGGGGTCGCTGACGCGGCCCCGATTCAGTTGGGCCACCTGAAGGTGGCCGATCAACGCCACAGATTCATTTGCTCCAGGCGATTATCCTCTTGCTCCTGCCTTTTGATGTACTCCCGTATCACGGCTTCGTCTCGGCCTACCGTTGAGACGAAGTACCCTCTGGCCCAGAAGTGCTGCCCTACAAAGTTGCGCTTCTTCTCCCCATAGACACGGGCCAAATGGATCGCACTCTTGCCCTTGATAAATCCGACCACCTGCGAGACCGCATATTTTGGTGGAATCGAAATCATCATGTGAACGTGATCCAGCATGAGATGGCCTTCTTCGACTCGGCTTTCCTTCTGCAGCGCCAGCTTGCGGAAGACATCGCCGAGATGCGGTCTCAGCTCCCCGTACAGGGTCTTTCTCCGGCACTTGGGAATGAACACAACGTGATATTTGCACTCCCACTTGCTGTGGCTTAGGCTTTCATACTCGTCCATCGTGAAGCTTCCTTTCGTGTGCTTGGTGGCTCACGATCGGAAGCTTCATCGATGGACGACTGCCGTAAACGTCAAACGTCTACTGCCACCCCGGCAGAGCCGGGGGACCTCCCTTGGGGGTTAGCCCGCTCCAACCGCTCTGACCTAACGGATAGCGTGTCGCGTGTCGCACCGCGCTGCCTACCGTTAGGCCAAGGACCCCAGGGCCGCCACCACCCGACCCCCCCGCGACGCTGGGGTCCGCTCTCTCTCAAATGCGGCTCGCGTATCGACCTCCGATCGCCTCCGGCAGAGCATGCTTCATGTTTCCTTTAGCCACGTATCGACCTGAACCGCGAAGACTCCGGGCACCGACTTCTTTGTTTCAATCTCTTTTCAAGAGAGGATTCGATATCGTTGTAGCAACCGCAGGCCTACTGCTACTTTCCCCACTCATTCTTCTAATTTCATTGGCGATCAAGATCGACTCTTCTGGACCCACTCTGTGTCGGCATAAACGGTACAACTCCAATAATGTAGAATTTGAGATATTTGAGTTTCGGACAACGCTTGCTGCCGATAAGCGAGAAAGGACGCTGAACTCCACACCCGTTGACATGCCGTCCGTTACAAGATTAGGGCAGACCTTGCGTCACTCTGGCATAAATAAGCTACCGCTACTACTGAACCTTCTGCGCGGGGAAATATCAATTGTTGGCTCCCACCTATTTATGGCTGCTCCAGGGAAAGCGTTTTCCCCCCTCGACCTGCACGAGGTTAGGCCTGGAATCATCAGCTGGGCGCACGTTAATGACGACCACGGTGAGAGTGCCGATGCGGCGAAGAGCATCTATCGCTGCATCAAGTGTGATCTCTATTATGTCGAACATTACTCGTTAAGCTTCGATATGGCAATTCTTTTTCGTACAATTTTATCAGGGAGTACATACTCATAGAAAAGACCTGTCAAGGAAGCCATCGTACTGGACATTAGTAACCCGGCTTAACATGGTCCGAGGGGCAGTTGCATGACCACCCGCGCTGACGAAGAGACCTTCGTTCTGAGTGATGAGATCATTGATCATATCAATAGCTTCTTTCCGTCCACCGATAATTGTCACGAGAAAGCCAGCCAAGCTTGCATAGCCTTGCAAGCCCTTATCAACGTCATTGGTATATTGCTGTGTGAAATAGATTGCGCTGATTGTTGGGAGCTTGTGATAGAAGCTATTGAAACCAGCTTCGCCCAAATGCTCAAAGACCTGCCAGCTGTAAGAGCAGACGTTGAGGCAGAACAAAGAGCGGGATGTATCCACTGAGTCGCGGGATCACGTTTTTCGCCCGTTGATCGACGTCAGGCGTCCAAGGCTAGGTGACATCTTCGCATAAAGCCACTCGGGAAGAATCAAACCAGCGCTGAGGAGGGGAACGGTGCTATACGACGAATTATTTGGAACTGCGATGCGCAACGATTGGCGCCTGATGGCTGTCGAATACAAGCCGGTGGCCGTCGGTGCATTCGTGGTTGCGGCGGTCCTCATATGGGACAGACTCCGAATCTGGAAACGTACGCGGAGGATTGAGACTGAACTTAGAAAAACGGAAAGGAAAGTCCATATATTGGAACTGCAGGAGTCGGGCCGCCTGATGCGCTTGATGACCGAGTTGAACGCAAGATCCAGAGTTAAAATCGAACACCGCCAAACGGGGGTCGAAATAAGCGGTCGCGATGTCGCGGCGCCGGTGATTTCGCTTCCGGCCGCCGCCGAGCAGCGTGAAAACAGGAAATCACAAAAATCGCCATGTAGTAAGAGGCCGGTGTTGTCTCGAAAGCTAGCCGCCGACAAATAATGTTGCCGTTCGGTCGGATGGTCGGCGGCCTTATGCTCGCCGGGCTCGCAACTGTGGTGACCGAGACCAAGAGGTGCCATGCGACCTGACGAATACGATCGGGCGGATCCGCATCACAGACGATGGCCGCGAGAGGCCCGAAGATTGACCGAGCGTCCGGTCATCGCTCGATCACGAGCACGGCGGTCTATTTGATTTGGCCCGGGCGCGACCGATTCACGGAGTCTTGACTGAGTGAGTTGGTCGCGCACTTCAACTAATTTGGCGCTCCGCAAGCGCGGCTGCTCGCAAGCGAACAGGGTCGCGCTCACCAACTGTTGCCGCGGCGACAATTCGTTTGGCGATGATTTCGCGCACCACTTCAGGCTCGCCAGCGTTTTGAAGCACTTCGCAGGCAGCTTCGAACGCTTCGCTCATCGCCGCAACTGCTTAAGGGTCGAACGCACCAGGTGGCATAAACGAATGAGTTGACATAGCCACTGCCTCTCCTGCCGACTCCTCCCCGGTGCCATCTCCATAGCCGGCCTCTTCCACGTCGGGCTCGCAGTAGCAGAGGGCGAGAGCGTCAAGGCTGGCGGCAAGACGATCGAGGTCGCTCGCATCACGATCACCGATAGCGGTCGGAGAGCGCTCGGAGGCTGATGCGCACGCCGGGAAGGTCATGTGGTTTGTACTGTAATTTAGATAGCGCGAACCGCGAGGCAGGGCCGGCGGGATTTGCGGGACGGCCTGACGGTCGTCCTTGATCTGGCGGTCCGCGGCGGCGCGAGACGTCATCCGTTAGGTCGGATCTATTGAAGCGGCTAACCGCCGTAGGCTAATGTGCTCGGTTCCCTCCGCCTCAGCCAGTGTGGAGTAATTCTCCGCCATCCGCCTATAGCGGTTTCTCATTTGGGTTGAGAAGCTAGTCAGGGCGAGACGGTGACACTCTTCGGCGAGGTCGCGGTAATGTTCTGCTCGAGTCCATGCATCCAACATCGGACACCTCCCCCAAATAAAAGACGGTGCCCGACGATTTGCTGTATGTCGGCCACCGGACAGAAAAGTCCTTTGGACGGTTCTTGTTCCTGGCGTTGCCATCACACCTGCGCGAGTGATTCCTGAACCCCAATCACACATTCGCGAACTCAGACCTTCGCCACGTCCCGCCAAGAGCCCACCAAGGTGGGCTCGTATTTGCCGTGACCGCGCGGATCGACCCACGGAGTGATGAGGATCAAGCGCGTTCGGCGTGGGTTGGTCGGGCCGGCGATTCACAACGCACGAGCATGGTGGACTGCGATCCAGGGCAATCACGGCGACCAATGCTCAGGAGCCGCTCGACTATGTACGTTCATAGCGACTGCCCGCGTGGCCTACCGGACCGTTGTTCGACCCGTTGCGCCAATCTCTCGTAGTTCGTAGCGACTTCGAGCATCTTCTGCCGGGCGTCCGCGTCGTTCATGGTCTCGGCTTGAAGCAAGATTTCTTTGGCGCGCGCTCGCCAGCGGCCGGCCAGCAATAGAAGCTTCGCATCCGGCCTAGCGAGACGAATTACGGATTCGATTTTGGTCGGCTCCATTAGGACCCCGCGAACGAATGCTATTCTGCCTGCGTCACGGCCCCCGTGCCCTGTGGAAGCCGCGCCCTGCGCGAACACGCCCATAGCGTTGCCGACGACGCTCGCTCCGTTGAGGACGTCGTAGAAATGGGTCGCCCCGCTGCCGTCAGTAACGCTCTTTGTCAGATTCGAAACTCGCTTGTTCGATGACGACATCACTATGGGTCGTTAGTGATTGGTCGCTCCAGGGGAGATAAAGGTTCGCGCGATTATGGCTGGTGTCGCCCCTCGCCCGCGACCTGATGATCGCGGGTCTGGTCAACCAATGCGCGGCGACCATCGCGGGCAAAAACCTTCGGGCCGATGGAAAGCCCATCGCGGTCGCCAAGGCGCGGATTTCGGAGGTGGGCCGGACGCTCTGGCTGCCTAAGGTTGAGGCGACAGCCGCCTAGGTGGGACTTATCACAGTTGAATCCCGACTCTTGAATCTCGCCTCTGCATCGCCCTTACTCCCTCTCGTCTCGGAAGTATCCCCGGCGTGTGCAGTGGTTCAGACGCCACGCGGTTATTCGACCCCTGACAAAAGATTAGGCAGTGATCCAATACATCATTGACAGATGCGATAACGATCACTTGTTCCGTGCAGCGCCATGTCAACGTGCAGATGATCAGTGTGTGCGGCATCGGAGCCTGGACCAAGGACGGTCGTGAACCATCCGCACGCGGCCGTCCGGACCGAGTCAACGACGTCTCGCATCGCTTCATCTCCGTCTGGCTTTACGGGAATGAATTTGCCGCTTGAAAGCTCGAATCCCGAGATGTCGATGGCTTTGCCCACCGCATGGGCGCTGAGCTTGCCGCTTGCGGCGCCGTTGCGGTTGCGGCATTCGTATCCGGGACCGGTACGCACGGCCCGCAGGTCGGCGGACATCCGGCCCGCGATCAGCGGGGCGGCCAAGTTGACTAGCCAGGCCGTCAGGCGCTCAGCGAACAGGCAGGAAACGACTGGCTCTTCCGGCAGATGGACCTCGGTTACTACACGTGCTCGCGTCGTGACTGACTTGAGGCGGACCGGCACCTCGATAGTGCAGGCGGCCTTGGTGGCGACCGGCATCGCGGGGATATCGAACCGTACGCTGGCGGTGCGAAGACGGGAGAGGCACGCTTCGTCCTCCCGCGCGGCGTCGTCGGTTTGGCTTGGTTGTTTTTGATCCCGGTTCGACGAGGCTGCTGCTGGAGGCGCCGACGATCGAGCGTCGAGCGTAGCCGGACGCGGCCGCGGAACCGGCGCCAATCGCCGCGGCGCGGCGTCCACTGGGACGACTATCAATCCGACTGCGAATCCCATCGCCGTGAGAGCCGCAAGATGTCCGGAGCGGCGTATGGTCGGCTGAAGCTCGATCGGTTGACGCATCACTGCGGACAAGCACCTGCTTGGCGGATTTCGTATGGCGCCCGCCATTGCAGTGCGCGCAGCGCCGTGCGGCAAGCGTGCAATGCAGTGACAGGCGTCCTAGCCCTTGTCGCGAAATATTATGAGAGTTGCACTCGCAGCTCCGATCGACTCGCCATCCATTCAACCCGGCTGGCGGGTATGATTATATCGTACCTCGTGGCCTCGGTAACGATAGCGTCTCTTGCGTGAGAAGCTTCCGTGGCTATTTACGAGGAAACCCACCTCACCAGGTGGAATACGGACCCGTGAATGGCGAGCGCCAAGATGGCACGCGCTCGCGGGGACGCTCGTACCGGACTTTGGTCTCGGGACCGCGGCGTCGGAACTTGATGCCTCCTTGTGGTTCGCCGCTCATGAGGACTACAAACTCCGTATCCTTACCGGTCTCCGAGCTAAACGCCTCGTCCGAAATGATCAGGGAAGATCGTGGCGATGCTATTCCGGCGATACGATCCAATGCGTCCTGTGGAATGGTGATCCGGTCGAGCGCTGCTTTCGCGACGCCCGGGTCGGTCGCCATCGGCTCGACAGCCTGACCGCGGCGTTCGCGCGTAGAGCCGTGCGGCTCGTCCGCGCCAGCATCTGCATGTCCGCCATTGAGCGAAACCACGCTCCATCGCATGTCGGCGTTGCTGCCGGTGCGCTCGACGGCGGTGAAGACGTGCGTGCCGATCGGACGGTCGGCATCCCGAATCGTGACCGGGGCCTCCAGGATGGGCTGAAAGGCCTGCCGGACATAAAGGCGCTGGGTCTTGCGGCTAATGAAGACCGATACCGGCTCGAGGTTGAGCGCAGCCTTGCGCGCCGCCTCGACCGCCACGACACGCGCGTTCTCCGCCATGACAGCGGCTTCGCGCGCAGAAGCCTCGGCATCGAACTTTGGTTGCAGTTCGGCTTTGGCGGCTGCCCATTGCGCCTCGAACTCGGCGGCCCTGGCGGCTGCCTTGGCTTTGGCATCCTCAGCCTGCGCCTTTGCCTCCTCGGCCGACCCTGCGGAGGCGACGGTGCGATCGGCAGCGGCCAACTGTGCCTCGGCCCTGAGCTTCAAATTTTCCGCTACGCGCATCATCGCCCGTGCCGCTTCTCGGGAGGCCGTCACGGCAGCGAGTCGCGCCTGATCGGCCTTGTTGGCCGCCTCGTCCGCCTCCGCGGCTCGGGCGGCGGCGACAGAGCCGGCACGCAGCTGCGCGGGAAACACAGCCGGATGGATGATCTCGATAGGCGTTACGTCGCTTGGCGCCACGATTACCCGCATGCCCAGCTTGGTCATGCCGAACAGGCGTTTGGCGAAGTCGTAGGGCATCCGGACACAGCCGTGCGATGCTGGATGTCCCGGCAGAGGGCCACCGTGGAGGGCGATGCCCGACCAAGTGATGCGCTGCATGTGCGGCATGTAGGCATCGTCATACAGATTCGAGTAGTGCTCGGCTTGTTTCTCGATGACGCTGAAGATACCGGCAGGCGTCTCGCGTCCCTTCTGGCCGCTCGATACCGGCGCCCGCAGGACCCAGCCTTTGGCGTCATATACAGTGATCCGCTGGTTGCGCACCGAAACGATGGCCATGATCGGCTCAGCGGGCTCCCCGATGATGCGCGACTCGAACGCCACCGCGCGTTCGTTCCGACCTTTTGCCGCGCCCGCATGATCGGCCACTATGATGACCACGGCCAAGCTGGCAATGGCAAGACGCGCAGGCCGTAACCAAGTCTGCTTGTACTTCAGGCTGACGAAGTAAGACGTCATGCATCCATCCGATCGGGCTACGCCAGCCCGCGCGAGGAGCAACATAACGCCATGCGATCTAAGCTGCCAAGCCCAATTCGTTGCGATAACGTCTTCTCACTGGACGCCCACCAACGCAGCTGATTGCTGAGTACAGCAAGAGTAATTGCGTGTAGTGGCGCGGTGGAGGAATTGACTTCCACCGCGCGACCGAAGCCGCCCTTCGATCCGAGGTACGGTGACAGATCCGGTCGCTTCGCGCACCCTCTTGGACGTTATATGGAAGCTCGCCCTGGTGCTCGGGGTCGCGCTCACCGCCGAGTGGCTGATGCTTCGCGGCTTGCGCCGGCCACTGCCAGCCCTGGAGAAGCTTGTCCCCGCTCCGAGATTGCAACGTGCGAGCATCGTCGAAGCGGCAACGACGCCCCGCCGCGGCTGGTGATCGTCGCGATCGTGCACGCCTATGCGCTGTGCCGCACCGTCATGTGCGTGGCGCGCACGATGGTGTCGCCAAGTCCACTCAGCCTGCTCGTCATGAGCGGCGAGACAGCGGCCTATATCGAGATCTGGGTCAGGCGCATCGTTACCGTCGGGGTGTTCGGCATCGCGATCGCCAATGTGGCGCTGCTGCTCGGGCTTTATCGTTCGGGATACGAGGCCCTCGTGCAGCTCGTGATGCTGACGGTCCATCTGATGCTGGTGGTCGTGATCCTGCAATGTCGCCGTCTCGTTGCCGATGTCATTCGCTCCACCCGCGACACTGGCATGCTGGCTTGGACGCGGATTTAAGCCGCTTGATGAACCGATAGCCACCCTCATCGGCGCGGCGTGTCGTAATCCGTCGAACAACGCCCACGTCGATGATCGTTGAGCAAATGGCTCGCTCGCGAATGTGTGATAAGGGGCGAGGAATCACTCGCGAACGTGTGAAACGAGACCCAGGAACAAGAACTTGTCCGACGCACTTGTCTCTCTAGTTTGTCGATATACAGCAAATCGCGGGTCCCGTCTTTTCCTTTGGGGAGGTGTCCCATGTTGGGTGCTTGGAATCGAGCAGAACATTATCGCGACTTGGCCGACGAGTGTCGGCGGCTCGCCGCGACCAGCTTCTCAACCCAAATGCGAAACCGCTACTGGCGGATGGCGGAGAGTTACGGCGCGCTGGCTGTCACCGAGGGAGCTGGGCATACCAGGCTACGGCGATTAGCCGCCTCAATGGCTCCGAACGGATGGCGTCTCGCTGGCGCGTCCGTCAGACCAAGGACGACCCCAAGGCTGTCCTCCAACTCCTGCCGGCGCGGGCTTGGGGTTCACGCTATCTAAATCGCGGTACAGTCCGCGCGGCCATGGCGGCCCGCGGATCATGCTTCGAGCGCCTCCGGTCGATGGCGGTGATTGGGACGCAAACGACCTCGATCGTCTGCCCGCCGGCGTTGACGCTCTCGCACCTTGCGGCTGCTGGCCCAGCGGGGGAAGAGGGACGAGGAAGAGCGGTGGCACCCGGGAGGCGCCAGTGGGAGAGGTAGTGGCCATGCCAATTCGTTCCTTCGCCAATCATGGGGTGTTCTTCGAACCTGATGTGATTGGCCTAATGAGCGAAGCTTTGGAGGCTGCCTGCAAAGCACTTCGCGACGCCGGCCAGCATGAGGCAGTACGCGAAGTCATCGCCCGACGCATCATTGCAGCGGCCAGTATTGGCGAGCGTGACCCAGTTCGCTTGTGCGCAGCCGCACTTGCAGGACACCAGGCGAAATTGGTTGAAGCGAGCGACTGCCTCACACTCGCTAGAAATTCTTCACATGGTCAGGTCGCGGCGCTGCGTAGACCGCGGTGCGACAGTCGCTAGGTCGGTGGAAATGCAGCCGTCACCCAATCGAGCTCTGAGCCGCATGGCGGAAGGAACTGCGCTGCGCGATTGTCCGGCCTGTGCCCAGGTCACTGAACAACGGTTTCTCTATGCCCTGAACGGCTGCAATATTCTGCGGTGCAGGGCCTGCGGGCTTGGTCAAGCGCAAACTCCGGCCTTTGACCCAGCAAGTTACTACACCGCAGAGTATTTCTCCGGACGGCAATCGGACGGTTACGCCGATTACGTGGCTGCCGAACCGGTATTGCGGAGAGAGTTTGCTCGGACGGTAGCTTTCATTCGCCAATGGCGTGACGGCGGACGACTGCTGGAAATCGGATGTGCCTATGGCTTTTTCCTGCATGAAGCCAAGGAATATTTTGGTGTTTCTGGAATTGAGCTCGCGGCAGATGCCGCAATTTACTGCCAGAGATCCGGATTGTCGGTGTTGCCGGGGGTTGCCGACGAAGCCACCCTGCATCGAGACGAGAAGGCGGATGTCATTGTGATGCTCGATGTCATCGAGCATCTGCCCGACCCGCGTGGAACGCTGGTTTTATTGAGCCGGCATCTCTGTCCGGGCGGCATCATCGTGATCACGACGGGGGATTTCGGCTCCGTGGCGGCGCGGCTGTGCGGCAGATATTGGCGGCTTATGACGCCGCCGCAACACCTGTGGTTCTTTGGCCGCGAGAGCATCGTTCGCTTGGCGGCGTCGCTCGGCCTGACGGTCGAACGCGTAGATCACCCGTGGAAGATCGTGCCGCTCTCGCTCATCATGTTTCAGCTCCGGCGCATGGTCCATCTTTCCGCGCGTGTTCAATCGCCGGCCGCCGGCATCGGATTGCCGCTCAACTTGTTCGATGCCATGCGCGTCGTGCTGCGAAAGCCGTGCTCATGACCAATGATCGTCTCACGATGGCGCAGGTCGTGTTGCTGGGTACCTATGCGATCGGCATGGCGAGCGGACAGGTGCTATTCAAATTGGCTGCGCAACGCTTTCCGGCAAGCGCGGAGGTAGGCGAGCAACTGACAAGTTTGTTGGGAAACACCTACTTTTTCGTAGCCTTTGCGTTCTATTGCGCGCTCGCCATCTGCTGGGTTTGGATTCTGACCTTCACCCCGTTGTCGCGCGCCTATCCCTTCGTCGCGCTCGCCTTCGCGATCACGCCAATGCTCGGCGGGTGGCTGTTTGACGAGCCCATCAATTTACGGCTCGGGTTTGGCATCGCGGCGATCGTCTTCGGTCTGGTGCTCGTGGTCGGGTAAGGCGGAGCACTACATTATCGCAAACAGCGCCATGCACAGCTGCATGGCGCGCCTATAATGGAGGTTACGGTTGCGGGTGTGGGTCGTAATCGCTGCCTACAATGAAGCGAGCGTCATTGGTCGCGTCATCAACGAGGTTAAGCGGCGCGGCTACCCCGTTGTGGTTGTGGACGACGGTTCATCTGACCGCACCGCCGACGCGTCGGCGGCGGCCCATGTGCTCGTCCGACACCCGATCAATCTCGGTCAGGGTGCTGCACTACAGACGGGGATCGACTTCGCTCTTGAGAGAGGAGCCGACGTCATTGTGACGTTCGATGCCGACGGTCAACACCGTGCGGCAGACATCGAGAAGCTGGTCCAAGCAATTAGAGTCGCCGATGTGGATTTCGCGCTGGGTAGCCGGTTCCTCGGCTGCTCGGATGGAGTGCCGGTGGCGCGCCGCGTTCTGCTGAAAGCGGCAACTCTGTTCACGCAGCTGACGACCGGTCTGCGGATCTCTGACACGCACAACGGCCTGCGTGCGATGACGCGGCGTGGCGCTGGCGTTGTTCGGCTGCGGCAGAATCGGATGGCGCATGCCTCCGAAATGCTGAGCCAGATCGCGGCGAGCGGGCTCGGCTATATCGAAGTGCCAGTCACCATCGAGTACAGCGCTTATTCCATGGCCAAAGGACAAACAATCGGCGACGCACTGACGATCCTCCTCGACCTCTTTGCACGCAGGCTTTATCGGTGATAGCTCAAACGGCCATATCGATGTTGCTGACCAGTGTTGCCGTCTACGCCGCAACCGAGCGGCGTCGCTCGCCCGTCGTGGCTTTGCTTTCAATTATTGCGGCGGCTGCGGGCCTCTATTTCACCTGGACGCCTGATCACGCGACGCAAGTAGCCATGTGGGCGGGCGTGGGCCGCGGCGTCGATCTCGTCCTCTATATCTGGGTCTGCATCAGCCTGATTGTTCTTCTTAATCTTCACCTCAAGCTGCGCCGCCAGATGGACCTTGTTACCGTCATGGCGCGAACGATCGCCCTGGCTGAAGCGCGTCACCGGCTATCGGAAAAGGCAGACCGCCGCAGGTTTCCGGAGGCAGTCCGTGACCGGTGAAATCGACACGCTGGATCGCCCCATGACTCGAACGAAAGGCGTGGCTATCGAAGTCGATACCGACCTTGTCGCCGGCACGGCCATACTCGCGATGGCTGCGGCCATCGGGCTTGCGACTGCAGGCCATTACGGGATCACAATCGACGAGTTCAACACCGACGACTACGGTCCCAAGGCCCTCGCTTGGTACACAAGCGGTTTTACCGACCGCTCGCATTTTGAAACCGTTGAATTTTCCCTTTGGTACTACGGGCCTTGGTTCCAGATGCTCACAGCACTTGTGCAATCGCTTGGACTTGCAGACGCGGTGACGGTTCGCCACGCGATGACGTTCCTGGTAGGAATCGCTGGGCTCGGTACATTGCTCCCGATCGCGCGCTTCTCAGTCGGCCGTTGGGCTGGAGTAGCCGCGCTGATACTGTGCTTGATCACCGGCTACTTGTATGGCGGGCTGTTTTTTGCCCCAATTGATATTCCGTTCCTCGCCGCAATGGGCTTGGCGACGCTCGCTATCGTTCTTATGGCCCGGCGCGTGGTGCCAACATGGTCGGCAACGATTTGCGCCGGTTTGGCCACCGGGCTGGCAATCGGCACGCGCACGGGCGGAATCATTACCCACGCGTATCTTGTCGGTGCAATGGCATTGTGCGGGCTCGAAGCGCTCGTGCTGAACGGGCGGGCGGCACGTTCGCAGCTTTGGGCCATCACGATTCGCTCCGCAGCCGTGATTGCAATCGGGTGGGTAATTGCCGTCGTACTTTGGCCCTGGCTTCAGATAGGCAATCCACTGGACCAGTTCAGGATCGCCTACTTGCATTTTGCTAACATTTCTGAGCAGTTCGGGTTTGCACATTGGGGCGAGGAAGTCCGAACCGACGCGTTGCCATGGTCCTACATTCCTGGACAATGGCTTGCGCGCCTGCCGGTGGGTTTTCTGGGTCTGCTCGCATTAGCCCTTCTCTTTGCATTTCAACGGACCTTCCGATTTTTGCGCACCAGCGTCGCACTCGTGACAAATCAGGGCATGTTCGGCCTGCGTCGCCCGGTCTTGCTGCTGGCGCGCAGCCGCCGCATTCTGCTGGTGTGGGCAGCGGCATTTGTGCCCGTTGGCTTTCTGGTGATCCAGCACGCGACCCTTTATGACGGTGTCCGCCACACGTTATTCGTCATTCCCATGCTTGCGCTGCTCGCGGGCTGGGCGTTTGCGCGCCCGTATTGCGATCGCGATGCTGGCCCCAATGTACGTCGCGTCCGTAGTGATCGATCTCGCGAGATTGCATCCGCTCGAATACGTTGCCATGAACGCGCTCGCCGGAGGGACGTCAGGCGCCTGCGGCCGCTTCGAACTCGACTACTGGGGAGCTGCGTCCACCGCAGCGTTGCGCCGGCTTGAACACCGCCTCGGCGGCGCTGAAACGTCAGCACCAAATCCACCTAGCATTCTCATCTGCGTTCCTTACCGAGAGCAAATGGCACGACCGATGCTCCGGCGGAATTGGCAGCTGGCCGCCGACGCGAAACAGGCGGATTTCGTGATTGAGACGGAGCGGTCACGGTGCGCCAAAGAGAATGCGGAACTGATATTGATCGACGAGGTCGTGCGTGATCGATGTCCGTTTTCATGGACTTATGGGAAACGAAATAGTGCTTTTGCCACAGCCGTGCACTGAGCTTCTGCGTACGGTCTCTCCTTCAGCGATATGACTCCGCATGCGACCCCAGTCCCCTTCAATACCTCCCTTTGAGAGGACAGGGGTCTCGTTTGGGCTTCAACATCGCACGCGCCCGGCTCTTCCCACGTCGGTTCGCTCGTGGCGCAAACTGCCAGCAAAAATGCTTCCCGCCATAGACCCTGCGTTGCACGTCATCGAAGTTCAGTGCCACCGCCGCACGGCACCGGAACTACTGCTGTTCTTGAAGAAAGGATCTCTGATGCCACAGAAGGTCACAATGATCGCACTCGCGAGTGCGTTAACGGGATTTGCTTTCACTCCGGTCATTGCCGCGGAGCGCGAACAGGTCCGGTCACGCGCTTGCAGAAAGGCGGCCCTCTTTCGAGGGCCAGTTCTTGCTCAGCGGATCGCCTCACAGGCGCCATCAGTCTGCGGTATCCCCACGTGCGCCAGGCCTCGATAGACAAGCAGGCGGATGGGGCGCGACCGGGTGATACTGTGAGCGGCGGCCCAGAGTTTGATGCCTTCGAGCATCTCGACCGGGAGACGGATTTTGATTTCGGTGCCTATGGGTGCGTGAACGGTGGACATGTTTCACCTTCGATAGTGGGTGTGGATTTTGAGGATGAGATGAAATGCGCAAAATTGCGCATTTCCCGATTATTGGAGCTTCAGGTTGCCCCTGGGCAATCTAAAAACGGAAGAATCTCGACTCGGCCGCGGGGAGTACGTCCACACCATGACTGCCATCAGACTCATCGGCGACCATCACACCTCACATCGCCGCCACACAGTGCTGACAATCGGCGATGAAACAGCGGCACGTAACAGTCCGCACATCTTCACGCTTGAGCATGCGCGCAATCTCGTCGCCTACGGTGTCGCCGAATGGATCGGCGACCCGCCCGCACAGCAGGATCATCCCATGCCCCAAGATCCTCAATCGGACCGGTAAGATCGATATCGAGGGCTATCTGCCGGCTCGTAGAGCAAGCCCTGGCAGAGTGGGGGCGAAGCGGAAGGCGAAGTGACTCCGCGACAATTTGAATCAGGACATTCTTTTGATGAGCCAAGCTGTGATACCTGACTGGGCAACTCCAGAAATCGGAAGCAAATTCGCCAGCGCCTGTCAGAAGTCACTATCATGAGAACTTTTGATCTTCCTCATCGCGGTGCAAAAGATTGGCAAATTGCGAAGTTGATGGGGCTGCCGGATGGTTTGTCACGTGAAGAGACAATCGCACGTATCAATGACGGCATAGATTATCTGAATGCAACGAAGCCACGGCCGTCGCGAATAGCGATGTGTCACCACAAAGCTGGGCATTCGGTGGTGGCTAAAATTAAAGATGTATGCACGTGCGATCAAAGACAGCGCTGGCCGGTGCTCGATCGCAGAGAAACAGCAACAGCGATGGCTCGCCACCGCTGATGGGCGCCTGCGCTGGTGCACAATGAATGCCGCTGGATCAATTGCTGAATTGAGACATTTGCGTCTTTTCCGGCAACCATTTGACGCTGGGTGTTGGCAGGTCGGACATGGTCAGGACCAGGAAGAGATCATGACGATCATCGTCGCGGGCTTCAGTAGATGCGGCCAGGGTGTGCGAGTGCCATCGGGCCAAGATGCGGCAACTGGAAGGTCGGCCGTTTTTCGACCGGATCGCTAAAATCCAATCCCGATTATTATCACCGCGATCCGCTCATCGCCTTGGCGCTGAAATTCCACCTTCGCGGCTTGCCCGGCCTTGATATCAGACAAACTGCCGGTTTTGTTTCCGACCCGAACGACCGTCGTATCCGTCGTCTTGAACGTCCAGTGCTTCTTTCTCCAAGAGTAGTGGAAGCTCTTGCCTCCGCTGTCGACTGAGGTGATATTCCCTCCCGAAATCGTATACGCCCTCGCGGGCAATGCGAACGTGCTGCAGAGAATAATCGCTAGCATTGTCTTGTGCATCGGGCTTCCCTCTTGCTCGAAGGTCATCGTGTTGGTGCAGCCCGTCATTTTAACCGCTGGTCATGCAGGACGCGAGGAACGACCAACTCTTTCGGCCGGTCAAATTCTGATCCTTCGACTGCCTCTGACAGTCGGCCCATTTTTCTGTTTCTTTTTCCCACTTGGCCTTCGCACGATTCCATTGCTGTGAAGTCCATTGGGAGACATCGTCGATCTTGGACGCCGTTGATGCGGGCGTCATGCAGGACGCAAGGAATGACCAACTCTTTCGGCCCTTCAAATTTTGATCCTCGGATTGCTTCTGGCAGTCATCCCATTTGTCCTTTTCCTCGGCCCACTTGGCCTTTGCCCGATCCCATTGCTTCGATGTCCATTTCGAGACATCTTCGACCTTGGAAGATGTTGACGACGGAGGCGCCGTTGTCTGCGCGAGCGTTGCTCCCGACGTGACCATGCCAAGAACTGCGGCGGCGACGAATACGGATCGGACAGATGACATCTTAGCAGCCTCCATAATGTGACTTTGCTGAAGGGACGTGAGACGTTCAAGCAGAGATGGCCCGGATTGAAAAACGAAACGTGCTCCGAGCTGTCTTCATTAGGTTTTAAGCTGGCGAAGTAGCTAACCGGGCACGCCAGTGTCCGCAGCATCCTCGGCCTTAGCCAGTGAGCTGCAATGCTCCGCCATCCGCAGATAGCGAGCTCGAAAATGGCTTGAGGAGCTAATCGCCGCGAGGCGGCGGCACTCCTTCGCCAGGTCGAGGCAACGTTCTGCTCGCTTCAATGCATCCGACATGGTGCACTTCCCGCTCAGTGCTTATTGATTGCCAAGCAGTTGGGGAGTGGCGGCCCGAAGGCCGCCCTCCAATATCTACGCCCGCTCTGAGAGAGCCGGCGTCACTTATTCGATAATTTCTACAATCCGGCGGCTGCGCGGCTCCACAATCACCGGCCGATCGTTCACGATCGCATATCGGTACCCCGGCCTCACATGATACTCGCGGGGAACCGCGTAGAGCGTCACGCCTCGCGGTGGAAGCACCGCGCCGACGCGCACATCGCCTTCGTATCCGAACGAAGGGCGGTGTTCACGTATGACGTACTCGCGAAACCGGGGCCGCTCCTCGACGCCCAGGATGCCGCCGACGGTACCGGTGGCGGCACCGATGGTTCCACCAACAATAGCCCCGAGTGGCCCTGCCGCTCGGTCGCCTGCGGCCGCACCCTCTTCGGCTCCCCGGATCGTGCCTTGTGCGTGCGCCGCATAAGGCAGTGTTGCGATAAAGAGCGCGGTAATCGTAAGCAAGCTCTTGTTCATGTGTGCTCCTATCTTCGCTCGGGATCTCCCCACTGCACGTCCCAAAGAAAAAAAGCGGCGTGGCCGACAGGGGGTTGGGGTTGGGTGGGGAGCGAGCCGTCGGGCGCCGCAGTCGCGATGGCTGTTTCAGGGCCGCTTACTGGGACCCATAAGTAGATAACCCGACAGAGCTACAATGGTTCCGTGCGGGGAACCGATCGCGCTGACCTACCCTTGATCTTGTTCCCTATCTGTTCTGCGTTTGGGGCACGACCCTGGTATGGTTCGCTGCGCGCGGCCCCGGCCCGATTTTCCCCTCAGCGCCTGCGGGTCGGGGCCACAGGGCGGGTGGCGCGCCGCGAAGCCCGGTCAATTTCCCGTTACGTCGGAAACCGGGCCCAAGGTTCGGCGATTAGAGCGGTTGCGCGCGGTCGGCGGGCCGTGCGCCCCCGGCTTCCCGTCCACCACCCCATTATCCCCCCCGACAGGAAGCCGGGGTTAGAATTCTGCGGCTCGGCCTATCTTTTGTGTGTCACCGGCAGAGACTAACGGGCGTCGGTGGCTAGAGACCGGTCGTGCTTCCCGCCTGAATGCGAAGGAGTGCGATATGGCCAAACAGCTTTTATTGTTCGCGAACGAGTTGCGAATCCGCGCCGAGGAAATCCCGGCCAGAGCGGCGACCGCAGACGACTCGCAAGCCGAAGGGATGACGCGCGTACTCGCGGCGGGCTAGGAGAAACTGGCGCGGCGGATCGAGCAACGCGTTCGCGAGGCAGTCGAGGCGTATGCGGATATCTCACCAGCCCGCGCGCGCTCGCAGGCCGCGACGGTCACTTTCCCGTTATGTGCGAAACTGCACGCAAGGTTCGGCGTTGAGTCGGTGCGCGGGCCTTTGGCTTACCACCCTCTACCCCCAAGTTGGAGTCGTACAGATTCCATGCGACGCGCACGCCCTATGTCGCACAACCAAGGAGGACGATATGTATCGCTTGCTTCTGACCAGCACAGCGGCTGTGGCCATTCTCACGACCACGTCGTTGATACCGAATCGCGCGGCGGCAATCCCTCTGAGCGGACTGGCCGACATCCCTTTAGCATCCAAACAGGTTAATCCGATCGAAAAAGCTGCACTGTGCTTCTACCTCGACGGCTGGAACGGTCCCGGTCTCTATCAATGCGGCTATCGCCACCGTCACGGCGAGGGCTTCGTGCGCCGCGAGGAGCGCCGTGAGCGCTTTGAAGATCGTCGCGAGCGCGGCGAACGCTTTGACGGTCGAGAACGCCGCGAGCGTTTTGAGGGTCGTCGTTATTAGGCCGCTCGTGAATCGGTGTCGCTGAAGGAGGGGCCCCCTCAGAAAAAAGCCCGCGCCAGGCGACGCGGGCAGGTCTCAACGGGCTGAGATCGCCATGATCACCAAAGCAACTTCGCAACGTACCCAGACGACCCATCATTCCATAGCCGCCTCGAATGAGCCACATCCCGGTATCTAAAAGCCCGACAAGCCGCTTGTCGGTCATAGTGGCGCGCGGCGGTTCGAAGCCGAACGCCACGTTTTTCAAGGTGTGAATTTTGGTATGAGACTTGCGGGGCGGATGCCCTGCGATCGCTGCGGAGCCCCGGCCGGACGCGCTAATCTAGCGGGCTCTTTCGCAAGGTTGTGCGAGGGCCGCGCTCCCTTGCCACGCATAACAGAAGCCCGCTATGCGCTGGCGTGGCCACGGAGGGTTAGCGGCCACACCTGGTTTGATGCACAGGCGAACCACAGCGCGAAGCCTCATCGCAGGATTCATCAAGGCTGCACTTGACCGCGCCAAGGTGCGCCGAGTTGTGAGACTGCGATCAGAAGCACCTTGAATGCTTTGATCGCTACCCACCGGGCAGTTCGCCAAGAATGGACGGCAGCGTGAGACCCTATTAAGGGCCGTGTCGTCCCCGGAGCCCGGCGGCATTCGTTCATAATAAGGGACAATTTGGTGTGGGGGAGGTTCGACGCTGTGCGCGCACAGCCAAGCAGGAACGTGAGTGCTGCGATACACCAGCCCGCCCGCTATCTCGATTTTGAACTCAGCCCGCGCCGAATGATGCCCGTAGACGCGTTCTACTGTCGCGACGCACCGAGCAGGCTCGCGACCGTGCAGATGTCAACGCCGGCCTGTGTCGTGGGTGCGCAAGGGGGGCACAATCACCACGGCAATCGCCGCATCAGGAGCGCAACAATGAGCGTCGCGACGACAATCCAGCACGTCAGGCGCTCACGCCGTTCTCTATCATCGCGTCTCTCCTGAAGCCACTCAACAATTTCTCGGCGCCTCTCGCGCAGCAACTTATCCAGTTCGCCTTCCGTCGAAGAAGGCCCGCCCGCTCCCACGGCATTGGCCAATACGTCTTCGCCGAATAGCTCAAACTGAGCTCTTAGCTCGGGCGATATGTTGGCACGGAGCACCTTCTTCCACATTGAACTGCCCACGCAGTGTTTCAATCCCGGGCGTCTGAGAGCGTGGAGCGACCTTAAGCCATGGCCGATATGCCGCGGCGCCGGCAAGCGCAAGAGTGGATAATCGATTGGGATTGCGCCAATACATGTATGGTCGGCTACGCCAGTAAACGGTTGGAAGAGATACGCCGGGAAGGCATGGAGTGAGCTAGCTGGTCCGCCTCACGCGGTTGTGACTTCGCGTGCCGAGTTCAGCGAACAGAATCCATCTTGCTGCCATCGCGTCCCAGGTAGCTTGATCTCCGGGGACCTAGCGAATTTGGACTTCGCCTCGCATTCAGCAGCAAACCTCCGGAATTTCTCTGAGAGGTTCATTGGGAGTCTCCTCTCTCCCCTCTCCGCGTCGGAAACCTGATACGGTCATTTGGCCGTGTGGCTGGCGGATGACGCTATTCCCCGAATGTCAACACGACGCCACGCCGCCACCGACGGGCATGGTACTTATCTGAATTAGCCGGGTAGAGCCAATGTGAAGGCATGCGCGTTGCGGCCCGTTCGATGCTGAGGCAGTAGAATCAGGATCAATCTGAGGCCAGCCCCTTTCGGGACTTCAGATAGCGGAGCAAGGCCGGCGCCGCGTGAGGCCATGGTTACGAGCCCACGCAGGAATCAAACGCTGGCGACAGCGGCGCGCCCGGGCTGCAAAGCACTGATCGAACTTATGAGCATGCTTGGCCGGAGCCAGCGGTTCATCCCTTTCACCGCGCCCGCTGCTCAGAGAAATTGAAGGCGCGGCCCATACAAGACGCCGGGCGAATCACGGCCGGCGTCTTGATTGAATTCGAATTCGCCGCGGCGGCAGCGAGACTCACCGGGCCGCAACGGACTGCAGGCATCGACGGCTCGCCGCGAGCTCGGCTTCATAATAGCCGACATCGGCCAGCAGCAGCGGGGTCCGCACCGCCATGCGGCGCAACTTTTCGACGAAGTCGACAAGTTGCTTGATACGCAGCGCTTCCTGATCAGCGGGGTGCGAGCAGCGAGCCCCCGGGAAACCATTCGGCGCGGTCTCGGACTGAAGCGGTCCTAACGTCTGGGCGCCAGAGGCAGACGGGGCACCGAAAATGACCGCCGCCGAAAACGCAAGTCCGGTAAAGAAGCGGGCGCGAGTCGTGGTCAAGGTGGCCTCCTGGTTCTCGTTGTTAAGCGATTTATTAGTTTGTCAGCCTTTCGGAAGGTTCGTTGCGGCCAACAAAGACGTTACCTCCCGACTTCGGACGGACCGAGAGGCTGCAAAAAGTAGGGACGTTCCGATGTCGTGGAATCTTCCTCTACCGCCATGCCGCCCCCCGGACTTGATCCAAGAATTGTCACGGGCATCAACGTCTTTCTTGCACGGCCTCCGTAATTAAGAAGTGGAGGGCCGGGACAAACTGACAATGACAACGTAAAAATGATTCAGCATGACCGAACGCACTCTGGGCGCTGTTCGGAAACGTTTGAGGGCCGGCCAGCGCGCCTGCTGGATGGTGGACAGCAGCCACGGGCCGTGCCCTCCCGATTTCTTCGACATATTCGCTCAGCTACTCGCCGAGGTCGTCGAAGTGGAAGTGGAAGTGGACTCTACTGTGCCTGGGGTCGCGGGCTCGCGGGAGCCGTAGGTCGAGGCGCTGCCCCGGTGGTCGCGGGCGACGGCGTCGGGGCCGTGCGCGCAGGGGGCTTGTAATACTGAAAATCGGGCGCGTCCTGGAGCTGGTCTTTCGTCCACGCCACTTTCAGCTTGACGTTGCTCGGGTCGTTCGCGTTGCTTGCAGGAGTGTTGTTGTCGTTACTGCCGGTATTGACCGGGACAGCGTTGAATGCGCTCATGTCAATGGCGACGTTCTTTGCGCCAATGCCGAGGAACCCGCCTACGCCTACGACCATGCCAATAATCTTGCCGGTCCCGTCAAATAGCAGGTCATTGACGGAGCCGATACGTGCATTGTCCGGACCGAGCACGTCGCTTCCTCTGAACTTTGTAAACACCCACTGGTCTGCGCCTTGTGAGGTAATGAATTTAGCTTCCGACGCAGAGGCCGATTCTTTCGGCGCCGCTGACTGGTCTTTCGCTTGCGGTACGGTCGGGGTTTCTGACTGGGCAATCGCGCCTGAAATGATTACGCCGCTAACGGCCGTCGTGATCAGAAGTGTCTTCAGCATTTCGACCTCCTTCATTTGATGGCAACGTGCAGCGCAGAGGAGGCAATCCCAGCCCACCACCGCGATGTCGTTGCGTAATTGAATCGAACTCACGAAACGGCTGCGGGTTCCCGTCGGCTTCGTCTTGAGATGATTGCTGCCTTTTTGCCGGCATTTCCATACCCGGCGAAGGCGGACGTAGAATTAAATTCGATACCCGCGCCTCTAAATAATAACAAAAAATGACACCATATCCTTTTTACAATTTGTTGTGATTGCTCCACCGCTGTACCGCTGCAAGAAAGCCTCATCGCGTACACAGTTTCACTATGATGTGGCGGACCGAATCTTCGTGATCATACGCATGCGGCGATCGATCGCACAGACATGCAACGTCCTGATTCTTTTTCAAAAACGAATCCGTGCCTTGCCACGGCCCCAAAACCGTAACGATCGGGACAGGAGCCGGTAAGCTTGAAGGATTGACAGGAGCCGGTAAGTTTGGAGGATCATCGGTAATCTTCAGTACGGCGTTGTCGCGTCCAAAGAGTTCACAACGCTACGAAGAGAGACGAGGTGCACGCAGCAAACCTATCGAAGGTGCTGCGAGCCCACCTCGCTGACATACTGACGTACGACGACAAGGCGTACGACGACAAGGCGCAGACCTGCCCAAGAGGGTCGTACAGCCAATTTTGGCTCGGGCTCTCCATGGGTGGACATTATTCCGACCCGCGTCATTTCTGACGAGTGGTTCTTGATCCGGACGAAATTGCAGTCCTAACGGTCTAACCAATGTTCGGCCGGTGCGTTTGGTCATTTCTGAAGGAAAGCAGCTGAATGAGTAGAGACAACCTGAACGGCTTTGCGGTGAGTATCGAACGATCTTTCGCTCCCGAGAAGATCGGAGAGGATGCGTCGACGACGTCCGCGCCGTGGGTTCCGCGAATCTCTCACGAGATCCTTCGGGACCTTGGCATGTCAGACGATGCGATCGTCCAGTACTTCTGTCGGTTTCGGCATGGCCAATTGGAGCGGTTCGTCCAATTGGTCCTGCACAAACGTGGTTGGATGTGTCGTAGCTGGCGGGGACACATGAGTAACGAGGGAGTTCTATCATTTCCAAAAAGAAATACCACATCGACCAGACAGAAGGCGCGACGCCGTTTAGTTTGATCCCGTCGGCGTTTATGACCATGGGAAGACAACACATTCATGAATGCGTGAGGGCTCACGCCCAACTGGTCGACAAATTTCAAGAGGTGAACCGGAGCTGGCTTCAATATCTTCAATCCGAGGCCGATCTCTCCGCCGAGCTTACACCCAAGATGATTACAGCTCGATCGATCCCGGGCGCTGCAACGGTCCTTCTAGAATGGACCAACCGACGTGTGGAAATGGCAGCGCTAGACGCCAAGCATGTCCTGGCTGACACACAGGAGATCATGGAGATCGGACTTCGTATGCTGCCTGGCGGCTGGCTATTCAATGGCAAGGGCTGCGGTAGCTCGATTTCGGCTGCGACGGCTGGTTTTCCGTCTCCGGCCTCCCCGCCTTCATCAGCTCGACCAGATTGCTCGGCGTCGCCGACGGCACCGTTTTGAACTTGCTTGCGGGCATCGAACAAACGGCTAGCCTGGAAGCACCAGGTCGTAGTGACGATGCTGCATGACGCAAAACCCAAAGCCTCCGACAGGGTCTTGTCGAAGGCTTTACCGAATAGCACTGGCGTAAGCGTCGACCCTTTACGGCACGTCCGTCTGGCGCTTCCGCCATTCGAGGAATTGGTGGAAGAGCCGCTCCTTTTCCCGATCGAGTAGCGGCGGGTTCGTCTTTCCCGAAGGAGGGCGCGGAGCAGATGCGCTGCTCGTATCTGGCGCATGTACCTTGGCGACCTTGGGGAGCGAGGAGGTCCTGTGCTGCTCCTGCTGGAGATTCGGCTTCGCATCGGCCCGTCGTTGAACCAGCTGCCGGTTCTCTTCATCGGATAAGCGGCTTGAAAACGGCAGAATGCGCTCGACAATTCGATAAGGCGGCTCTGACATCTCAGCGGCGCGCCTTGAACAACTCACGCTCGTCGCAAGGATTATAAGCGCGGGCACGATCGCTTGACCGGTCAGGAGAAAGCGATTTCTGCTGGCGCCCCGCCTCTGGAGATCAACATGCATGCGGCTCTCCATTTTTGTCGGGGAACTAACGTTTCCATTTGGGAGTGGTTCCGCGATTCGCAGAGCGGCAAGCTGGTAGAACTATGCCATTGCAGATGCCGAGATAATTTCCGTGCTTTGCTAATTAGATAAAAAAGGACGCAGGCAGGACAAATACCTACCTCAGTGGGGAAATTATTGAAGTGCATTTCGCGTCTGGGACCGACGTGTATTGCTAGCCGTTGCCCCGCTCTGCGAACGTGTTTCAACGCACAACTGTCTGCATCAATGGGGCTTAACCTGAAAAATTAGGTCAATACCGTGTCTACACTTAGTCAGTGAACGCCACGGCGAAGGAGCTGCTGGTAGCCATTCTCTATCATCCACTTGGCCCGCGATAGATGGCTCTGCCAAGCATTGTGGACGCGTTTTGGTTCGAGAATGGGATCGATTTCAAGCACGAGAAGAGCAGCTTCCATCCAATCGGCACCGTCCGCTTCTGCGTCAAGCGGCCGAATGTACTCGATCATGTGCTCCTCATCGTTATCCCGGCAGTACGCATGTGTCTCACGACAGGCGGACTGACGGCGCGGCGGGGCTAGGGCTTGCTCTTTCTTGCCGATCGGATACTTTGAAATAATAAGTATCTGCTGTTGTTTTGTTGTTGTTGCTCTCGATGCCTCGTGAATCGCCGACCAGCCCGAAGCCCGAGCCTCGCATCACTTGTCCTGCCAGCCAACCGGCAATGAGCCCAACTAGAATAATGACCAGGAGGTTTTCATTCGACAGATGCATAGCTCGTTTGCTCTCAAATAGAAAATGCAGACTCTCGTTGCCCAATTACGTCTTCGGTAACATGCGAAAGGGCGTTCGATCTGCCTGCCGCTGAGAGTCGTCGCTTGGCTTGAATGACAGTTCGATCAGCCAAAGGACACAATACGCGGTGACGCGCAGGAGGCAGTAAGTGAAGCATACGATGGTCCCTGACACGATCAGAGCTTGCAGGACGGTAGTGAGCGTTAGCATGGCGCGAGATGTTTTGAGCTGAGACGGCCCGGATCACGGTGTGGAATAGCCCGGCGCCGGTCACGACCGTGCGCCGGGGTTCAAGAAGGTAGGTACCGGCGGTGGTTTCAGACCGCCGATAAAGTGGCACTGGCGATCCTTAGCCGCAGGCCCATACGTACTCACCGTAGTAGTCCGACCATACCCAGCACGGGCCAACGCCGTAATACCACCAACGGCCATGCCAGAAATGGCGGCGGTGTTCGCCGGCGACAAATGCGTGGGCGCGATATCCTGGCGCGACATGTATACCCGGTCTGGGTCCACGCCCAGCCACAATGGGGCCGGCCGGCCCATGCCCAGTCGCGAAGCGTCCACTGGCAATGTGTCCGCCGCCACCACCGAAGTGTCCACCGCCGCCGCCGCCAAAATGGCCACTGCTGCCACCACCAAAGTGTCCACCGCTACCACCACCAAAGTGTCCGCCGCCGCCACCACGACCACCGCCGCCGTGTTCCGCGGAAGCATCGGTGGCAAGCGATAGGCTGCCAAGCGCGAGAATTGCGGCTAACGCAAAGACTGATTTGCCCGTCATGTTTTGCTCCTTCTTGTCAGTGTCAATCTTGGTGGGAGTGGCTCTAGGTCTTTGGCCTAACCGGACGCGACGCAAGCGTCATCTGTCAGGTCTAGAGGCTCGCTTGCTGTTTGAGGTCGCTCCGCACGCGGGAGTGACATTCTTCGCTGAGTTGCAACAATCCCAAACCGACCAAACGGCCGGTAGGAGGATCGCACTCGCGCGGCATCTCCACCGGCACAACTCTCAATTTCGGAGCGATTTGTCCGCCTTGCTCTTTCGATGACGGCGCTCCGCGATCCTCGCGTTTGGAAATGACTGTCGTGCGTTTCAGCGGATCGAACTCGAACACCAGCCGTCCGTTGGTGTCCTTGATTGTGATCGTGGCATTAACGGGACCCCCAATCTCCAACATCCCAAAACCGTCTTGCGCGTCGGCAGAACGAGCCCGCGGATCTGTCGTCCTTGCATGAAGGCGGTCGTCCTTACGAAGTCGGTTCACGACTTGCGGTTTATCTTCGCTTGCTGCGATCGCTTCTGTCGTCCAAAAATGCGAAATCTCTAGATAAAGCGCGGCACCCGCTCCAAGGCACAACCCAATCCCGCACAAGCCTGCAAACTTGATCGACATGATACCTCCCCGAAGAAAAGTGCCCGATGGTTTGCCGCATGTCGGTCACCAGCAGAAAAGTGCGTCGGACAAGTTCTTGTTCCTGGTCATCCATCACACCTTCGCGAGTGATTCCCGCCCTCCGATCACACGTTCGCGATCGCAGACGTGGGCGCGTGCACCCAAAAACGACGACATGCCGCAAGCAATCGTGATGACTGGTGAGGAAGGCCGGTGGTCGTGCACGTGCCGCTATGGATGAACAGGAAGATCGTGGTGCCGGAAGCCGCGGACTCGGCTCAAGGCTGGTCCGACGCGCGCGATTGACGCTTCGTCAAATTATCTTTCGTCGTGATCGTGCTCGCTGCAGCGGCCGGCGAACATGTGACCGAAAGCCAATCCTGTGAACGGACTGAGCCGGATGGCGCGGGTCGCGCATGCCCAGATAAAGGGTGCATAGTCGTAGGCTTGCCTCGTTGCCTGACGAGTCTGCGGCATGCCTTGCAGATAGTAATCGAAAGCATCCATTTTTCTGTCGGCTTGCGTCTGGCGCGCTCGATCTCGCCTCGTTCCATCTTTAGAGCGATCGCGCCCACCACGCTTGCCGTGACTTGATTCTGCAGATCGAAAATATTCTTGATGGAGCGATCGAAGCCGTCGGCCCAGACGTGCGCTCGGTCAAACTTCGATCGCCCCTCCGGCCATCGTCCGTGATCGTTGAACAAATGGTTCACTCGCGAACGCGTGATAGGGGGCGAGGAATCACTCGCGAACGAGTGATAGGAGGGCCGGGAACAAGAACCTGTCCGACGGACTTTTCCTGTCTGGTGGCCGACATACAGCAAATCACTCGGGCACCGCCTTTTCTTGGGGAGGTCACACTAGCCTAGCCTACGCCGGTTAGCCGCTTCGATAGCTCCGACCTAACGGATGGCGTCTCGCGCGACGCGTGCCGTTAGGCAAAGGACCCCGGTCTCTCCCTCTCTCTCTGCACCGCGGGGCGCGAAAAAGAAGATGAACCAGGACAAGCCATCTCTTCGAATAAGAACCGTGTACGCGCAAAAATCCGAAAGAAGGCCTGTGGTTAACCTTGGACCCGATATCAAAGCGAAGATCGGGATGCAGTTGCGCCTGATGTATGGCGAGGTCGTCGATCGGGGAGTGCCCGACCGCTTTGTTCAAATGCTTAAGCGGCTCGACGACCCGAATTGCGAGGGCAGGTGATGGGTCTCCGGAAGAATGTAAGGGAAGTGATGCTGGAGGCTGTCCCCAGCTTGCGCGCATTCGCGATCTCGTTGTGCGGAAATGTTGATCGCGCCGATGATTTGGTGCAGGAAACGCTGCTGCGGGCGTGGGGCAATATGGGTTCCTTTCAACCGGGCACCAACATGTCCGCATGGCTGTTTACCATCTTGCGTAACCTGTTCCGCTCGGAATATCGCAAGCGTCGACGCGAGGTTGAGGACGTCGACGGCTCCTATGCCGAGTCGCTGACGTCGCTGCCGGAACAGAACAGCCGACTTGAGATTGTCGAGTTTCGTGACGCGCTCACGCTGCTTCCGTCGGAACAGCGCGAATCGCTGATTTTGGTCGGTGCATCCGGGTTTTCCTACGAGGAGGCCGCTCAAATCTGCGGATGCGCCGTCGGCACTATCAAGAGTCGGGTAAATCGCGCAAGAAGCAGGCTCGCTGAGATTCTCTCGATAGATAGGGCCTGCGATTTCGGTCCCGATCGGAAACTCGCGCGGTCGCAAATTCGGATATCGTCTGCACCAATCGGCCTTGATCGCTAGCGCAGGATTTTCGGAAGCGGCCATCCCGGCAGCGATCTACACGACTGACGCGCAAGGCAAGATGACGTGCCGTATTTTAACATTTCGTACGATATCACACCCGCGAGGAGCGCGATCAGCCACCGGATCGTCCGTTCGCAGTCGGTGTCGGCGCCGATCAGCTCGGTGACATAGCGGATCCGGCTGCGGGGAACAGCACCACCATGCCGCGGATGCTGAACCAAGCGCCGCACCCGCCAGCACAATGGCGGCGACGTAGGCGGTAACGTCAGCGACATTCCATCGACCGACGGAAACCGCTCGGATTGAAATCGTTGGGTTTTTCGACATAGGCATTTTGCGCACGTGGCGCGCGCCGCCTGGAGCGCCGGGCCAAGGCGCGCAAGATCGACCTCCCATAACAATGCCCCGCGCCGCGAGGCGGCGCGGGGTGCTCGGGCCGGCGAGGTGGTCAACACTTGAGCTTCGATGGTCGAGTCATGGTTCAGACCAGCGACAGAAGGACCAAGACGATTCCGAGCGTCGCGATGTACCATACAAGGGAGCGCAGCAGAAAAACCCCTGCAGCGTACAAGGCGAGATAGATAACGCGACCCCAAAAATAGAGCTGAACACCCCACTCGGTCATCCAACTGTGCGTGGCCGCAACATGCGCTATCAGGACGGCTGCAGCAAACAACGGAAACGTCTCGACGAAATTCTGTAGTGCCCTCGCCAGTCGGCCCGCTACTCCGGTCAATGCAGGCACAGCCCCATCGCGAGAACTCGCTGTCCAGACATGGCCGCGTTGCAGGCTTGCAGCATGCGAGGCGAGTACGATTTGTACCAGTCCAAGTACGATGCTGAGGGCGAGCATCTTGAGTTCAAGCGTCATTGCTGTCCCAATGCCGATTGCGAGGCGGACACGATAGCATCGCCTGGAACCATCGGCGTAGGCGCACCCAACATTTCGGCGGCGAACGGAGTGGCATGATGGCTTATCCCACGGGCTTCCATATCGATTGGCTGCGCCTTATTCGATTTCTGACGCAGTATGTTGCACCTGGGCTGGCCGCTATCGTCGTGGTTGCCGAGATCGTAGGCTGGCTTTTGGGCGCTCCTCTGTTCCTTTCTGTTCCATACAACTACGTCCTTCTTATTGTGTTCTCGCTCTTGACAGCGATCATGATCGGAATCTGCGGCTGGATCATCTGCCTGTGGGATCTCGATCGTTTGTTCTTCAAGCTTGAAGATCAAATCGATTCACAGATTGCGGCGTTGGAATCGAAATCTGGAGGAAGCGGAAACGATGGCACGCTACTCAGCCGCGCCAGGGAGCTGCTGCTCAACAAGGTCATGAAGGGCAGCAGAGCCATGTCGATCAGAGCGATCGAAAAGTCTTACTGGACCGATATCAATGCCGGCGGCGCATTGGCATTTCCCAAGCCGGACATCACTGCGGCAGTTGATCAGATTGAGAAAAGTCGTCGTGATCTGCTGGCGCCACTCACCGAAATCGTATCGCCTGTGGTCCCGCTTGGCAGCATTTCGGCTCCCATTGTCTCGCGCTTCATCTTCATGTGTCTTGCGCCGGAGATCAAGGTGCGCCTCTACCGCCGCCTGCTGTTGCGCTTCCTGTCGCAGCTCGGCACTCTCTTCGTCCTCACCGCAATTTGCTTTTACATCAGCATTCTCGCTTGGTCGCGCGTGAGCGAGCCCGTGTTTTTCAGTCAATCCGCCGTCTCGCCGTTGAGCGTTGCTCTTTATCAGCTCGATTTGATGCTCCGCGGAGCGCTATTCGACTTCATGGAGCATATGCGTCAATCAATCTCGCCGGTCGCGGTCAATCGGAACGCCACGGCATTCCTCTACTACACGCTGCTGTTCCGCATGTTCGTTGCCATCTACGTGATGTCGTCGCTGTTCAGGGTGCTCCGCTTCGTGCTGCGGCGTTGGAGAGTACTGCTGCGATAGCGACGCATACGATCTCAAATCCGCCAGCGACCGCGCCTTAGCCTTCGACTATGACCATAGCGGCAGGCCCGACCACCTTTTGCTCTACCGGCCCTTGCAACCCACCGAACCGCTCCCGGAACGCCTCCGCGTCTTCCGGCTTGACAAAGCAGAACACCAGCTGCCCTCGCCGCCGGCCTCACAAAGCTGCGGCGGGCTATGGCGGAGGGAACGAAATACCCGGCGCTGACCGATGAGGGAATAGCCGCTGCGTGACTTTCCCGCCCTACGAGACGTGACGGGCGCCTTGCGCGCCCGCCGCTACCGGCGCCGGCAGACGACGGCCGGGCGATGTCCGGTGATCGACAGCTCGCCGAGCGGCTGATCATGGCGCTGGTGGATAGGCTACCGGCGGATTCGGCGCTTCGGGTTCGATAACTGCGATTCTCGGAATCAATAACATCGTGAACGAGCGTTTTTCTTTGAACAGCTCGGGACCAAAGTCGCGACGATGCACATAGGTTCCGTGGGCATTCAGACGCGGCTTTCCGCGGCAACTCAATCGGAACGGTCTAGTTTGATGCTCAAAGGCTGGGGTGCATTTCCTGACAAAGGAGTGAACACCTTGAGACGCAAAATCATGATCGGATTGGCGGCGGCCGCGGCGATTATCGCATCGAGCTCAACGTTGAGCGCACAGTACCGTAGCTATGGCCGGCAGTACGGTGGCTATAGCATCCCTCGCGGTCAGATGGGTCGCCCTCTCGGCGAGTTTGGGAGAGGCCGTAGTGAGTTTGGCCGCCGAGGCGAGTTTGACAGAGGCCGCGGTCAGTTTGGCCGCCGAGGTGAGCTTGACAGAGGCCGCGGTCAGTTTGGCCGGAACCGTGGCGAGTTTGGCCGGGGCCGCGAGTGGGAGCGAGAGGGCGAGCCTGATTAGTCACCGCCGTGGTGACTTCACTACGCGTTCAGTGATGACTAGCAGCTTTAGCTGGGCCAGCACCTGGCGCCACTGCCCCAAGCGGCAGTGGCGATGGTTTTCGAAAAAAACTCTCTAAGCTTTTGAAGCCAATCCGGCAGAATGGCGCCACTGCGATTCCTAGAATCGGTAGACCGATGCGCCGCCGACGCCGGGAGCTTGCCGACCTCATGGCGCCCGGGCCCGGCGCCCGCGCTTCACTTCGATCGTGCACGAGATCACAGGTTCGCCGGTCTCAGGACTTTTCCATCGGTCCCAGAGGCCGGCGAAGCTCAGGACGCCGCCGTCTGCCCCGCTGATGAAATACGGCTGCCTGCCGTCCGGCACCTTGAGCCACTCGTAGTAGCCGCTTGCCGGGATGACGCACCGATTACGCCTGAGGGCGTCACGGAACATCGGCTTGTCGGCAACGGTCTCCGCTCGCGCGTTGAAGCTGGCCGGCAATTGCTTCAGGGGCTTTTTCCACCACCATGGTACAAGGGCCCAGCGCATTGAGACCAACTCGCGCGCGCCTTCGGCCGTTGTCCTCACAACATTGACCGCGTCCGTCGGCGCAACGTGTAGTGAGCCTGCAAATTGCGCGCAGGGCCGTCCGGGAGGTCGTACAGGTCTTGAATGTCGTCCCAGGTGTAGCGTTGCACAAAGCGTCCGCACATTGCGTCAACCCATCAATCTTCGGCAGCAAGGGCGTCGCGCTCCGCGCCCGTGATCCGGATGCGGACGACCTCAATCGCTCTGCTGCCAGCCTTCATGTTCTCGCGTCGTGCCATTGCAAGCCCGCTGTGGACAAGGCCAGCGATCATATCGCTATCGAGCCCATGAGCGAGCACGAGTAGTTCCTCAGTTGCGCCTTGCGGATCGCTGGCGAGTAACTCCAGCGCCTGGCGCTCCTCTGGACTGAGCCGATGTTTTCGAGGAGGCGGTGGCATCGGGAATTCAGCCTATCATTTCCCCCGCCCCACCTCCTCATAACGCTTGGCGAAGGCCGCTTTCGCCTCATCCAATGTATCGGCCATCCCTTGGTTGGGCGGCGGAATCGGCCTCCCCGGACCTGCTCGGCGATCTGCTGCAAGAACCACCTCCACTTCGGTTTCCCGAGGATCATCTCGCGATAGATACGACCAACGATCGTGTCGTCGACCACAGCGTAATCGTTGTCGCTCCGATTGCTCGGGTCCCAGCCTTCGATGCGGGCTTGGGCGCTCGATTTGCGGAGGAGCAGGGTCATACTTCTATGATAGGAACAGACCATGAACAAAATCAAGAGCGCAATCAGTTCCCGCGAGGGAACCAATGTAGCTCTGTCGGGTTAACGACTTGGGTCCCGGCAAGGGACCCGATGCTGTTGTGACTGCGGCGCCCGATGGCTGTGCATTCCGCGCCCCCTGCGACCCCCCAGCCAGCCATCCGGCGCCGCTCTTCTTTGAGGTCCGTGGGCCGTCGAGGTCACCACGTGTCGTTAGGTATTGACCGATGGGAGGAGAGCAATGAAGAAGCGAGTAATTGCCCGTAAGCGCGGCGTTATTCCCGGCTGCATTCCGGCGGGACAGGACAGCCACATGGCAGTCGATTCGCTCGGCCGCCCTTGGCCGGAAGTGGCAAAACTACCCTCCATCCTCGACGCCTGGCTCGCCGAACTCGCGAAGAAACCCGGCAGTCGCGAAACAGGTGCGGGTGCGACCCACGGACGGCGTTAATCGCCGCTCCAGGACCCGGCCGCCGCAATACGCCGAAATCGGTTTGCAACGGAGGCTCAGCTGAGCATCATCAGCTCGTCGAGGCTTCCGGCCTCTGAGGATTTCCACATGACCAGCCGCTTTCCCGGGCCGTGGCGGATCGCCGAATTCCCAAACGGATTTGCCGTCTATGACGCCACTGGCCGGCAACTCGGCTTTTTCTACGGCCGGACCAGTCCGAACACGGCGGGACAGACCACCTTCCTGATGACCGACGAGGCACGACAGATTGCGGTCGATTTCGCAAGGCTGCCGGAACTGCTTAATCGGACGTCGGCTCGAAGCGAGGTCGCCACTTCCCCGGAGGACGACAAATTCGCCAAGCTCGGAACAAATCGCTCACCCCAAGATGTACCGGAAACTTCGCGTTTATCTCGCGCCGCCCAGTTGTCAGTAATCACTGCTACGGACTCGCCTTTGGCTAAGACGCCAACCCCGATTCGACGCTCTATCCCGTTTGAGCCAGACCTGCGGAGGTCCACTCGAATGTTGCGTCGGCCCAGTGATCCACTCTCTATTCGGACGAAATTCTTGATTGTGATTGCGATCGCAGTCGCTGCACTACCTGCCGGCTATCTCTTCTTTGGTAATTCTGATCCCCCGGAACGACCGCAACGTCGACCGCAAACCACAACCAATAGACTATCCGTTGAGTTTTCGCCCCTACGTGAAGCTCAGGCTCCAACCGCTGTTCCTCCCGTTGAATTTTTGCCCTTACAGGCTCCAACCGCTGCGGCTGTGGGTACCAAAGCCGAGAGCCAAATCGAGTCTGAGGTTCAGACCCGACCATTGCAGCCGACGGTGCCTTTAGACATAAAGCAGACAGAGAACGGGATTGAGGCGAGAGCGCCACAGACGTTGCCACAAAAGGAAGGGCAGTTGTTTACGCCGAGCGAGGATGCTTCTACTTGCTTTCCTTCAGCTTCGGCTGTGCGGCAAAGCTACCCGGGACGATGGCCGTCTTGGACCTTGAGAGCGCCGGGTCATGAGGGCACCAGATGCTGGTATGCCGCAAGGCGAGCCACAGCCCACGACCATCCGTGAGATGCCGGGAGACAGTCCCAACAACGGAGAAATTGGACTATCGGGCTAATCAGTCGGGACGTACTCGCGCCCGGCGCAGCGTAGTCATTTGCACGTCGAGGCGGCCCGCTCGGTTTATTCTTGACCCCGTAGCGCCGGACATCCGGCACGTTCCTGTCAAGAAAATGTCCCCAAATGGCCGGCGGTGTGCTAGCGTTGAATTGCACGCGGTGAGGGTGGGGCTCGCGCGAGCATCCTGGCTTTAGCCGGTCCATTCAGAGCCCCTCGCATTCATTCCACGCGGGGGCTGTGGTGGAATCGACCGAAGATGAAGATCGTAACGTCAGGCACCCGGAGACTCGTCACGTTAGAGACCTAGAGTTTCGATCGCTCGTTAGCCGCTGGCGAGCACGCGCCCAAGAAATCCTTGCCCAAGCTGAGACAATGACTGACGCGGGCGCTCAGCAGACGATGCGAGAAATCGCTGCAAAATACGAGAGATTGGCGCAACAGGTCGAGCAGCAGGCCGGCAGACCAGACCAGGTATAGGGCCACTGACCGCTATAAACGTGCACGGCCTGGCGGCCCCATGCGTTCGCGAACGCGTGATCGAGGGCAAGGAATCCCTCGCCCACATGTGATGGGAGCGCCAGGAACAAGAACCTGTCGGACGGACTTTTTTGCTTGGTGACCAATATTACGGCAAATCGCAGGATACTTTTGGTGTTTCTTTGGGGGCGTATTCTATGTCGGATGAATGGAATCGTGCGGAACATTACCGCGACGTGGCCACAGAGTATCGCCGCCTCGCCATGACTAGCTCCTCAGCGAGCGCTGCCCGGTTTGTTGGCGCGGAGTGGTGCCCGCCAGAAATGACGAATGATGTGAGCTACCTCATAACGGCACGGGACGCAGTTGCGATAACCTCTTGGGCGACGGCTTTTTCCTTTTGGCGAGACGGTGGCGAAGCTCTCCGATATCGACGCTTATGATCTAGTGGACGCGCTCGGAAACGAACGTAACGCGTTGGTCAATGCCGCAAGGGACCAAGGGCGCCGGCCCACTGACGCGGAGCGCATGACGATTTGCGTGCTCCAGGCACTTGAGTGCGCTTTGAAGGCTGCTGCTGACAAGGGTCGGGCCAGGGATGATTGGACGGTAGGGACATGATTGTCGCCGAAACATTCGTGCCTGGCGTTAACACCAGCTCCTTGTTGCACCCGGTGTTTGCCCGCGCGTTTCGAGCACATGTGCTTGGTTTGAGAGGCAAATCATATCCACCAGAATCAGCAGGGGTGACCTCCGGCCCGCTCCGTCCGTCCTCCAGATTCAGATCATCCTTCGATCGCTCGCCGGCCAGCATCCGTGATGGTAATGCGACCATCGGCAAACTTAATGGGCGCGCGCTGGATTGTTGCGAGCCCGCTACTGAGGAGGCGAGCCAGCATGTGAGGTGTGACGCCGCGTGCGAACAAGAACGTCTCCGTTATTCCGCTCTGACTGCTGACAAGCAATTGAAGCGCCTGGCGCCGTTGCGCGCTAAGACGACGCCTTCGAGGGGTCGCCTTCATTTGTGGCCCCTTCATAAAACGGGAAACCGCGGTCGCCTAGTTCATCAGGCATACCGGGACCGTTAATAGAAGGTATGACGCAGGGCCGATCAGGCGCTCTGTGGGCCGAAAATGGCCACCAATATGAATATTACCGGATGTTGCAATTCGGACACTTTGCCGAAGCCGCGGTCGTTGTCACTCCGCACGGCCGCCATTGAGCAGTTTCGGCAGCTTGGCGAAATCGATTGCCATTTGCCGCGCCTCATCCGTGGTCAGAAAGCCGGTGTGTCCTGCAGTGTTCGGGTCGGCTCGACCGTAGAACACGCCAAGTTGCACCCCAGTGGCATCCTCGACGGCGAATCCGCTCTGGATCTCGACGATCCGCCACGGTCCCGGAAAGCGGTCGGTCATGTTTCGCCTTGGGAAGCGACGGTCGAACCGTCGTGCACGCGCCGCCCAGCGGCCGTGATCATGACAAGGTCAACCTCAATCGTCTGTCGGCCAATTGTTGCGATATCAGGTACCACCGTCACGAGCCCATCCTGCTCAAGGCCGGCGATCAAGTCATGAGTAAAGCCATGGGCAAGCATCAACGTCTTGGCGATGCCGCGCGCGGAACATTGGCAAGCCTTTGCAGTGCGAGTTCGCCCGCTGTCACTTTGGTTCCTCCCGCGGTTAGACTACCAAGGGAACCATGGCAAACGGATGGACAGCGAATTACTGATCGCAAGAACTGCATATCTTTTTGAATTACTGTGATGTCGCAAAATTTATTCGCAGCAACAACAATTTTTGGCTGCCTTTAGTCAGGAAACAACGTTCGCGCATAGCAGTGTACGCGGTCCTTCGCGCCCCTCCGTTAGTCGTGCCGCTGCGCTTCTCAGCGCGGATCACCCCGCAGCCGGACGCGCAAGACAGATTCTTCGTCAGACCGAAAGCGCGATCAGGCGGCAAAATTCGACTGTGATAAGTCGCACTCACCATGAACAAACCTTCATGCCGGCTGATGGCGGCCGAGTGCTAGCTTTGCGGTGCGTGCGGGCTTTCCCTCCCCTAGGGCCGTGCGTAGGCTCCGACACCGCAGTTCGTCGCCCCCGCGGAGTCGGGGCCTCATGATCGTGCCCAAGGCCGCGATGTTAAGAATTACCGATGCGGCCCGTGAGGAAAAACGATGTCAGCGCTTAATAGAATCGCCGTTGCTTCGCTCTCGCTCGGACTACAAGTCACGGCCGCAGTGGCAAGCGATCCGCCAAAGTTGGACGTTACCACAACCTGCAACGCAGCAGCCCAGTTCTCTATTGTAATTGGGCGGGACAAGGAGGCCTGTCTCGACGACGAGCGTACAGCTGAAAACACCCTTGCCCAAAACTGGTCGAAATACAACGCGGACGACAAAACCCAGTGCGTCGGGACCGTGAAGACTGGCGGGCCGGGAAGTTACGTCGAACTGCTGTCCTGCATTGAGGTCATGCGGGACGCCAAGGAACTTGGCGCGGGCGACCCACTCGAACGACCGGACCCGCCGGTGCAGTCGACGCCTCAGTCGATACCTCGTCGCCGCAGGTGATTGGTTGAGCTGTGAAAGGGACGACTCAAAAGAACTGTTCGCTTTACTGCGGTTGGCGCAGTCCGACTGAGCACAGAATTCTTCAATAAATCCCGTCGGGGCGCGAACGTAACTGTTCGTAGTTCACATAA
>WNFF01000540.1_pt1 | contig 36130 bp, 32 predicted proteins | sample 5400441 | NCBI WGS metagenome assembly WNFF01 (sample SAMN13153345, study PRJNA577476) | soil metagenome | isolation source: 120 cm saprolite under Douglas fir tree site 2 hole 3 replicate 1 | place: USA:California | collected 2015-04-18
GCTGGAGCGAGTCGATCACCCGCAGGATCTCGTCGAAGTTCCGCCCCGTGGTCTGCGGGTACGTGATCATCAGGCGGATCTTCTTCTTGGGGTCGATGACGAACACCGTGCGCACCGTGTACACCTCGTCGTGGGCCGGGTGCATCATGCCGTAGAGGTCGGCCACCTTCTTGTCGGGATCCGCGAGAATGGGGAAGTTGACCGCATGCCCCTGCGTCTCCTTGATGTCGGCCGCCCAGCCCTTGTGCGAGGCGACCGGATCCACGCTGAGCCCGACGGCCTTGACCCCGCGCTTCTCGAACTCCGGCTTGAGCCGCGCGACATAGCCGAGCTCGGTCGTGCACACGGGTGTGAAGTCCTTCGGATGGGAAAAGAGGATGGCCCACTTGTCCCCCACCCAGTCGTGAAACCGGATGGGGCCTTCCGTGCTCTCCGCCGTGAAATCAGGTGCAGTGTCGCCCAGTCGCAATGACATGCTCGCGCCTCCTTTGTCGGTGAGAGTGGTCGAGAAGGCCAATGGTAAACACCCTAGCCCCCGCCCGTCCAGCCCGTTCGTTCAAATACCGGCAGGCGGCTGAGAAAGGTCCAGATGCGAGGCGGCGGCTGCGGCGGCACCCCGAGGCGTACTGGCTGTACGTTGAGCGGGTGCCGCCGCAGCCGCCAACGAAGCAGATGGGCCTTTATCAGCCGCCTGCTAGGGCTTGTCGTAGAGGTGGCAGGCTACCGCGACACCGGCGGCCGCTTGCAGCTGGGGCTCCTCCTCGGAGCACCGGGGCATGACCCGGGGACAGCGCGGGTGGAAGCGGCAGCCCGCGGGCGGATTGAGCGGGCTCGGGACCTCGCCCATGAGCACGATTCCGTCCCGCGCCTCATCGGGATGGGCGGGCAGAGCGGCGGCGAAGAGAGCCTGGGTGTAGGGATGGGCGGGGCGCGAGGCCACGTCCGTGGCCGCTCCGACTTCAACGATACGCCCCAGGTACATCACGGCGATCGTGTGGCTCATGTGCGCCACGGCCGCCAGGTCGTGGGCGATGAAGAGGTACGCGAGGCCCAGGTCCCGCTGGAGATCGCGCAGGAGGTTCAGGATCTGGGCGCGGATGGAGACATCGAGCGCGGAGACGGGCTCGTCGAGGATCACGAGCCGGGGAGACAGGGCAAGGGACCGCGCGATGGCGATACGCTGGCGCTGGCCGCCCGAGAACTCGTGCGGGAAGAGATCGCGGGCTCGCGCGGGAAGGCCGACCACGTCGAGGAGCCGGGCGACACGCGAGGCGACCTCGGGTCCCTCCAGGCGCTCGTGGGTGATGAGCGGCTCTGCGATGATGGCGCCCACGCGCATGCGCGGGCTGAGGGAGGCGAAGGGATCCTGGAACACCGCCTGGACGCTTCGACGATAGCGGTTAAGGCCGTCCCCGTTCAGGCTGGTCACGTCTGTTCCGTCGAAGAGAATCTCACCGGCCGTCGGCTCCTCGAGCTTGAGGAGGAGCTTGGCCGTGGTCGTCTTTCCGCAGCCACTCTCCCCGACGATCCCGAGCGTTCTCCCGGGCTCGATCGCGAACGAGATGCCGTCGACGGCGCGCACCGCGCCGCCGCCGCGACCGAAGAGCCCGCGACCAACCGGGAAGAGCTTGGTCAGGCCGCGGGCTTCGAGAAGTGCCGTCATGGGGGCGAGGGGCTGTCCTTTAAATAGGGCGTTCGGAGGCCAGCCAGCACCGCGCGTGATGCGCGACGGCCACCCGGACCTCCGGGGGAGCCTCGACGCGACACCGGTCCACGACGAGCGGGCAACGCGGGTGAAAGGCGCAGCCGGGCGGGAGGGCGGCGGGATCGGGCGGCTGGCCGTCGATGGCCGTGAGCCGCGCCGTGGGGTCGCCCAGGCGCGGAATGGACTCGATGAGCGCGCGCGTGTAGGGATGCGCGGGAGCGTCGAAGATGCGCCGCACGGGGCCGAACTCGACGAGACGGCCAGCATACATGACGGCCACGTCATCGCACATCTTGGCCACGATGCCGAGGTTGTGGGTGATGAAGATCATGGCGAGGTCGCGCTCGCGCTGGATCTCGCGCAGGAGCTGCAGGTACTGGGCCTGGATGGTCAGGTCGAGGCTCGTGGTCGGCTCGTCGGCGATGAGGAGCTTGGGCTCGCAGGAGATGGCGATGGCGCCGACCACACGCTGGCGCATCCCGCCCGACATCTCGTGCGGGTATTCGCCGACCCGCCGCTCGGGCACCGCGATACGGACGGCCGCGAGCAGGTCGCGCGCCCGCGTCCAGGCCCCGCGCCTCGGCATCTGCTCGTGCGCGCGCAAGGTCTCGGCGATCTGGTCGCCCACGGTGAAGAGCGGGTTCAGCGAGGCCATGGGGTCCTGGAGGATCATGGCCATCCGCTTGCCGCGGATCGCGCGCATCTCGCTGTTGCTCTTCGTGAAGATATCCTCCCCCTCGAAGCGCACGGACCCGCCGGCGATCCGCGCCCCCGGGGGCAGGAGACGCATGAGGGTCAGGGCCAGCGTGGTCTTGCCCGACCCCGATTCCCCCACGATGCCGAGCGTGCGCCCGGCCTCGAGCGAGAACGACACGTCCTCGACGGCGCGGGTGACGCGCGTGCCACGCGCGGCGACGTAGTGGGTGGACAGCCCCGAGACTTCGAGGAGCGTGGTCACAGCTGCCGGAGCTGGGGATCGAGCTTGACGCGGAGCCAGTCGCCCAGGAGGTTGGCCGAGAGCACCATGAGCACGATGCAGAGGCCGGGCAGCACGGTCAGCCACCAGTAGCCGGCCATGAGGCCCTTCTTGCCGTCGGCGAGCATGAGCCCCCAGGCGGGCTTGGGCGGCGGCACGCCTACCCCGAGGAAGGACAGCGAGGCCTCGGTGACGATGACCACGCCCAGCATGAGCGTGCCCAGCACGATACCGGAGTTCAGCACGTTGGGCAGGATGTGGCGCCGCATGATCGTCCACTTCGAGCAGCCCGCCACCACGGCCAGCCGCACGAAGTCGCGCTCCCGCAACGAGAGCACCTCACCGCGGATGACGCGCGCGTAGCGTGTCCAGTACACCGCGCTCAGGATGATGACGATGTTCATCACGCTCGGGCCCACGACGGCCGCCAGGAAGATGGCGAAGGTGAGCGCGGGGAGGGCCAGCCACGTGTCGGTGAGACGCATGATGACCTGATCCACCCAGCCCCCCAGATAGCCCGAGAGAATGCCGAGCGTGGTGCCGATGGCGCCCGCGACGATGACGGCAAGGAAGCCGACCACGATCGACACGCGCGCGCCGAAGATCAGCCGGGAGAGCACGTCACGGCCCACGTGGTCGGTGCCGAGGAGATGAGCACGGCTGCCGCCCTCGATCCAGGCGGGCGGCTTGAACCGGTCGGTAAGCGTGCCCACCTCCGGGTCCGAGGGCGCGAGCACATCGGCGAAGATTGCGGTCAGGATCAGGATGCCAAGGATGGCGATCGGAAGCACGGGCAGATTGCCGGACCTGAGTCCGGACCAGCGGCCCGGCAGGGGCAGGACTTCTGCCTGAATAGCGGGAAGAGCGCGGCTATCGCTCATAGCGTATCCTCGGATCGATGACGGCGTAGAGCACGTCGATCATCAGGTTGACGACCACGATCATCATGCCGCCGAGCAGCACGGTGGCCTGGACCACGGGGAAGTCGCGGAAGGCTATCCCTTCATAGAGAAGCCGGCCAACACCCGGCCAGGCGAACACCGTCTCCACGACCACCGCCACATTGACCATGATCACGAGATTGATGCCGGCCAGCGTCAGCACGGGGATGAGGGCGTTCTTGAAGGCGTGCTTGGCGATGACCAGCGCCTCCGGCAATCCCTTGAGGCGCGCGAGCTTGACGTACTCGGAGCCCAGCACCTCGAGCATGGAAGACCGCGTGAGCCTCATGTGGGCCGCCGCGAAGTACCATCCCAGGGCGAAGGCGGGCATGAGCAGGTGGAGTGGGGTCCCGGACCCCGACGAGGGCAGCCAGCCGAGATAGACGGAGAAGAAGAGAATGAGGAGGAGGCCTGTCCAGAAGGACGGCAGCGAGAGTCCGAGGAGGGCAAAGAGCTTCCCCGCGTTATCCCACCAGGTGTTCACCCGCACCGAGGCCAGGATCCCGCTCGGGATGCCGATGAGCAGCGAGAAGGACATGGCCACCAGGGCCAGGAGCAGAGAGTTGGGCAGGCGAGAGAGATAGAGCTCGACCACGGGCGTGCGGTAGTAAAAGGACTGCCCGAGGTCGCCCCGCGCGAGGCCGGCCATGAAGCTGCCGTACTGCACGATGAGCGACCGGTCGAGACCGAGGCGGGCCCGCATGGCCTCCATGTCGCCCTTGGCCGCCCCCGGCTCGACGAGAAGCACCGTCGGGTCGCCCGTGAGACGGACGAAGAGGAAGATGGTCAGAGAGAGGAGCAGGAGCGAAAGGGCCGCATAGCCCATCCTTCGCAAGATGAAGCGCCGCATCGGGCCTCCTACTTCCCCTTGAGCTTCAGGTCCTCATAGGGACCCGAGGAGGGGTGGTTCGCGATCACGCCGAGACCGTGCACGGCCGGACGGCTGCCCACGCCGTCGAGAGAGGCGGGCGGCTGGGCCGTGGCGGCCAGCGGGGCGAGCGGGCAGAACCCTCCTAGAGCGGGAACAACACGCGCTCCGGAGCGGGTCATGATTTGTCCTCCGCTGCGCTGCGACAAGGACCAGAAACGCTCGCTGGACGCGAGGTTGCCCGATTATCCCCGAATCCCTCCTCCTGTCAATCCCGCGCCATTGCCGCGTGCTCTTTTTCTGTGCTAGCGTCCTCGCCCACATGGGCGAGGTGCTCGATCTGGCTGAGCGCTTCTGGCGCGGGGAGATCCCCCGCCGCGATCTCTGGCGCCCCTCCGGCAAGCACGAGGAGCTGGCCCCCGGGCTGGTCTTCTTCCACACCTGGGCCAATGTCACGGCCCTGCGCACCGAGGCCGGCCTCGTCCTCGTGGACACGGGCAATTTCGCCACGCGCGACCGCACCTTCGCCGCGGTGCGGGCCGTCGATTCCGCGCCCCTCGCCGCCGCCGTCTACACGCATGGCCATGTCGACCACGCGTGCGGCCTGCCGCCTTTCCTGGCCGAGGCCAGGGAGAAGAGGCGCCCGGAGCCCGCCATCGTCGCCCACCGGAATGTCGCCGCCCGCTTCGACCGGTACCGGATGACGGCGCCCTGGAACGGGCTCATCAACTCGCGTCAGTTCTCCGTCGCCGCCACCTGGCCCACCGAGTACCAGTACCCCGGGACCGTCTACGACACCACGCATGCTCTCGAGGTCGGCGGCGTCAGGCTCGAGCTCACGCATGCTCGTGGCGAGACGGACGACCACACCTGGCTGTGGTGGCCGGCCCGACGCATCCTCTTCACCGGTGACCTCTTCTTCTGGGTGGCGCCGAACGCGGGAAACCCCCAGAAGGTCCAGCGGTACGCCGCGGAGTGGGCGCGGGCTTTGCGCGCCATGGCGGATCGCGGCGCCGAGCTCTTGATTCCGGGCCACGGGGCGCCTGTGGTGGGCGCCGCGCGCGTACACCAGGCCCTCTCCGACACCGCCCTCTGGCTGGAGACCCTGGTCAACGAGACCGTGACGCGGATGAATGCCGGGCTCGCCCTCGAGGACATCCTGGCCGAGGTCAAGCCTCCCGCGCACCTGAGCGAGCGGCCGTATCTCCAGGCCGTCTACGACGAGCCCGACTACGTCATACGCAACATCTGGCGTCTCTACGGCGGCTGGTGGGATGGTCAACCCGCGCATCTGAAGCCCGCCCGCGAGGCCGAGATCGGCCTCGAAGTGGCCGCGCTCGCGGGGGGAATCGATGCCGTGGTCGCCCGGGCCCGAGCCCTCGCCGCCGAGGGACGGCTCGCGCTGGCCAGTCACCTGATCGACTGGGTGGCCGCGGCGGCGCCCAATAGCTGGGCGGTTCACGACGCCCGCGCCGACATCTACCTCGCCCGCGCGCAAAACTCTGAGGCTCTGATGACGCGTGGTATTTTCTCAGAAGCAGCGCGCGAGTCCGCCATCAAGGCTGGACGTTCCGTCACGGAAGCCGTCGCGGGCCAGCCCTCAACGAAGCCGGCGCCTCCCGGCGATCCAGATAGGAGGCAGGCCGACAGCCGATAGTGGAGGAAGGCATGAAGAGTCCCCGATGCCGCTGGAACCGTGTCCTGATCGCCGCCACGATCTGCTCGATGGGCCTGGCCCTGTCGATTCCCCCGCCCCTCGCGGGCCAGATGATGACCCAGCAGCAGCGGGAGCTCCAGCAGGCCCAGGAAAACGCCCGGGGCGAGCAGGCCATGGCCTCCAAGCGCCTCGAGGCGTTTCTGCGGGACGAGGCCATGCCGCATCCCTGCCAGCTCTTCGTGGAGTGGAGCCCGCGGCTCTACGCCATCGCCGTCGGGCCCGCGGCCGAGCAGACGGGCCTGCGGCGCGGTGACCGCATCAAGACCATCAATACCGAGAACGTCACCACCCTCGACGACGTCAAGCGCATCCTGACCTCTCTTCCCGTCGGCGTCACCTCCGTCAACCTCATCGTGGAGCGGACCGCCCTCATGCTCGAGCGCGAGTCGAGGGACGTTCCCCTGCACGGGCGGTGCCGCAGCGACCGGGCGCGCTGGGAGGCGAAGAAGAAGGCGCTGGAGGCGATGAAGGACGGGCGGTGGAATGACTGCTTCCTCGGCATGCGCGAGGCGATCCAGGAATGGGGTGTGGGGCTCACGGGCGACATCGAGGTGCGCGGCCTCTGCGCGTACTACGACGCGCGCCTCAAGGCCCGGCCCATCGGGCCCGACGATGCCCAGAGCCTCTATGAGTGGCGGCGCGCGCAAATCGCCGAGGCCCGCTACGATCCCGGCGCGCTCGACCGGGTGCGCGGCGACGTGCTCACGGGCGCCAACGTGCTCAGGAGCTGGAGCGCCAAGAATCTCGCCGAGGACCTCGAGCATCAGCTCAAGGAAGCAGCGATGCGGACCAAGTTCGATCCCGACGACGACAGCGGCCATGCCCAGGGCACCGGCGTCCTCGCGCGACCCGACGGCACCCTCCTCACCGCCGCCCACGTGGTTCATCGGGCCAAGCACATCGTGGTGCACTGTCCGGGCCGGAAGGAGGCGGTGGGCCGCACGGAGTCCGTGGCGCGCAGTCTCGACCTCGCCGTGGTCAGGACCAGCCTCGCCAATACCGCGTACCTCTCGCTCGCCCCCGCCCGCTCCGCTCGCATGGGCGAGTCGCTCTTCACCATCGGATTTCCCGCCGCCGTCCTCCTCGGTCAAGAGGCCAAGCTGACCGAAGGCACGGTAAGCGCGCTGTCAGGACCTGGAGGGGAGACCTCCTACCTCCAGATCACGGCGCCCGTGCAGCCGGGCAACTCGGGTGGGCCCGTGGTCAACTACCAGGGCCACATCGTGGGCATCGTGTCGTCCACCATCGCCGCCCTGCCCTTCATCATGGCCACGGGGACGGTGCCGCAGAACATCAACTACGCGGTGAAGTCAGATTACGCGCGCCCCCTCTTCGAGCAGCCCGCGCCGCGCCCGGGGGCAGGCAGCCGCGCCGAGGCGTTCGAGCGGGCGAAGAGCGCGACCTGCCGCATCGAAGTGGACATCTAGCGGCAGGCGGCTGAAAAAGGCCCATCTGCTTCGTTGGCGCGGGCGGCGGCACCCGCTCAACGTACGTAGCCGTTCGAGCTGAGGAGCGCAGCCACGAGGCGAGGGCTGAGTGAGAACTACGCCTCGGGGTGCCGCCGCCCTCGCCGCCTCGCATCTGGACCTTTTTGAGCCGCCTGCAGGACCTTGGCCTGCAAAGGCAGGGTAGAACACCGAGGCCGGTGAGCTAGCTATTCGTATTTGACGGCGCCGTAGCCGAGGTACTTGAAGCCGATCCCCTTGCCCTTGATGACCCCGTTCTTCGTCACCGGGCCCTCCGGCAGCATGCCCACGGCGTTGTCGCCGCCGAGGTAGAGCAGGACGTTGCCTCCGTCGAAGAAGAGAAGATCGCCGGGCTGAGGCTCGCCCTCGGTGGAGAGCGCGAGCTGGGCCTGGAGGACCTTGGCGGTGGCGCCCTCGGGCTTCTCGACCGCGCCCGCCGTTGCTAAGGCCACGGCGGCGAATCCGGCGGAGTCGAGCCCTTCCTCCGTCTTCCGGCCGCCCCACTTGAACGGCACCTTCTCCTGCTTGAGAGCGAAGGCGGCCATGAGCGCCTCGCGGCGCTTGCCCGTGATCGAGGGCGGCAGCGCGGGGTCCTTGACGTCCTTGCCGGGGAAGGGATTCTGACGGACCGCCACCACGAGCTGCGCGAGATCATCGCGCTCGGCGCGCGCGGCGGCGAGCGCCTGCTCGACCTTCGCGGCGTTGGCGGCCGAGGCCGCGCTCGACGCCATGAGCCGCGAGTTGTCGCGCTGCGCGCTGTCCCGCTCCTGCTCAAGCGAGGAAATCTGTTTCTGGGCGTACAGGGCCACGCTCACGGCCAGGATCGCGCACACCACGAGGCCGATGAGCAATCCCAGCGTCAGGCCGCGTCCGCGCCCCCCGGAAGCGATCGGGGATGGCGGCGGCATCTCCTCTTCGCGCTCGGTCACGGTCTCTCCCTCGAGCCTGCCGGCCTCAGCCGAGCCGGGCGGAAAGCTCCGCCGCTCGCCGGCGGAACTGCGTGATGTTACCGAGCTTGATCTCTTCGTAGCCGCGAACCATGTCCGGCAGGTCGGCGAGGGCCACCGCCACGTCGTGGGAATCGGGCCCGAGCGTCTCGAGCGCGCGCACGACGAGGGCGCGGTATTCGTCTACCAACGCCCGCTCCTCGCGGCGCACGCGCGCGTAGCCGAAGGGATCGAGGGCGGTGCCGCGAAGCCCGCGCATGGCTCGGAGGGCGCCGAACACCGGACGGAACCACGAGCCGAGCCGGATCTTCTTGGTGAGGCCCAGGGCGCGGAAGAGGGGCGGATGCAGGTGCCAATAGTAGCGGATCGCCTGGCCGAAGCGCGCGGAGAGCTCCGCTTCGAGAGATGCGGAAAGGTGCAGGCGCGCCACCTCGTACTCGTCCTTGTAGGCCATGAGCTTGAAGAGATTGCGGGCCACCGCCTCCGAGAGTCCGCTGCGGCCTGGCGTCTTTCGCGCCTCCTCCGCCGCCACGCGCGCGACGACATCCACGTAGCGCTTCGCGTACGCGGCATCCTGGTACGCGATCAGCTCGGGCACGCGCACCTCGAGGAGCCGGCGCAGCTCGCCCTGGGCGCCCGCCGCGTCCACGAGGGCCGCCGCCTCCACGGAGAGCGCCCGCCGCGTCTCGACCTTGCCCGTCGCCGTCTGCACGGCCGCCTCCACGCGCCGGGCGTCCACCACCGCCATGCGGCCCCAGCGGAAGGCGAGGAGGTTCATGTCCACGCTCACGCCGTTGAGCTGGATGGCGGCCTCGATGGAGCCGGCGGAGATGGGAAGCGCCCCCGCCTGGTAGGCGGCGCCGACCAGGATGAAATTGGTGGCCATGTGGTCGTTGAAGAGCGCCTCGGCCATCCCGAGGGCGTCGATGTAGACGTTGGCGTCCTTGCGCGTGACGCGATCGAGGCTCATGAGGGCGCTCGCGAGCTCGGGAAAGTGGACGCTCGTATCGGCGACCATCTGGCCCGTGGGAATCTGGCTGGTCGAGACCACGGCGATGGTGCGACCGCCTTCGGCCTTGTCGAGGTTGAGGGGATCGGTGGCCACGAGGAGATCGAAGCCGAGATAGAGGTCGGCGCCGCCCGCCGAGACCTTGTTGGAGATCTCGATGGGAGAGGAGGCGAGCCGGAGGTCCGAGACCACGGGACCGCCCTTCTGGCTGAGCCCTGTCTGGTCGAGGCCCCGCACGTGGCGGCCGTCGAGCATGGCCGCCGTGCCCAGGATCTGGTTGACCGTGACCACGCCCGTGCCCCCGATGCCCATCATGTGCAGCGCGAAGCCGTCGCGGGGGACGCGGAGCTCGGGCTCGGGCAGCTCGGCCTCGAGCGGGGTGAGGCGCCGCGGCCGCTTCGTCGGCTCCCCGATGGGCTCCACGGTGAGGAAGGACGGGCAGTCCCCGAGCAGGCACGAGTAGTCCTTGTTGCAGGAGGACTGGTGGATCTGGGTCTTGCGCCCAAACTCCGTCTGCACGGGCTGGACGGAGAGACAGTTGGACTTCCGCCCGCAGTCCCCGCACCCTTCGCAGACGGCCTCGTTGATGAAGACGCGCGTCTGGGGATCCGCCTGCTTGCCGCGCTTGCGGAGCCGCCGCTTCTCGGCCGCGCACTGCTGGTCGTGGATGAGCGCGGTCACGCCCGCCGTGGCCGCGAGCACCGACTGGGCCTCGAGGATCTGGTCCCGGTGCCAGACCTCGCAGTTGCCCGCGAGGGACACGCCCTTGTAGTTCTCCAGATGGTCGGTGGTGATGATGATCCGCTTGACGCCGTCCGCCTCCAGCCGCCGGGTGAGGGCGGGAATGGCCAGGGCGCCCGCCGCGGCCTGGCCCCCCGTCATGGCCACCGCGGAGTTGTAGAGGATCTTGTACGTGATGTTGACGCCGGCGGCGATGGCGTAGTTGATGGCGAGGCTGCCCGAGTGGAAGAGCGTGCCGTCACCGATGTTCTGGAAGAGGTGCGGCGTCTCGGTGAAGGGCGCGATGCCGACCCACTGCGCGCCCTCGGCGCCCATGTGGGTGACGCCGATGATGCCGCGGTCCATGCCCATGGCCATGCCGTGGCAGCCGATGCCCGCCGCGGCCACGGCGCCTTCCGGGACCACGGTGGAGCGATTGTGCGGGCAGCCCGAGCAGAAATACGCCGTGCGCGCCAGCGACAGCGACTTGGGCCGGGCCTTGAGCTCGTCGAGGTGACGGATGCGTGCCTCCGCCGACTCCACGCGGATCTTCCGGGCGAGCCGCCTCGCGATGGCGCGCGCGATGATGTCGGGATCGAGCTCGCTCACGATGGGCACGAGGGTCCGCTCCTCCTCATCGTGCTTGCCCACGATGCGCGGATGGTCGGGCATGCCGTAGAGAGCATCCTTGGCGAAGGTCTCGATGAACGAGCGCTTCTCCTCGACGACGAGGATCTCCTCGAGCCCGCGCGCGAACTCGCGCACGATTCGGGGCTCCATGGGAGAGAGCATGGCCATCTTGAGGATGCGGATGCCGTGGCGGCGCAGGGCCTCGTCGTCGAGCCCGAGCTCCCGGAGGGCCTGCCGGACGTCGTAGTAGGTCTTGCCCGCGGTCATGATGCCGAGCCAGGCATCCGGGGTGGAAACCGTGATCCGGTTCAGCTTGTTTTCCCAGGCATAGCGTCGGGCGAGCTCGAGGCGGGCATGGAAGAGCGTGCGCTCCATGTCGAGGCCGAAGGGCGGGATGAGATTGACGTTGATGTGGTGCTCGAAGGGCCGGCCGTCGAGCTCCACCACCGGGATGATGGGGCTCACGCGCGAGGGACCGACCTCGGCCGTGGTCACCTCGTCGGCGACATTGGTCACGATCTTCATCCCGACCCAGAGGCCGGAGATCCGCGAGAGCATGAAGCCGTGCAGGCCGAGGTCCAGGATCTCCTGCGCGCTCCCCGGGAAGATGGTCGGCATGAGCGCGTCGTAGAGCGCGACCTCGGAGGCGCTCGGCAGCGTGGAGGACTTCGACATCGGGTCGTCGCCGGCCAGCGCGAGGACGCCGCCGTTCTTGCCCACGCCCGCGTAGTTGGCGTGCTTGAAGGCGTCCCCCGTCCGGTCGACCCCCGGGGCCTTGCCGTACCACATTCCGAGCACGCCGTCGTACTTCGGGCGCGGAAAGAGCCCGGCCATCTGGCTGCCGAAGATGGCCGTGGCGCCGAGGTCTTCATTCAGGCCGGACGAGAACACCACGTGATGCGCGTCGAGGAGCTTCCGCTCGCGCTCGAGCGTCTGGTCGAAGCCGCCGAGGGGCGAGCCGCGGTAGCCGGAGATGAAGGTGGCGGTGCGGAGCCCGCGACGCTGGTCCGCACGATGTTGATCCAGCGGCAGCCGCACCAGCGCCTGGATGCCGGAGAGGAAGACGCGGCCTTCCTCCAGCGTGTATTTGGCGTCCAGGGAAAAGCCTTGAGACGGTGAGGCCATGGGACCCCCTCGTGGGGTGGAGGTTCAGGTCAAGGCATGACTGACGCCATCGTCATGGTAGGCGAAAAGGTCTCCTGAATCAAACGCTTCCGCGCTCCCGGCGCCCGCGAGGCGCTTCTCCTCGCGGCGAGCCGGGCGCGTGGCGGCTACGGCAGGGCGGGCTTTGCGAGGGGCTCCGTGCTCGTGAGCGCGCGCAGGAAGGCGGCGATCTTGCCGATCTCCTGCTCGGTGAGACCGGTCGGCGTCAGCAGCGGGTCCTTGTTCGGATCGGCCTTGCCGCCGCTCGCCATGTAGCGGACCGCCTCCTCCAGGGTCGCCACGCTGCCGTCGTGGAAATAGGGCTGGGAGATGGCCACGGAGCGGAGCGTGGGCGTCTTGAAGGCGCTCGTGTCCCTCGCCTCCTTGGTGACGTTGAAGCGGCCGGGATCGGGCGTGGCCTTGCCGAACTCGAGCCCGACATTGTGGAAGAGCGCGTCCGTGTAGACGGGCGGCGTGTGGCACACGACGCAGCGCCCCTTGCCCGTGAAGAGCGCGTAGCCCTCGATGGCGTCGGCCGAGACGGCCGAGCGCTGGCCCTTCTCGTAGCGGTCCCAGGGAGAGTCGCCGCTGTTGAGGGTGCGCAGATACGCGGCGAGCGCCATCGGGATATTCGCGGGCGTGGGCGGCCCCCCGAAGACCTTCTGGAACTGCTCGCGATAGCCGGGAACGGCGGCGATGGTCGGGGTGACCTTGGCCACATCCGCGTTCATCTGGACGGCCCAGGCGGCGGCGACCTGGCGCTCGAGGGTCGGGGCGCGTCCGTCCCAGTACCACGTTTTGAGGTAGGCGACGTTGTAGAGCGTGGGGGAATGGCGCGTGTTCCTCACCCCCCCTGGCCGCACCGAGAGCACCTGGCCGTCCGTCCAGCCCTTTTCCCTGACGTGACACGTCTCGCACGAGGCGGAGCCGTCCCCCGAGAGGCGCTTGTCGAAGAAGAGCTGCTTCCCCAGGGCGATCTTCTCGGGCGTCGAGGGATTCTCGGCGGGAACGGGCGGAGGCGGAAGCTCGGACACCCGCGGCCTGCTCGGCGCGGGCGGCCCGGTCGACGTAGAGCAGCCGCCGAGCGCCGCGTGGAGAACGGCCAGGATCAGAGCAGCCCGGAACGGGAGTGACGTCATCGTTTCCCTCCTGACGGGTCAGACCCCGTCGCGCGGCACACAATAAGGGGATGGCCAGGAGCCGTCAAGGGTGGCGGGCTCGGTGCCCGGAGGGGGACTTCGTCCCCCTCCGGCGGTCGTCGCGCGCCTAGCGGCGCACTCCTTCCTGCCTCCCCCTAGGAGAGAATTGCGGCGGCGATGCCGCCGCTCGGAGCGGTGAGTATACTGGCGCGAGGAGGAAGGGCCATGGACTTGACTGATCTGCATACCCTGTCGGCGACGGATGCGGCGCGGTTGATTCGGGATGGGGTTATTTCATCGGAGCAGCTCGTCGAGGCGTGTCTGGCCCGAGTGCGCGAGACGGATGGGCGGATCGAGGCATGGGCGTTTCTGGATCCGGAGCACGCCCTCGGGCAGGCGCGGGCGGCGGACGAATGGCGCCTCGGGGGCCGGCCCCTCGGCCCCCTGCACGGCATTCCCGTGGGACTCAAGGACATCATCGACACGGCGGACATGCCGACGGAGAACGGCTCCGTGCTCCATGCCGGTCGCACGCCGTCCCGCGATGCGCCGGTGGTAACCATGCTGCGCGGCGCGGGCGCGGTCATCATGGGGAAGACGGTAACGACGGAGTTTGCCGGCGCCTTTCCCAACAAGACACGAAACCCCCACAACCCCGCGCACACGCCGGGGGGCTCCTCCAGCGGCTCGGCCGCGGCCGTGGCGGCGGGCATGGTGCCGCTCGCCCTCGGGAGCCAGACGGGCGGCTCGACCATCCGGCCGGCCTCCTTCTGCGGCGTCTACGGCTTCAAGCCGACCCATGGCCTGATCCCGCGCCACGGCATGTTCATGATCTCTCGCACGCTCGATCATGTCGGCCTCTTTGCGCGCACCATCGAGGACATCGCCCTGCTCGCTTCGCTCCTCGTGGGCTACGACGAGCGCGACCCGGATACGCGGCCGCGCGCGCGCATTCCCTTCGTGGAGGTGGCGGCCGAGGAGCCTCCGCTGCCGCCCATGTTCGCCTTCGTCAAGACGGCCCGCTGGGATCGAGTGGCCGGCGATGCCCAGGAAGCCTTCGCGGAGCTCACCGAGCGACTGGGTGACCGCGTGGAGGAGATCGAGCTGTCCAGCGGGGTAGACGCGGCGCTCGACTGGCACCGGACGATCATGGAAGTCGAGCTGGCGGCGAACCTGACCCGCGAGTGGAGCGAAGGTCGCGCTCACCTCTCCGCCTCGATCCGGCCACGGATCGAGCACGGCCGCGCGGCGCGCGCCCTCGACTATCTGGCCGCCCTCGCCCACCTGCCCGAGCTCCATGAGGGATTCGCCGAGCTCTTCTCCCAGCGCTATGACGCCATCCTGACTCCCGCGTCCACCGGCACCGCGCCGGCCGGGCTCGACACCACGGGAGATCCGGCGTTTTGCTCGCTGTGGACCCTCTGCGGCATGCCCGCGATCAGCGTGCCGCTCATGCAGGGCGAAAACGGGCTGCCCCTCGGCCTTCAGATGGTCGGCCCCCGCCATGGCGACGCCCGACTTCTCCGCACCGCGCGCTGGCTCGTCGACCACCTCGCGAAGGGCTGAGCCGCTTCCGCGCGGCGCCAGGTCGCGGAACGGGGCCCGAGGCCTCGGGTCTCGCCCCCGTGGCTTCTGCTACAATGCCGCCCGTTCGCCATGACCGACGGCCCCCTGCCCCTGACCGGCATCCGCGTCCTCGAGCTGGCCCAGATCGTGGCCGGCCCCTTCTGCGGCGCCCTCATGGCCGAGTTCGGCGCCGAGGTGATCAAGACCGAGCTGCCGGGCAAGGGTGACGATCTCAGGCGGCTCGGACCCACAGAGGACGGCCTCAACTACTGGTACGCCGTCGACAACCGGGGCAAGAAGGTGATGACGCTCGACCTCCACACGTCGAAGGGGCAGGACATCGTGCGTCGCCTCGTCCCCCTCTGCGATGTCGTGCTCGAGAACTTCCGGCCCGGCGTGCTGGAGTCGTGGGGGCTGGGCTGGGAGGATCTGCGCAAGCTTCGCCCCTCGCTCGTCATGGCGCGCATCACCGCCTTCGGCCAGACGGGGCCGCTCCGCCAGGGCCCGGGCTTCGCGGCCATCGCCTCGGCGTTCGGCGGCACGTGGTTTCTCAACGGTCCCGCCGACCGGCCGCCCTCTCGGCCCACGCCCGTCTATCCCGACTATCTGACCGGCCTCTTCACGGCCTTCGGCGTCATGGCCGCCCTTCGCCATCGCGACAACACCGGCGAAGGGCAGTGGATCGATGCCGCGCTCTACGAGTCGGCCTTTCGCATCCTGGAATACACGCCCACTTTCTACGGCCGTCAGGGCGTGGTGCGCGAGCGCGGCGGCATCCAGCATTCCGGCTGGCCGGGCGGAGCCTTCGCCACCTCTGACAAGCGCTGGATCGTCTTCACCACGCCGGCCCAGCACCTCTTCGAGCGGCTCTGCGCCATGCTCGGGCAGCCCGATCTGCCCAAGGACCCGCGCTTCGCGAGCCACGAGGGGCGCGCCTCCCACATGGCCGAGCTCCTCGCCCTCGTCGACGCCTGGTTCAAGGCGCGCCGCTTCGACGAGGCGGTGGACGGGCTCAAGCGCCACGACATCCCTCATTCCCCGATCATGAGCATGGCCGACATCTTCGCCGACCCGCACTATCGAGCGCGGCAGACCATCATCGAGGTGCCGTCGAAGGTGGGCCCGCTTGCGCAGCCTGCGGTCATCCCGCGGCTCTCCGCCACCCCCGGCCGCGTCACGCACGCGGGACCGCCCCTCGGTCAGCACACCGACGAGGTCCTCGAGGGCCTCCTCGCCATATCGCCCGCGGAGATCGCGGAGCTGAGGGCCGCGGGCGTGGTGTGACGCCGGCAGTCAGAGCAGTCGGGGCCGCGAGCCCGCCGCGAGGAACGAGGCGTAGGAGAACTGGGGCGACCACCGGTCGCTCGCGATGCCGTCCAGCCGATCCAGGACGATCTCGCCGAGGATCGAGCCGAACTTGAACCCGTGGCCGGATCCCGCGGTGGCGAGAAACACGCCTGGCCGCTGCGGGTGGAAGTCGAGGAGGAAGTCGTTGCTCGTGGAGAGGTTGTACATGCAGCTATCGCTGCTGACTCGGTAGTCCTTCGGATCGAGACCGAACCAGCTCCCGACGAACTCGGTGGCGGCTTCGACAAAGCCTGATGGGGTCGTTCGCCGGTCGAAGTCAGGATCGTCGATGGGATCGGTGACGAGATGCCGGGCCAGCTTGAAGCCCACCTGGCCCGGCTCGGCGGGGAAGCCATAGAAGCCCGTGTCGGCGGCCGAGTAGGGCACGAAGGCGGGCCGGCAGAACGGCGCGGGCACGCCTTCCAGATACATGATGCCCTGTTGGCACTGCCAGAGGGCGCGCCCCAGCTCGGGAAAGAGCCGCTTCGACCAGCCACCGGCGGCGACGACGATCTGTGGCGCGCGGTACGCCGTGTCACCCGCGCGCACCTCGACTTCCCCGCCCGTGGATTCGATGCTCGCCTCCCGCTCGGTGGCGAACTGGACGCCCGCCTTCTCGCCGAGGGCCCGGAGGGCGGCCACGCAATCCGTGGCGCGGAGAAAGCCTGCCTCTTCCTCGAGGAGCGCGCGCTTCCCCGGGCGGAACTGTGGGAACTCCCGCCTGAGGTCGGCGGCCTCGAGCCAGCGGACCTTGGCGCCGGCGCGCCGGGCATTGCGCTCGAGCTCCTCGAGGTGCGCATCCGTCCCGCCGTCGCTCACGTTCAGGTTGCCCACGGCGACGTAGAGCTCGCGGCCCGTCTCGGCCTCGATGCGCCGCCAGCCCGCCATCGCCTCGAGCGCCAGGCGCGCGTAGTGGGCGTCGAGGTAGGTCGAGCGGATCTTTCGCGAAGGGCCGTAGGAGGCGGCGATCGGATTCGGCACGACGCGCCGATCCACCACCAGCGTCCGTCGCCGTCGACGCGCGCCCGCGAGGGCCGCGCTGAGGCCGAATACACCTCCGCCGATCACGATGAGATCGAAGTTCTGGGAAGTCATGAGTGGTTCCGTCGAGTGGCGGCCATCGTGCCAGAGCCCCTCCACACCGTCAACCGGGACCGCTTGAATTTGACGGGCGCTCTGACTACCATCGCGGGCACATGAAGATCGACGGCCTCGACATCTACTGGGCGAAGCTGCCCCTTGCCTTCAACTTTCGCACGTCCTACGGCGACCAGCTCTACACGGAGACCATGCTCGTGCGCATGGAGAGCGAGGGGCAGTACGCGTGGGGCGAGAGCTGCCCGCCCTACCTCCCCTCGTACTCCGCGGAGCACACCACGGCCACGTTCCACACCCTCCGCGAGCTGATGGCCCCGCGCATCATCGGGCAGGACATCGCCTCCGCCCAGGACCTCCTGGATCGGCTTGCCTTCATCAAGGGCAACCAGTTCGCCCGGGCCGCCCTGGAAATCACGTGGTGGACGCTGGATGCCAAGCGGCGCGGGCTGCCCCTGCACCGCGCGCTCGGCGGCTCCGGGGATCGTGTCGCCGTGGGGGCGGACTTCGGGGTCCAGGACTCCCTCGACATCTTGATGGAGAAGATCCAGAGCGCCATCGACGCGGGCTTCCCGCGGATCAAGCTGAAGTTCCGGCCCGGCTGGGATCTGAGCATGGTCGAGGCCGTCCGCTCCACCTTCCCTGATTTCACCTTCCACATCGATTGCAACGCCGCCTACACGCCGGCGGACACCGAGCTCTTTCGCAAGCTCGACCGATACCACCTCGCCATGATCGAGCAGCCCCTGGCCGACGACGGGATGAGCCTCGTCAACCACGCCGACCTGCAGAAGCGCATCGAGACGCCTGTTTGCCTCGACGAGAGCGCGCTCAGCCTGGCCCATGTCCAGGCGGCCATCCGACTAGGGAGCTGCAAGGTCGTCAACATCAAGATGGGCCGCGTGGGCGGCCTGACGGCCTCGAGGGACATCCAGGCCCTCTGCGCTGAGCACGGCATCCCCTGCTGGATCGGCGGCATGCTGGAGAGCGCCATCGGCGGCGCCATCTGCGCCGAGCTCGCCACCCTCCCCAACTTCACCTATCCGGGCGACATCTTCCCCTCGTCGTATTTCTACAAGAACGATATCGGCAAGCCCGAGATCGTTTTGAGCGGCCGCGGCGAGGTCGCCACCTCGCGCGTGCCGGGCATCGCCCAGGAGCCCGATCCTGATCTGCTCAAGCAATGGACGGCGGACCACGCCTCCTTCCGCGCGTAGCTTTGCCTTGCCCGCACATGGCCCAAGGAGGCTGACCAGCATGAAGACTGCGGTGGGGCTTGCCGCGATGGTGGCCGTCTTGGCGCTGACGGTCCCCACGACGTGGTCGCAGCAAGGCATCGATCCGCTGGATCGGATCGGCAAGGTGAGCTTCCCGATCTCTTGCAAGCCGGCGGTACAGAAGCCCTTCGACCAGGCCGTGGCCATCTTGCACTCGTTCTGGTACCTGGAGTCGGCGAAGGCCTTCACTGCCATCACCCAGACCGACCCCGACTGCGCGATCGCCTACTGGGGCATCGCCATGAGCCAGTGGTACCAGATCTGGTCTCCTCCGGGCCCCGCCGCCCTCAAGCGGGGCGTCGAGGCGATGGAGAAGGCCAAGACGGTCGGAAGCCCCACGCCGCGCGAGCGCGACTACATCGCGGCCGCGGACGCCTTCTTCAAGGACGCGGATCGCCTCGATCACCGCACGCGCGCCGCCGCCTACGAGAAGGCAATGGAGCTGGTGTTCACCCGCTATCCCCAAGATCGGGAGGCGCAGGCCTTCTACGCTCTCGCCCTCCAGGCCACCGCCGATCCTCACGACCGCACGTACGCCAAGCAGAAGCGATCCGCGGAGATCGCTGAGAAGATCTTCGCGGCCCAGCCGGATCATCCCGGCGCCGCGCACTACATCATCCACGCCTACGACTATCCCGCACTCGCGCCGCGGGCCGTGCCGGCGGCGGGGCGTTACGCGAAGTTCGCGCCCTCGGTGCCGCATGCCCTCCACATGCCGTCGCACACTTACGTCCTCCTCGGCATGTGGCCCGAGACCATCCAGGGCAATATCGTCGCCGCGGCGGCCGAGAAGGCCCGCGGCAACCCGGACGACCGCATGCACGCGCTCGACTATCTCGTCTACGCCTACCTGCAGCAGGCGCAGGACGCCGACGCCAAGCGGATCGTCGACGAGGCGCGCGGCATCGTCAGCGACCTCGCGGCCAAGCAGTACGACTCGGGGCGGCCCACCGCGCACTTCGCCATGGCGGCCATCGAGGCGCGCTGGACCATGGAGCGAGGGCGCTGGACGGAGGCCGCGGCCATCGAGCCTCGACCGAACCGCTTTCCCCACACCGAGTCCATGATCTACTTCGCGCGCGCCATCGGAGCCGCTCGCAGCGGTCAGCCCGCCCAGGCCCGGGGCGACGTCGAGAAGCTCGCGACGCTCCGGGACGGCTTGAAGGATCCCTACTGGGCCGAGCAGGTCGAGATCCAGCGCCGGGCCGCCGCGGCCTGGGTGGCGCGCGCCGAAGGCCAGAACGAGGCGGCGCTCGGGCTCGCGCGCTCGGCCGCCGAGGCCGAGGACGCGACGGAGAAGCACAACATCACGCCGGGGCCGATCGTGACGGCGCGCGAGCTCCTGGGCGATCTCCTGGTCGAGCTCGGCCAGCCGGGGGCGGCGGTACGGGAGTACGAGGCCTCCCTCGAGCGCGCCCCGAACCGGTTCAAGACGATCGCAGGAGTGGCGCGGGCCGCCGAGCTGTCCGGTGACCGCGCCAAGGCGCGGGTCTTCTACACGAGGCTCGTGGCTCTGGCCAAGCCCGCTGACTCGGATCGTCCCGAGCTCAAGCAGGCCAAATCCTTCCTCGCCGCCGGCAAATGAAGTTCGAACTGAGACGCTGCCCGCTTTTCGAGCTGAAGGGCAAACGCCCTGAGGCGAGAGCTGAGTGAATCCCGCAGGCGAGGTGAGGGCTGGACAATGAAGCGATTCTCGATCCTCACGCTCGGGGTGCTGGCGGTGGCGGGCCTGGTGACGGGCTCGCTCGGTCAGGACAAGCCCCGCCAGAAGGCCATCTACACGGTCACGACCAAGAACATCTCGGTCGCCCTCTCGGCTCACAGCTCCATCCCCTTGACGCTTGGCTACTGGGGCGCCGAGGGCGTGGACCTGGACGTGACCTCGATCGAAGGATCCACCGCCGGCCTCCAGCAGCTCGCCGCGGGCAATGTCCAGTTCGTCACGGTGGGTCCCGAGGTCGCGCTGATGGCTCGAGAGAAAGGCGTGAAGGTGAAGTCGTTCTACGTGGTGAACAGCGTCACCATCTTCCGCGTCGTCGTCCCCAAGGACAGCCCCATCCAGACGGCGGCCGATCTTCGAGGCAAGACGATCGGGGTCTCCGCATTGAGCTCCGGGGCAGTCCCCGTGGCCCGCGCCATCGTGTCTTCCGGCGGCCTCAACCCCGACGCTGACGTCAAATGGCTGGCCGTGGGTATCGGCGGCCCCGCCGCTCTGGCTCTGCGGCAAAAGAACATCGACGCCATGGCGCTCTGGGGAGATTTCCAGGCGGGTCTAGAGAACCTCGGCCTTCAGTTCCGCGAGATCACCGCGCCCTTCCTCAAGGATCTCCTCGGGCAGGTGGTGATCGCCCGCGACGACTACCTCGCCCAGCATCCCGACGTCGCGGTCGCCTTCGGCCGGGGCATGGCCAAGGCAACACTCTTCGGCCTCACCAATCCTCCGGCCGCCGTGCGCGTGCACTGGAAGATGTACCCGGAGACGAAGCCCCAGATCGCCGACGAGGCGCGGGCCCTCCGCGAATCGATCCACGTGTTCAATGCCCGCTTCGAGACCCAGCGCGTGGACAACCGTGACGACAAGCGGTGGGGATCGTCCTCGACCGCGCAGTGGAACCGTCTCAAGTCCATCTACAAGGAGCAGGGGCTCATCCAGGGCAACGTGGACGCGAGCGACGTGTTCACCAACGCCCTCATCGACGAGATCAACCGCTTCGACCAGCAGGCGGTGATCCGCCAGGCCCGGGAGTACCGATGAGCCCGGCCGTCGAGACATTTCCCGTCGCCTCGGCCCGCATGTACTCGTGGTCGCCCTCGCTGACGGCCGCGTGGCAGCGGCTGCTCCAGTGGGTGTCCGCGCGCGCCGGGGTATCGCTGGAGGTGCTCAATCTCGCCGATCCCGTCTCGCTCGATGATCTATGGGCGCGCGAGGACCTGGGATGCGTGTTCATGTGCGGCTACCCGTGGGCGCTACGCGAGGATCGCCCGCACCTGCTGGCCGCGCCCGTGCCCTCGCCGCCGCGCTACGGAGGACAGCCCGTCTACGTCACGGACTTCATCGTGAGGGCGGACAGTGCCCACCGAACGCTCGAGGACACCTTCGGCGGCTGCCTCGCGTATTCTGCCGAGCACTCGCATTCCGGCTACAATGCCGCGCGCTTCCATCTGCTTCCATATCGCACGCCGGCGCGGCCGACGCTCTACGGGCGCCTGCTCGGACCTCTCCACCGCCAGGTGCCCGTCATCGACGCGGTGATCGAGGGCCGAGCGGACGTCGGGCCCGTCGATGGCTACGCGCTGGATCTGCTGCGCCGCCACGGCTCGGAGCGGGCGGAGCGCGTGCGGGTGGTGGCCACGACGGTCACCGCGCCGAGCGCCCCCCTCGTCGCCTCCCCCATGGTCGACGCCGGCTCGCGCGAGCGACTGACCACGGCCTTGCTGGACGCCCACACCGCGCCCGAGCTCGCCGCCACCCTGGACGAGCTCCTGCTCACGCGCTTCGTGCGCGTGAATCCCGCCGATCTCGAGGTCTTCCTCGAGCGACAGCACGCCGCGGAGGCGGCCGGCTACCCGAAGCTCGCCTGAAGAGGCCCCCTCCGAGCGTATTAGCGCCTGAGCAGGGGCTGGAGATACGGCCAGAGGCGGTCGCTCACCGCGGTATAGCCCTCGGCCGTCGGATGGATGCCGTCGGACTGGTTGAGGCGGGGATCGCCGGCGACGCCGTCGAGGAGAAAGGGCATGAAGGTGGCGCCGCGCTTGCGGGCCACCTCCGCGAAGATGGCGCGGAAGTCCGTCGTGTAGCGCGCCCCGTAGTTCGGCGGCATCTCCATCCCGGCGAGCAGGACGTGCGCCCCCGCCTTCTGGAAACGCGCCACGATGGCGTCGAGATTGGAGCGCACGCTCTTGAGGTCCTGGCCCCGGAGCCCGTCATTGGCCCCCAGCGCCACGATGACGATCTCGGGCCTGCTCTTGAGCGCCCAGTCCACGCGGCGCAGGCCGCCCGCCGTGGTGTCGCCCGAGACGCCGGCATTGACCACGCGATAGTCATAGCCGGAGGCGCGCAGCCGCGCCTCGAGGCGCGAGGGATAGGACTCCTCGGGCCTGACGCCGAGACCCGCGGTCAAGCTGTCGCCGAAGGCCACGATGACGTGCGGCTCCGCGGCGGAGAGACGCGCGGCGGACGGAGAGGCCACGGAGACGGCGAGAAGGGCGACCGCCCACAGTCGGCGCATACCGCTAGTGTAGTATGGCTGCATCATGATCACGGTGCGCGGGCTCCGCATGCGCCTCGACAGCGGCGGCCGCCCCGTGGACGTGCTCACCGACGTCACGCTCGAGGTGCCCGCCCGGCAGTTCGTGGCCATCGCCGGCCCCTCGGGCAGCGGAAAGTCCACCCTGCTCGGTCTCATCGCGGGCCTCGACCGCCCGACGGCCGGTGACATCACGGTGCGGGGCGTCGAGATCACGTCGCTCGGCGAGGACGAGCTGGCCCGCTTCCGTCGCGACACCATCGGCTACGTGTTCCAGTCCTTTCACCTCATCCCGACCCTGAGCGCCCTCGAGAACGTGGCCGTCCCGCTCGAGCTCAGCGGCGAGGCGGGCGCGATGGAGCGGGCGCGCGCCCTGCTCGACGACGTGGGGCTGTCCGAGCGCGGGCATCACTATCCCGTCCAGCTTTCCGGCGGAGAGCAGCAACGGGTGGCCGTGGCCCGCGCGGTGGCGCGGCGGCCGTCGCTCCTGCTCGCCGACGAGCCCACGGGCAATCTGGATTCCGCCACGGGCAAGCAGATCATCGATCTGATCGTCGCCCTCAACCGCAATCTCGGCAGCACGCTCGTGCTGGTGACCCACGACCCCGCCCTCGCCGCGCTGGCCGACCGCGTCATCACCCTGCGCGACGGGCGCATTGTCAGCGACGAAACGAGCAATGGCTCGGAGAGGGTTTCGTAGAGATGATGTTCGAGCTGAGACGCTGCCGACGAGCCGCAGGCGAGGAGAGCGGCGAGGCGAGGGCTGAGAGATGATGTTCGAGCTGAGACGCTGCCCGATTTTCGAGCTGAAGGGCGAAGCCCTGAGGCGAGAGCTGAGTGAATCCCGCAGGCGAGGAGAGCGGCGAGGCGAGGGCTGAGAGGTGATGTTCACGCTGAGGCTCGCCTGGCGCGAGACGCGGGGAGCGTCTCGGCAGTTCGCGTATCTCATCGCGTGCATCACCCTGGGCGTGGCCGCCCTGGTGGCCGTGGGAAGCTTCGCGACCAGCCTCGAGCGCACGGTGGGGCGCTCGGCGCGCGCGCTCATGGGCGGCGACGTCGAGATCCGGAGCAGCCAGCCGCTCTCCGCCCGCGCCGAAGCCGCCGTGGATGAGCTCGCGCGTGACGGCGTGGACACGCTGGGCCTTCGCGAGCTGGTCGCCATGTCGACGGCCGCCGGACGTAGCCAGGTCGTCGAGCTGAAGACGATCGCGCCAGGTTACCCGCTGTACGGCGAGCTCAAGACGGAGCCGTCGGGGCGCCTGCCCGCGCTCGTCGGCCAGGGCCGCGCCCTCGTCCACCCGTCGCTGCTGCAGAAGCTCGGGCTTTCCGTGGGCGATCGCATGAGGATCGGCGAGGGCGACTTCACCATCAGCGGCGTCATCCTCCAGGAGCCGGATCGCGCGGTGGGCGTCTTCTCGCTCGGGCCGCGCGTGATGATCGCCTCCGAGGACCTCGAGCGCACCCACCTCGTGCGGCCGGGGAGTCGCATCCGGCACCGGACGCTCTTCCGTCTCCCGGCGGGCGCGAGCGCGGAGGCCTTCAAGGCGAGGCTCGCCGAGAGCCTGCCGGATCCCTCCGTGCGGATCATCACCTACGCCCAGGCCCAGCCGGGCGTCCGCCGCTTCTGGGACCAGCTCACGGTCTACCTGGGCCTCACGGGACTGGTCGCCCTCATGGTCGGCGGCATCGGCGTGGCCACGAGCGTGCGCAGCTTCGTGCGCGGCAAGCTCGACACGATCGCCGTGCTGAAGTCGCTGGGGGCGGGGTGGAAACAGATCCTGGCCGCCTATCTCCTCCAGACCGTGCTGCTGGGATTCGCGGGCAGCCTGCTCGGCGCCGCGCTCGGCACCGGGCTCCAGCTCGCGCTCGTCCCCGCGCTGGCGCCCCTCTTGCCCTTCCCGCTCGAAGCCTCTCTGTCACTTCGCTCAGTCGCGGCCGGGCTCGCCATGGGCACGGGCCTGACGCTGCTCTTCGCGCTCTGGCCGCTCCTCGACATCCGCCGCGTGCCGCCGGCCTTGATCCTCAGGCGCGACGTCGAAGCGCGACTGCCGGGTCGTCGACCCTGGCTGGCCGCTGTGCCCATCGTGGCGGGCCTGATCGCGCTCGCCTTCTGGCAGGCGGGGTCGGTGAAGATCGGCGCGCTCTTCGTGGGCGGGCTGGCGGGCGCGCTCGTCCTGCTCGGGGCGACCGCGCGGCTCGTCATCTACGCCGCGCGCCGGCTCCCCCGCGCCCGCTCGCTCGCCTGGCGCCAGGCCGTGGGCAATCTCCACCGTCCGGACTCCCACGCGGGCGTGGTCCTGGTCTCCCTCGGTCTGGCCGTGATGCTCATCGTCACCGTGGCGCTCCTCGAGCAGAGCCTGCGCGCCGACCTCGTCGATCGCGGACCGGAGCGCTCTCCGGCGTTCTTCTTCGTCGACATCCAGCCCGATCAGGCCGAGGCTTTCCGGAAGCTCGTGACTGACCGTACCAGCCGCCCGCCCGACCTGACCCCGGTCGTTCGCTCTCGCCTGGTCGCGATCAACGGCAGCCCCGTCTCGCACGCGCCGAGGCACAAGCGCGAAGAGACCTGGTATCTCTCGCGCGAGTACGTGCTGACCTGGGGGGCGGGGCCGCCCGAGCACAACAAGGTGGTGGCGGGACGCTGGTGGACCGAGGAGGAGGCCCGGCGAGAGCCCTTGATCTCCGTGGAAGAGGAGATCGCCAAGAGCCTCGGCATTACGATCGGCGGCACCCTCGGCTTCGACATCCAGGGCGTGACGGTGCAGGCGCGGGTCGTCAATCTCCGGCGCGTGGACTGGCAGAGCTTCAACACCAATTTCTTCGTGATCTTCTCCCCGGGGGCCCTGGACGGAGCGCCCGCCACCTACCTGGCCACGGCGAGGGCGAAGCCCGAAGACGAAGGCGGCGTGCAGTCGGCGGTCATCGCGGCCTTTCCGAACGTCACCGTCATTCCGGTCCGCGAAGTGCTCGAGCGTCTCTCCGCCGTCCTCGACCAGATCGCCCTCGCCATCCGGCTCCTCGCCGGGGTCAGCGTCGCCACCGGCTTGATCGTGACGGCGGGGGCGCTCGGCGTGAGCCGCTATCAGCGGCTCTACCAGAGCGTGCTTCTCAAGGCGCTCGGGGCCACGCGCGGCTTCGTGGCGCGCCTCTTCGCCGTGGAGTACGCGCTCCTCGGGATGGCAGCGGGGCTCTGCGGCTCGCTCCTCGCGGCCGCCCTCGCCTGGGGCGTGCTCCACTGGGCCCTCGACGTCCGCGTGGGCATGGGCTCGCCGCTGACCGTGGCCGCCGGCAGTGCCGGGGCGACCCTGCTCGCCCTCGGCGTCGGCTTTCTCGGCACATGGAGGCTCCTCGGGCGGAAGCCTCTCGGCGTGCTTCGAGGGGAATGAGCCCGACCACGCTGGCGGACCGGCTCCGCGCGCTGTTTCCCGACGCCTCGGGCCGAAGCCTCAAGCAGTGGCTCGAGTCCGGGCGGGTCGAGGTCAATGGCCGCGTGTGCCGTGACGGGCGGGTGGCCGTGCGCGCCCAGGATCGGATCCATCTGGCCGGCCGCGGGCCCGTCCCCTTCCCGCGGGGCCTGGGGCTCGTCCACGAGGACGCGGCCATCGTCGTGGTGGACAAGCCGCCCGGGCTTCTCAGCATGGCAACGGAGCGGGAGCGCGATCGCACCGCTTATCGTCTGCTCTGGGACTATTTCCAGGCCGGCCGGTCACGATCGAGGCCCTTCATCGTCCATCGTCTCGACCGCGAGACCTCGGGCCTCCTCGTCTTCGCCAAGTCGCCCGCGGCAAAGGCACACCTGCAGGCCCAGTTCGAGGCGCGCACGGTGCTGCGCGTGTACCGGGCCCTCGTGAAGGGGCAGGTGCGCCAGGAGTCGGGCACGCTCGAGAGCCGCCTCATCGAGGATCGAAGTCTCCGGGTCCGCGCCACCTCGGCCCCGGCGGGGAAGACCGCGGTCACGCGCTATCGCGTGCTCGGGCGCGGAGCCGACACCACGCTGCTGGAGCTGTCTCTGGGGACGGGGCGGCGCCGTCAGATCCGGGTTCAGCTCGCGGGGATGGGACATCCGATCGTGGGCGATCGCGAGCACGGCGGCCCCGCCGGGCCCTTTCGCCGCTTGTGCCTCCACGCCACGCGGCTGGGCTTCGTTCATCCGGAGACGGGCCGGGCCATGCGCTTCGAGAGCGCCGCACCGGCCGCTTGGGTATAATCCGCGCATTCGCGGAGCCCTGACTGATTCAGCTCTCGCCTCGCCGCTCTCCTCGCCTGCGGCTCGTCGGGAGCGTCTCAGCTCGAACCCCGGCCCTCTCCCCAAAGGGGAGAGGGATGTTTGAACACGAGCCCCAGGAGGCACCATGGCCGCGTCGCCGTTTTCCCTCGAGAAGAAGGTCGCCATCGTCACCGGAGGCGGCGTGGGCATCGGGCGCTCCATCGCCGTCGAGTTTGCCAAGGCCGGCGCCGATGTCGTCATCTGCAGCCGCAAGAAGGAGAACCTCGAGCCCGTGGTCGAGGAGATCAAGAAGCTCGGGCGGCGCTCCTTCTGCGAGGCGGTGGACGTGCGCCAGGAGGACGCCGTCAAGGCCCTCGTCGAGCGCACCGCGAAGGAGATGGGGCACCTCGACATCATGGTCAACAACGCCGGCGCGTCCTTCCGCTCGAAGGTCGAGGACATCAGCGCCAACGGCTGGAACGCCGTGATCGGCATCAACGTCAACGGCGTCTTCTTCGGCTGCAAGTGGGCGGGCAAGCAGATGATGGCGCAGGGCGGAGGCGGGGTCATCATCAATGTGTCCTCCATCGCGGGCGTCTACGGCTCGACCATGATGTCGCACTACGGCGCGGCCAAGGCCGCCGTCATCAACTTCACGCGCGCCCTCGGCATGGCCTGGGGACGCCAGGGCATCCGCGTCAACTGCATCGCCCCGGGGCCCATCGAGACCGAGGGCTACCTCGGGGTGCTGACCAAGCAGGATCCGGCCGTGGCCAAGAAGGCCTACGATGCCGTCGCCAGCCGCGTGAGCATGGGGCGCTGGGGCAAGGTCCACGAGATCGCCTATCCCTGTATCTTCCTGGCCTCCGACGCCTCGGCCTTCATGAACGGCGCCACCATCGTGGTCGACGGCGGCCCGAGCGCCCGCGAGGGTGACGAAGCCTCCTAGCAAGTGACCAGCAGACCCTAAAGGCGTATACTCCCGTCAACCAACGGCATTTCGAACCATCGGTTTCAGAAAGGAGCCGCCATGAGAGAGGCTGTCGTCGTCGCCAGCTCGCGCACCCCGCTCGCCAAGTCCTTCCGCGGGTCGTTCAACATGACCCGGCCGGACGACCTGGCCGCTCACTGCATCAAGGACGTCCTGGGCAAGGTCCCCCGTCTCGATTCTTCGGAAATCGAGGACGTCATTCTCGGCTGTGCCCAGCCCAATGGCCCGCAGGGCAGCAACGTGGCGCGGGTAGCGTTGATTCGGGCCGGGCTCCCCGCGTCGGTCGCGGGCACCACGGTCAACCGCTTCTGCTCGTCCGGGCTACAGGCCATCGCCATGGCCGCGCACCAGATCATCCTGGGCGGGGCGGAGGCCGCCATCGGGGGCGGGCTCGAGAGCATCAGCATGCATGATGAAGCGCGACGGCGATCCAAACCCCTGGGTCAAGGAGAAGAAGCCCGGCATCTACATGGTCATGGGTGACACCGCCGAGGTCGTGGCCAAGCGCTACAAGATCACCCGTGAGATGCAGGACCAGTACTCCCTGATGAGCCAGCAGCGCACGGCGCGCGCCCAGGAGGAAGGCTTCTTCAAGGAAGAGCTCGCCCCGCTGCAGGTCGTGCGCGGCATCATCGACAAGAAGACGGGCGAGATCGCGGGCAAGGAGGACTACTACGTGGACAAGGACGAGTGCAATCGTCCGGACACCACGCTGGAGGCGCTCCTGAAGCTGCCCCCGCATTTCGACAAGGACAGCGGCCAGGGCACGGTGACGGCGGGCAACTCTTCCCAGCTCTCCGACGGCGCGTCCGCCACTCTCCTGATGTCCATGGACCGCGCCAAGGCCCTGGGCGTCAAGCCCAAGCTCATCTTCCGCGGCTTCGCGGTGGCCGGCTGCGAGCCGGACGAGATGGGCATCGGTCCCGTCTACGCGATTCCCAAGCTCCTCAAGCGCCAGGGCCTCAAGATGGACGACATCGACGTCTGGGAGCTCAACGAGGCCTTCGCCTCCCAGGTCGTGTACTGCCGCGACAAGCTCGGCATCCCGATGGAAAAGCTCAATCCCAACGGCGGGTCGGTCTCCATCGGCCACCCCTTCGGCATGACGGGCTCGCGCATGGTCGGCACCATCGCCAACGAGATGCTGCGGCGCAAGGCGCGCTACGGCGTGGTCACGATGTGCATCGGCGGGGGCCAGGGCGCCGCGGGTTTGTTCGAAGCCTGCAACTGAGGCTGCGAATGCATGAGGTTACTGGATGAAATGCCGGATGCCACTGGGGACCGGCGTTAGCCTCGGCCGCTCAATACTTCTCGCACGCGTCGCACGAGCTGCTCTGGGTTGAAGGGCTTTTCCAGGAAGGCCGTGCCCGGCTCGAGCACTCCGTGGTGAACGATGGCGTCGTCGGTGTAGCCCGAGACGAACAGGACCTTCATCTCGAGCCGGACGGCGGCGAGCCGGCGCGCGAGATCCGCCCCGCTCATCGTGGGCATGACCACATCGGTGAGCAGGAGATGGATCGGACCCGAGTAGCGCTCGGCGATCAACATGGCCTCGCCGCCGTGCCCCGCCTCGAGCACCGTGTAGCCGTACATCTGCAGCGTCTCCAGCACGACCGCCCGCAGCTCGTCCTCGTCCTCCACGAGGAGGACGGTCTCCGTTCCCCCGCCCGCCTGGAATGTTCCGTTTCGAGCGCCGGCTTCGCCGGCGCAATTCTCAGATTGGTCGCCTCGGACGGCGGGGCCCCAGCCCCGCGACGTCCTCCGGCTCGCCCTGCGTCGGGGGGAGGCTTCGGAAGGGGGCGGAGCCCCCCTCCGAGTTACCTAGGCCCCGGCGAGGTTACCGAAGGAGCCGAGGAGAGAGCCGATGGCGACCCGCCGGGCCTCGAGCCAGGCGCGGGTCGCGCAGCAAAAGCCGGTGACCAGATCGCCCTGGCCGTCGGCGGGAACCGATACCCCGTGCGTCACCAGGTACACGACGACCGCGAAGTTCAGCATCGTCTCCAGGCGCGTCCGAACCATCGCTCTCCCCTCCTTTCTGTTCGCTGCTGCCCGTTGGACTGCCCGCTGCCCGCCTGTGTTTACAGCCGGGACACCGTAAACGCTCCGCGTGGCCACCGCGTCTGGCCATTCAGGAGGGGCGCTTCGAGGCCCCCCGGGGAGGAATGGACATGAGGCTCAACGGGACGGTCAACATCGAGCGGGACGACAACGCCAACTACATGGTCACCTATGCGCCGATCGGGGTGAATCACTTCGGCCGGCCCCCGCGCAGGTTCAAGGGCTGGCAGCACCTCGTCGCCTTCCTCCAGGGGCCGCTGCACGTCGGCGCGCCGGAAGTCCGCAGCGCGCTGAACGCGCTCTTTCGCAACGGAGCTTTTTGCCTGGACGGGATCTGGCTGACCGAGGCGGAGATCGCGGAGCAGGGCCTGGGGCCGGTCTTCTGTCTCGAGGCCCCCGGGGGCCTCGCCTACGCTCACGCCTGATCGAGATCAGCTACTGATCTGAAATCGCAACAGGGCGTGGGCGCGCCGGAGCGAGGCCTCGGCCTCGTGGGGCGCGGCGCCGCGGGAGAAGATGAAGCCGAGGTACTCGGAGCCCTCGGGCAGCGGCACGATCCGCTGACCCGTGTGCATCGATATGGTGATGTCCTCGATGCCGGGCACCGCGCGCGCCTGATCGAGGCCTTCGACGCTCTGCAGGATGCCGCCGCGCGGGATGGGAATCATCATGACGCCCGCGGCGGGACGCTCGCGCTCCAGGGACGCGATGGGCCAGCCCAGAGCATGGCGCAGGATGATCTCCTCGAGCGTCATGCCCGTGCCGAAGCGCAAGGTCCGCGCGCACAGCCCGCCGATGGAGCGCGCGGCCAGCTCGATGAGCCAGGGACCCGCGTCATCGATGCGCAGCTCGGCGTGCACGGGGCCGTCGGTGAGGCCGAGGGCCCGCGCGGCCCGCGCCGCGCATTCGCCGACGGCGCGCTGGCTCGCCTCGGGCAGCCGCGAGGGCGTCACGTAGATCGTCTCCTCGAAATAGGGCCCGTCGAGCGGATCGGGCTTGTCGAAGAGGGCCAGCGTCTGGAGCTGGCCCGCCGTCAGCATTCCCTCGAGCGCGACCTCGACGCCGGGCAGGAAGCTCTCCACGAGGATCTGGGAGGCGCCCTCGCCGAGCGCGCGGACCTCTGGCAACGCCAGGAGGGCGACGATCCGCGTCCACGCGGCGCAGAACTCCGCCGGGGAGTCCGCCCGAATCACGCCGCGGCTCGCGGACAGGAGGAGGGGCTTGAGCACGCACGGATAGCGCACGGCCTTGGCCACGGCCCCCGGGTCCTCCTCGACCCCGAAGGCCGCGAAGCCGGGCTGGGGCACGCCCGCGCGTCCGAGCGCCTCCCGCATCGCGAGCTTGTTCCGGGTGGCGCGCACGGCCGCCATGGGATTCGCGCGCAGCCCGAGGGCCTGCCCGATGGCCGCGCCGACCACGGTGGTGGCGTCGTCCACCGGCACCACGGCCGCGATGGGATATCGCCGCGCGTAGTCGCTCACCTGTTGAACGCTGGCCGCGGGATCGGCGAAGGGAAGCGTGAGGAGCCGCTCCGGCACCGCGTCGGCCAGGGCATTGGGCTTCTCGGCGGCGACCACGAGGTCGACCTCGAGCCGGCCCGCCGCTTCCACGAAATCCTCCGTGCGGTAGGTGGTGGTCGGCACGAGCAGGAGCAGACGTGGCTTGGCCACGGTCAGCCCTTGTAGAAGCGGTCGAGCGCGGCCAGGGCGGCCAGCTCCGAGAGCATCGGCGCATGCCCCATGTCCGGCACCTCGACGCGCACGAGGGCCGGCTGGCGGCGTTCCATCTCGTCGGCCGTCGCGCGGCTCAAGACATCGCTGTCCGCGCCGCGCACGAGCAGGATGGGGCAGCGCAGTGACGCGAGCGTGTTCCACCAGATCTCGCCGGCCGACTTCATCACCTCGGCAGTCGGCGGGGGCGTCCTGCCGATGGCGGGATCGAACTTGAAGGACCAGCCGCCGTCTCTCTCGCGCACCGCCCAGCGAAGCCCCACCTCGACTTCGGCGCGGGGCAGCCTGCGTAGCCAGAGATAGCGTTCCCGCGCCCAGTCCACCGCAGCTTCGAAGTTCGGAAATCTCCCCGGCACCGTGGCCGTATACGTGGCGATTCGTTTGGCGCCTGCCGGATCGATCTCGGGGCCGATGTCGTTGAGGGCCAGGCTGAGGACGCGCTGGGGGTGGAAGGCGCCGAGCGAGAGTCCGCAGAGGCCCCCGAGGGAGGTGCCGAGAATGTGCACGGCGGGCAGCGTGAGCTCGTCGAGGAGCTTGACCGCGTCCTGAACGTAGTGAGGAATCGTGTAGGTCTCGGGAGCAGCCCATTCGCTCTCGCCGCGACCGCGCAAGTCGAGCACGATGCACCGGTAGCGGGCCGAGATGCGCTCGGCGACATGGTCGAACGTGTGACTCTGCTGGGTCAGACCGTGCAGCATCAGAACCGCCGGCGCTTCGGGCGCGCCCCAGTCCTGCCAGTGGAGCCGCACGCCATTGATGCTCATCCACTCGTCGCGGTACATGGCCGCCTCATTTGGCCCGGGATGCGGTAAGGTGTCAAGCCAACTGGGCGTTCGAGCCGCAGGCGTGGCAATTCGAGTTGAGCGGCGAAGCCGCGAGACGAGGGCTGGGTGAATCCGCGGTGAGACGAGGGCTGAACGGAGGAATCATGCACGCGGGCATCATGATCGAGGCACAGGAAGGCCTGACCTGGGAGCGCTGGTTCAGACTGGCGCAGGCTGCGGAAGATCTTGGCTACCACTCGCTGTGCCGCTCCGACCATTTGACGGGACTCGGCGGAGACTCGAAGCGGTCTTCCCTCGAGACCTGGACATCGCTCACGGCGCTTGCCGCGCGGACCAAGCGCATCCGCTTCGGCCCCATGGTCTCGCCGCTCACCTTCTATCATCCCGCGCTCCTCGCCAAGATGGCGGCGGCCGTGGACAACCTGTCCGGGGGCCGGCTCGACCTCGGGCTGGGCGCGGGCTGGAACGAGCACGAGCACGCGATGTACGGTGTGCCGTTCGGGAGCGTCAAGGAGCGGCTCGACCGGCTGGAGGCAGGCGCGCGCGTGATCCGCGCGCTCGAGAAGGGCCAGCCGGTGACGCTTGCCCAGCCGCTCTTCCCGCTCAAGAGCGCGGAGAGCTATCCGCGCCCACCCGCCGGCCGCTACCGCATCGTCATCGGAGGGCGCGGGGAGAAGCGCACGCTCAAGATCGTGGCCGAGTTCGCCGACGAGTGGAACGTCACGCGCGTCGACCACGCAACCTTCACGCAGAAGCGCCAGATCCTCGCCGAGCATTGCCGCGCCTTCGGCCGCGATCCGGACGCCATGGGGCGCTCCCTCATGATCCCGCTCGCCATCGGGCGCGACGCGGCCGACGTCGCCAAGCGCATCGCCGCCGCGCGCGCCTTCTTCCCCGCCCTCCCGGCGGACGAGGCGGCCTGGCACGCTGCGTCGTTCCTCGCCGGCTCGCCGGAGCGCGTCATCGCCGACCTCAAGGCGTGGGAGAAGGTGGGCATTCAGCGCGTGCTCCTCCAGATGCTCGACCAGGAAGACATTTCCGCCCTGGAGCTGTTCGCGCGCGAGGTCTTGCCAAAAGTGGCGTGAAACCAGTCGGCGCGGGCAGTCGGGGTGGCGAGCGACCCTGGCGTGTGGCCGGCGCCGCCTGTCCGGCGCTTGACAGAGTGTCACCGGGTCTGACGGCCGCCCTGACGTCGCGGCCAAGGCGCTTGGGGCAGACACCGCAAGTTCGGCTGGCTTAATCGACGCTTGTCCGCTCACCCGGAGGGTCTTCGGGTGGCAGGGAAGTTGCTCCTTAGGCGGGCTCCATGAGCACGCCGCGCACGAGTCGAAACCATCGTTGGACCGCGGGATTCTCCATGCCCGAGCTCGTGGCCAGCGCCGGCCTCATCGGCGTCCTTGCCACCGTCGCCCTGCCCATGGGCCTCAACTACCTCCCCGCGGCCCAGGCCCGGAGCGGGGCGCGCGAGATCCAGGCGGTGCTGATGCAGGCGCGAATGGTGGCGATCAGCACCCGTCAGGCGATCTGCGCTCAGCCCGTGACGGGCGGGTACCGGTATCTCCAGGGCAGCTGCGGCGGCGCTCCCTGGGTGGGGACCAGCACCAATGCCTCGGGCGTCGCCCCGGTCTCCAACGACGTGGTCGCGAGCGGGGTCGCGCCCGTGTTCACCCCCTTCGGCACCGCCAGCGTCCCCAGCGTGGTCACCGTGAGCCACGGCGCCCAGACCCTGACCGTGACCGTGCAGCCGTCAGGACAGGTGACGATTCCGTGAGCTGGCGACGGGCCGCGCGAGCCGTGAGGGACGGGCGCGGTTTCAGCCTGCCCGAGCTCCTGGTCTCGTGCGGCGTCCTCGGCCTCGTGATGGCCGGCGTGGCGGGTGTGCTCGCCACGGGCCGCCAGGTCAGCGTGGAAGGCGACAATCGCGCCCAGGCTCAGCAGACCGCGCGCGCGGCCATGATGGTCGAGGAGGAGCTCCGCCTCGCGGGCTACGGCTTCCCTGCCGCCCAGCAGAAGATCCTGGCCGCCTCGCCGACGGGCATCACGTTCTGGGCGGACCTGATCAACGCCTCCACCCGGATCACCGTCGACGCCAACGCGGGCGACACGATGTTGAACGTCGCCAGCGGCACGGGCTTCGCGGCGGGCGATGTCATCTATTTGATGAACAGCGACCAGTTCTGGACGGTCAGCGTCTCCTCGGCCTCGGCCACGACGATCGTCGTGCCAAATCCGGGAGTGCCGGTGGCTCTCCCGCAGGGCGTCCAGGTGGGACGGCCCAAGCAGATCCGCTATCTCTGGGACGGGATCAACACGCTGCTCAAGGACGCGGGCACGGGGCTCGGCTTCCAGCCGCTCGCCACGGGCGTCACCGGCTTCCAGCTCACCTACTTCGACACCAACGACGTGGCGATTCCCGTGGCCAGCCTGGGCGCGAGCCTCAATCTCATCCGCCGCGTCGTGGTCACCCTGACCGCGCAGTCCGGGGGAACCGACGAGGTCCGCTCCTTCACGCTGACGTCGTCAGTCCGCCCGCGGAATCTCTGAGGACGAGGAGGACCCGTCCATGATCCTTCGCAAAGGCTTCGGTCTAGCTTCTTCTGAGCGTGGATCGGCACTGCCTCTGGCCATGATCGTCATGCTGCTCTGCTCCATCCTGGGCTTCACCCTGGTCGCCATGGGCATGACCGAGATGCAGATCTCCGGCAGCTGGAAGCAGTACAGCGCGGCTTTTTACGCGGCCGAGTCAGGGATCGATTCGGGCGTGGTCGCCCTGCGGACCATCCTCGCCAGCACGCCGACGCCCACGGCGGCCCAGCTCAGCGGCATCACGGCGCCCGCCCTCAGCGATCCCAAGCTCTCCTTCGTCAATTATTCGGTGGCCTGGGTCGTGCCGACTCCGCCGAACTCCTATCCAACGACGTTCACGACCGGGCCCTACGCGGGCTTCAGCGGACAGGTCACCGACTATCTCATCACCTCGGAAGTTCGCGGCGACAACGGCACGCGCTCCCGCCTGACCCAGATCCTCCGCCAGGTCCAGGTGCCACTCTTCCAGTTCGGCGTCTTCTACGGCGCCGGCGTCGATCTCGAGATCGCCCCCGGTCCGAACATGACATTCAACGGCCGCGTACACTCTAACAGCAACATCTACGTGGGCGCCGGCTCGACGCTCAACTTCGACTCGACCATCACCACGGCAGGCGGCATCCTCCGCCGCATCAAGCGCGATCCTTCGATCCCGTGGGGCAACAACCCGCTCATCAAAGATGCCGGCGGCAACTACCAGAGCCTCAACTTCGACAGCGCGCTGCGGCCGGGATTCGGAAGCGCCTGGACCGCCAGCGCCTGGCAGGCCCAGGCCACGTCGACGTTTGGTGGTACGGTGCGCGACAGTGCCATGGGCGTGGGCCAGATCATTCCGCCCGTCCCGCAGCTCTTCTACAATCCGAGCAACCCGGACGTGATCTCTCACCAGCTCATCGAGGTCGCCAACGCGGGCGATGCCCCGGACCTGGCCGCGGCCAAGATGTTCGCCAAGTCGGGCTTGCGCATCGTCAACGGCGCGG
>WNFF01000287.1_pt1 | contig 36036 bp, 37 predicted proteins | sample 5400441 | NCBI WGS metagenome assembly WNFF01 (sample SAMN13153345, study PRJNA577476) | soil metagenome | isolation source: 120 cm saprolite under Douglas fir tree site 2 hole 3 replicate 1 | place: USA:California | collected 2015-04-18
TTGGCGGACATAATCTGGTCGAGGAGGCAACGTCACCGTGATTATTGGAGATCGCTTACGCGAGATGCGTGAAGAGAAAAAGCTTTCGCAGGGGGACATTGAAAAGCGGACCGGCCTGCTGCGATGTTACATTTCTCGGGTCGAAAATGGACATACGGTCCCGGCGATCGAAACATTGGAAAAACTGGCCCGCGCGTTGGAGATTCCACTCTATCAGCTCTTCTACGAAGGTGAGGAGCCTCCCAAGCTGCCCAATCTTCCTAAACGGAAGTCCTCTGACGACATAGCCTGGGGCAGTTCCGGCAAGGACGGGCGCTTTCTTAATAAGCTTCGTCGCTTGCTGGCTAAAACTGAGGAAGCAGATCGCAAGCTGCTTCTACACATGGCCCAGAAGATGGCTCGACCAAGGAATGGTCGAGCCGCAAGCAACTAAAGCCGGATTGCCGGGTTGGATGCGGATAGCAGCTAGAATCGGTCAGAAAGGACTCAAGCCACACTGAAGTGGGGCTGCAAGGGGTGACAAGATGGACTTGCGCTGCCCGAAGTGCAACAGCACCGATCTCAAGAAAGTCTCATTAGCACACCAAGAAGGGAGATTCCGTGTTGATACACGGACTCGGCTGCATGGTGTGATAGTTGGGGAGGGTGGACCGGACGTGGTGGTCGGCAGGGCGACCACTCGCGGAATTCAGCAGACGGAACTTTCCAAGCACCTCAGCCCCCCAGCGAAGTGGTCGTACAAAAAGCTTGTTCTTTGGTTCGCAATCGTCTCATTGATCGCGCTTGTCGTTTATGTCCGCAGCGTTATGTCGGGTCCGGCACCCGCATCTTCGCTGCCCGTCACACTCTATGCGATCCTCGCGCCTGCGGCCTTCATTTCCATCGTGGCTGTCTTCTGGAAGCACAATCATTCTACATTCCAGCGGCAATACGCTCAGTGGAACCAGTCTTTCATCTGCGAACGGTGCGGGACAGTAAGCCAGCACGACCTTCCTGCCTCTTCCCCTTCCTGATTCAGTCACAACGATCTAGCGGAGCCTGTGCTCCGCTAGGTCGAAGTAACGTTTGGAAAGCTCAATGCCAATAAACCGCCTACCTAGCTGCTGCGCTGCCACTAGCGTTGAGCCGGAGCCACAGAAGGGGTCGAGCACTACTTCCCCCGGCCCAGAGAAGCACTCAACCAAAGGCGTCAAGATGGATACCGGCTTTTGAGTCGGGTGAAGATTGTTGCCTGTGTATTTCCACTCCAAAACGTCCGGTATCGTGCAACTTGGTTTCATTGGATTGCCCTTTGCCAGCAAGTAGGCGTTCTCGTGCTGGTAGCGGAGGAAGCGTTCGGTCGAGGCGTACTTCTTGATGAAGGTCAAGTGCCCGGCTATGCGGAAGCCCGCTTCGCGCCAAGCCGCAAGGAATTTGTCGGCCTTGTTCCAGCCATAAAAGCTCACGCAGAAGCGATTCCAACGGAGCACGCGATAAATTTCCCTGAAAGCCGGCTTAACCCAGGCGTCGTTATCGTCGTTGGGGACGGTGCGCCCATCGCTGGATGAATAATTCACCATGTACGGCGGATCGGTGAGCACGAAGTCGGCAGTGCCCGACCATATGCCGGCAAGCAATTCCACGCAATTGCCGTGCAACAGAGTGTTTGAAAGTCCTTTGCTGATTTGAGAATTGATTTGTTCTGATTTCATTTTCTGTTCTCCTGTTAGGTGATTTGGTTCCTTCACGGGAACAGAGGAACCAAAGCACCGCGCCCACAGGAGGACGGAAAGTCGGGGTCATGCCCTTATGCGGCTGGAGCGGATGGCAACGGGTGTGACAGGAGAGAAGTTTGCGACTGGCGCAGCCGTGTGCTAGCGCAAGCCTGCGGGGAAATGATTCATCAATTCTAACGTCCGAATAGTGCTAGGTACTCGCAAGCATGCCCTCTACGTAAGTGTTCAGCCCGCCGTTGGCAGCAGATAGAAGCCGACAAACTCGTCACGATAAGCACTCTGCTCCGCATCTGCGACAGATTCGGAGTTCGCGGGTCCAATTCGTGAATTTGCCGCAGTGGCAATGCAGGAATGGCGGTCTGGGTTGCAGGACTTTGCCTCGCCACAATCTGCGTTCGTTAAGTATTGTAGCGAGACGTCCTGGAGCCGAACTCGGAAATCAGCGGCAACTCAATTGTGGGTGGTTGATCCGTCTCACTTGTCGTTGGAGCGGCGAGAGAAACGCAATCCTCACATTTTAGTTCTTCCGACGCAGTTGTCCCCTTAACCCAAGTGATGATGTGGTGGGAAAGCGCTTTGCCGACCGGGCGCGGGGATGACGCCAAGCGGCAACGGTAATCGTTAACAGGATTTTGCTCGGGTGATGCGGATGTGCCACTGGAGGCGCTTCAGGATTGGGTAATCGGTGCGGGCGGCTTTGCTTCAGTCATCTCAATGGCCGATGCTCCTGCGGCCTTAAGTGTCGCGAGCGATCTCTCTGCGTCTTTCCGTGAGATGTTGTCTCTCAGTTCCTTAATCTGGTCGAAATGGCAGTCACGCAGTTTCTTGCCGCTCTTGCATGGACACGGCCAGTGACCTTTCACCTTTTTTGCCGCCAGGTAGTCGAGATAGGTTGTCATCACCCGAAGGTCGGATGTCTTGAGCAGCTCCCGATAGAACTGGAAAATGCCTTTCGCTCCGTGCGCCCAATGGCCGAATGGCCAGGGCTCTCCCTCCTCGACCATAGTCTGTGCGAGAAAGAAACTGTGGAGCGGGCCGTTGAGGAATTTCAGCAGCGGGCTACCGCGCGGCCAGAGACGCCAGCGCTCGTCAGGAAGCAGCACGCAGGCCGTTCCATCGACAGTATTGACGTGGCAATCGTCACGGCGTGGGATGCGGCCGCCGGTCTCCCGGACGACGGGCAGCCCGGCGGGATGGTTTCGTGCAAGTTGCAGTTCGACCGAGTAGCGGTCGAGCACCTGCCCCTCAAACATGACGGCAAAGCTGCCGCGCACGTAGACGAGGTCGTCATCCACCACGAAACGCAGTTCGGGAAAGTGCGCCTCTACCTCGGCCTTCTCCTTTTCGTAAAGCGCCGGATCGTCACGCTGCCACGTCATGCTTTCGGAAGCCAGGGCCGTGACGGTGTCGCGACAGCCGCAGCACGCCGCAGAATCTCGACACGCGCCGCCTTTTCCTGTTTCTCCGTTTTCCCGAAAACGGCTTCCCACCCGGACGAATCGATCTGCTCAAGCGTGCGCTTTGCGGCAGTCGCGAGCTGACTCTTCAGATTGTCGTCGAGGCATTTGGACAGGTCATTGCCGTTAGGATTGGCGGGGTCTTCGACGGTCAGGTTGGCGGAATTGTCGCGCAGTTCAGTCCAGAAGTGCTCCATCTGTGCCGAGAGGCTCTTCTTTTTCTTGTCTGTGAGCAGCTTGATGACGGCAAGTTCCAGGACAAACGTGCGGATGGGCAGGCCGTTGCGGACTTTCCAGAGCTTGGCCAGACGAATCGCGTCGATGACGCCACTGTCGCGCACGTGATCGAGATGAACATCGAGATTGGTCTTCAGGCGCTTCTTATCACCGCCGGACTGATAGAGGTAGGCATCGGTTTTGGTCTCGTCGGTAAAACGGCCCGGCACCACGTCGATGTGAAAATCCACGCCGAGGTCTTCCGGATCACAGCCCTTGAGCCGCAGCGCGGAGCCCTTCGGCTCGACGTAGTATTTCTTGCCAAGCGCCTTCTTGTGGTTTCCGTAGATGTCTTCGAGCGTCTCACCGGCAGTGTTGTCGCTGGAGGAGACGTAGGAGATGATATCCAGGTCGTAGGATTCCTTGTTCATCGTCCCCTTGGCTTTTGAGCCCGCGTAGCGGATAGTGAGAGTCGTATCCTTGAAGTTGTCGCGGATGCGCTTTTCCACGTCGGCGCGGTGCTTCTGGAGCGTCTTTACCTCGTCGCTGTCGTCTCCCAGGGCCTGGGAGTCGAGTACATCTCGCAAATATTCGTCAGCAGTCATATCTGGTTCACCTCAATAGTTGGAGTAAAGCCGCCCAGACGCTTGTCGTAGTCATAGACGACCAGCTTGGGATCGACTTTCGGAAGAAGTTCCCGGCCGCAAAAAACAGCGACCGGAGCGGGAACGGCGGGGAAAAGATGGATCGCATCACACTGGCCGCATTCCCTCGCGATGGTGCGCAGTGTGGCCTGGTACGCGTCTTTGAAGCGGGTGAGATCGTCCCGCTGGCGTAAATAGGTCGGATTCGGCTCCATGTTCGCCAGCGTCAGTTCGTAGATGGTGAACTGTTCGTCGATTGCGGCTGGGAGTGCTTCCGGGTTGATTTTGCCGCTGAGCGAAAGAATCAGGGCGATGCGGCCGCGCCCCCTGCCCTCGCGAATCTTGTCGAAGCGGTACTCGGCCGGAGTGCCGGAATCCTTCCAGACCCAGTCCTCCGTATCGCGGTGGCGCTGGAAAACATCGACGGGCACCTTGTTGCTCAGCTGGCTGCCGAGATAGACGAGCAGCGGGATGGGGGCAAGGGCAAACAGAGAGATGTGCCGTGTCTCGTGCACATCCATGCCCGGCTCGTAGAGGCGCTCGACTTTCTGCTTGATGCACCGGCAAGCCTCTTCGATAAAGGCTTTACCTTCCGAGTTGATTGCAGTGAGATCGATCAGGTGGCCCTTGGCATCCGTGGGATAACGGGGAGCGACGGCCTTCGTAACTTGTGCTACCGGAATGGCAATCGTCTGTCCTGCAATCCGGGCCTTGAGTTGGACCACCGTGGTCTTCTTATCCGGGCCGAGGCCGGTGACATGGAAGATCCGATCCTCATGAGATTCCTTGTATTTCTGGAGGACGGAAACCGGGTACTGGTCGGGATGATCGTCGATGAGCTTGTGGCACTGCGGACAGAGCAGCATCAGGTTTGAGACATCGTTAATGTGCGCAGGACGCAGAGGGGATTTGCCGCGCGGACCGTGTTCCTTGAAGGCCACGATGTGCGCCATCTGCGCAAAGTTTCCCGGAGTCAGGGTGAGCGGATGCTGCAAAACGTATTCGTTGTGGTCGTCGAATTCGCACCGTCCTCCGGCGCGCACGACCAGGAGCAGGCGCGTCAACTCACGTATGCCGCGCCGGACGCGGATCACCGGGGATGTCGTGGGAGCTTTTACCAGCGCTCCCGAATCGGGCTTGCCGCGTCGCGTTTGTTGCTTTCTGACCATACAACTATTTTACCACAGAGTTGTACAGTGTAAGCTGTCAGTGCGAACAACGTCAAGGGAAAATGTTAGAGGTGCATCTGGCCGGTCTGCGGCGGAAACAGCTCGTTAATCCGGATGCGGGTCACGGCGCAATTGACATCGAAGATATCTGCGAGCGCTCGCACAGCAGTCTCGCGGCGATTTTCGGCGAGTACTTCCACTCCGAGCAAGCCTGCGGGGGACAGAAACGGTTTTATCGCCTCCTGCACAAGTGGCCGGGGGCATAGCAGGCCGCTCATCGCGCGGTTGGCCTGGACTTCCCACCAGCGCCCATCGTACCGATGCACTTTTTTCTCATCGCCGTGTACGTCCCTGCAGAGAATCTGATCCCCGGAGTGACTGTCCTTGTCGAAGAGGTGGAGGGGGATTTCCTCGAGAGCAAAAAGATGTGCGTGCAGCAGTCCATGCCCTCCCTCGTGGGCCATTGTTGTCCTCACACGGCGCTCGGCAACCTTCCCCCCTTCGGCGTCTAGGGTGGCCGAAATTACGACTGCCCTCACCCCGTTCTTGCCGAACCTGGTAAATCCCAACACACCGGGAGGCAAGTCTTCGTATTGGGGATACACGCGAAAGCGCTTCTCGATGAAGCGGTCGATGCGAATCGGTTCCGGCGAGCTGGGGAGAAGACCCTCGCTGCGCAGCTCGTCGCAGCACATATTGTCGATCTGGCTCGGCGTGAAATAAGGCGGTTTGTAGGACGGAGCGGAGCGGAAAGGCCTCATTTCTTACCCTTTCCTCTCTTCTCGTCCTCCTTCTTCTTGACGAATTCCAGCAGCTCGTCCGCGCTGATGTTCTTGTCGATGACAGTGCGGAATGCGAGCGCGAATGTCGGGTCGTTTTGCGTAATCCGTTTGATCTCGTCTATCGGTGCCCGGACATCCATCTCGCGTAGTTCTTCGGCCTTTACCTTCAGCACACGCGCGATTTCTACCAGGACTTTGTCCGACGGGTGCCTTCGGCCCAACTCGATGTCGGATATGAATGCGGGAGAGCAATCAAGCCTTTTGGCAAGTTCGCGCAATGAAAGATCGAGCTCATCGCGTCGTCGTCGGATGTACGGCCCTATACCTTCCATGAGTGTCAGCTTATATAGCGGACATAGGAGTGTCAACGATTGAGCGTTGAACGGGTGCTTGACTTTTTTGACTCAGGGCATCGGATATCACGCCGAGAGTCCAGCCTGAGCAGACATCTTGCTCTCGAAGGCGTTGAAAGGGATCGTAACTTCCTGCCAAATGCCGTCCTTATTGTCGGTGGGTATGTGATCGCCGATATCGGCACATCGCAGCACCGCAAGCCGTGGTTCCGGTGTCGTCATGTCCCAGAGATGGAAGACGTGGGTCCGTGCGCTGAGGGCGTAGTCCCATTCGTTTCGCGAGACGTGCATGACTGCCGAAGTCCCCACCGTGGTTGCCTTTACCTCGATGGAGAGTTTTTGTGTGCTTGCGTTGCTGACCACGGAAAGCAGATCGAAGCCATCGGCGTTGTTGTCGATTGCTACCCAGCGAGGGGTTCGTCCCGTCCTGATGGTTTCATACGCGATGCTCAGACGTTCGCCGGCACGCCCAATCTTGAGGAGCGAAGAATTCCTCTGACCCCTGGCCTCCTGCGCCAGCGTATCCCAGAAGGCGACAACGTCCGGACTGGTGCCGTCCACCAGACCAGCTTCAAGAAACACCTGGGCGATTGCAGTGCTCACAAAGTCGAGCACCTGGCGTCGGCCCTGGATGGCGTTCTGAATCCAGAAAGGGCGATCAATCTCAATTACGTCCAGCAGCGCTTGGCGCATGCGTCCCTGAATGGGTTCACTCGATAGCAGGCGATGGCCGCTGCGAGTCACTTCTGCAAGGCCGACATCGTTCGTCTGAAGCCAGCGCATCTTCTGGCTGTACTCAATCGTGTTCTCGATGGGGATGACCCCGATAGAGGTGAAGCTCGCACGAATCTCCGAGAGGGAGACCCCTCTCCGGTTGATGAGCGAGAGGAATTCGGAACATGAGTGCACGAGTCCCGGAGAAAGGCTCATTTGTTAGGGCCTTTCCCAATGTCATGGATCAAGGCCTCGATGTCGGCAACGCCAAGGCCCACGACATAGTCATCCGGGTCGTCAATGGAAGGCGGATCCAGAGGAATTGGGTCAATCCGCAGCGACGAATCATTGAGCGCATCGGCCATAGCATGGACTTTGTCGCTCAGGCGATACCGGACCGTTTCGTCGATGGTTGTTTTACACTCGACGATTTCAATGGTCGTCTTTTGTCCCGGCCGCAGGCCCAGACGGTGTATGCGATCTTCCGATTGCAGGTAGTGCGCGGCGTTGAAGGTCCGATCAAGGTAAATAGCGTGATGGCACACGGAATGAAGACTGATTCCCTCGGCAGCCGCTGCAGGATTTGCCACGAGAACCATGGCATCGGCGCTATCGTGGAAAAGCCTGATCTTCCCCTCGCGCGTCTCGTCGTCATCCTCGTCTCCGGTGTCTACGCCGCCGTGTATATACAACGCTCCCAGATCAGACAGACGTGAAGCGAGATATTCGACATTGCGCACAAACGAAGACCAGATCAGCACCTTTTGGCCATCACGGGCCAGTTCGCGGGTGCGTTTCAGGATGTAGCGGATTTTGGGACTGTCGCCTTCGGCCAGAACCGCGCGCAGCAAATCAGCCTGCGCAAACGCGATGTCGTTGGAAAGAAGCGCCGGGTTCGATACAAACTGGAGTAACTTCGCCACCGACCGGCCGAGCGATCGGAAGGCCATTCTTGTTCTTGCGCTGAGCGCGCTTGCTGCCTCGCGCGCCACCTCGTACTTCATGAGCTTATACAGCTCCGCTTGCACGGGCGCCATCGGGAGTGCGGTCAATATCCTGTCCACGGGCGGCAATCCAAGCTCGCGCTTGTTTGTCCGCACATAAATAGGACGCATGAGATCTACGACGGTCGAGGATTCCGCATGGATTTCCGGGTAGAGAAACGTGAATTGCGGCAGCATGTCCTCGATGGATTGCGGCATCGGGGTTCCCGACATGATGAGTTTCCGGGTCGGGAGATGAGAGAGGTTCAGGACGGCCTGGGGCGTTTGTCTGTCGATGCCGCTCTTAATGCGGTGGCTCTCGTCGAGGTACACACTGATATTGTTTTGTGCCAGATGCTCCGCGATTTGTCCCTTCACCCGGACGAGCTGCTGGTAAGTAATGAGCATGAAGCGCGGCGAAGACTCCAACAATCGGCGAATGCGATCTTCCCCGCCGCGCAGCCGCACAAAAGCGTCCTTAGTTCCGGGCACGCAGAGCACTAATTGCTCATCCCAGGCAGCAAATGCGTTCTTGGGCGCGATGATAAGCAGCCGGTCGGTGGGCGCGGCGTTATAGTAGAAAACCGCAAGAGCCTCGGTAGTTTTGCCAGCCCCCGGCACTGAAAACGTAGCGCCTGCAGGCAAAGGGGCCAAGCGGCTAATGTTGCGCAGCTGGTGCTCGGTGAGAGTGCGGGTGAAGCCTTTCGCGTTTAGTCCTTTTACGAGTAGGGATGGCTCCAGCGCAGCGGTTTCGGAAGCGGCCTTGTACCGCGCGGCATTGGCCGTCGCCCGACGTAATAACTCCGCTGCGGCGGGAGTGACTTCCACTTCCGTGCCGAGTTTCAGGTGGAAGCCCTGAAATATCTCCAGAAGTCTGGGTCTGACGGCGGTGAAAGCCCACCACGGAACGGTTACGAGGGTCGGCCCTTCCTGGGCGGCGTCATCGCAGTTGTCGAAAACGAGCCGTGTGACGACGCCGAGCCATGGCGCGTCGGAATCCGTCGCATCCCAAGTGAGAATCGCACGTCGATCTGCATCGCGGTAAGAAATCCTAAGCATGGGTCGAGAGCCAGTCGCGGACCTGCTTTATCTTAGCCTCCAGCTCGGCCAGTTGGGATTCGACGCCCGCCGTGTTGCTCTCGGGCTTGAGGCATTGGGATACGGCTGTTCCGACCCTCGCATTCGCGTCGGCCAAGTACCTGACGAGGGCGTAGGCATTTTTGGCGTCTTTCTTGATTTGTCTCTGGCTCTCCAGAACGTCAACAATGATGGTTCGTGTGGCCTCAGAGTTCTCCGGTTTCTGGATCTCAACAGCAAGCGGGATGTCGATTGCGGAGCCCACAGGGGCATTGCCGCCAAACAGGGATTCGAGATTGCCGTCATTGGCTGCGGTCTGTACGTTAAAGTGCGCCTGAAGCCGGTCCTTGATAACGGCGATATGTTCCTGCACGTTCGGAATCGCGTCATAGAGCCGGCCACCGACGACGGAGGAATCGTCTATCAGCGTGAACGCAGCCTGCTTGAACAGTTCCTGCTCACCGGCACTCGCAATCCGCGCCCTGGAGGTAACGATCTTGCGAAAAGCGAACTCATCGTCCGATACGGCGGACCAATAATTATCCTTGCCCCGTGAGTGGAGATAATCCGCTGCGTATGCCCGCATATCGATTAGTTCGCGGACATCGGATTCCTTCATCCCGTAAAGCTCTCCAATTTCCTTGTCGGAGAAATTGTGGAGCTTGCGCTTGTGAAGCATCATGTTGGCCTTGGCATCCCACGTATAGTCGGCCTTGATGTCCTTCTGAATCTGGTAGGCCGCCTCCAGGCGATCTATCTCCTTCTCGTCGCAGTAAGGCAGGACAACGACATCGATATACGCGAAATGGCCGTATTTCTTGGAATCTTCTGCGAGGAGCTGACGCCAGGCGGCAAGACGCCGGTTGCCGTTTACCACGAAACCGCGCTCATCCAGCAAAATTGGGTCAACCTGCTTTACGGCCGGATCCTTGAACGTTTCGAGCAGTTCCGCGTTCTTTGCCAGTGGCAAAAGCAGCTGATGCTGAATCTCCTGCACCTCCAGCAGCTCCGGGTCCTGCTCAAAAAGATCGCGGGGGCGTTCCGGATGCTTGGCAAGGTATTCCTCTTGCGCGGAAGCCGTTCTTCCGTTGGATAAGCGGTATTTTGGCAGTTTGATGGATACCCGGAGAATTGGAAAGTCGTTCGCCGCGCCCTTGAACACAACGCGCTGCGTGGGGAGATCAGGAGCAGCTGCGAGCCGGGTGAATTCCTCCTGGCGCAGGGCCAGAGGATAGCCAAATCGGGACGCAGTGGGATTCTCAGGAAGTTGATAGTCGGGCATGGGGTTACTCTATCGAATAAATGACCATGGGGATATGGATGACCTTGCGGAAAATCTCCAGCTCGCGCTCCAGCCTGGCCGCGTTAGCGACATTGTCGCCTAGGATTTGCGCGCAAGTCTGGGACGGTACGAGCATGATTCCCGCGGTGATTGCGCCATCCAAGTAGACCTTCTGCAGCTTGAGCAGATCCGCATACATGCGCGCCATATTCCCGGTCTGGAGGCAAAGGCCAATCTTTGATTTGATGGAAGTGATGGTCATCTCGGAGTCGTTAGAGATATGTGTTTCTGCCGACCACCCGGCTGCAAGGAGATTGTTAATAAGAGCGTCGCGGATATTGCTTGCGGCACCTTTGGCGGGCGTCACTGCGACGGCTTCGATTGCTTTTACAACTTCCTGCCGAATATTTTTGGCAATAGCGTCTGCACCTGCGCAGTGACTTATCGAGATCGCTTTCATAGCGCCCCGACGACATGCCAAGTATCTGGGATTTTCGAGAGGTTACTCTGCGTATGATCGTAGAGTGGCGTCTTATGTGAGCGGTAGGCGACATCTCCGTTGCGCGCTGCCTTGAGTCGCTGCATTCCTTCCAGAACGTATCCTTCGTTTATTTCGACACCCCAAAATCTACGGTCGTGGATAAGGGCAGCGACGCCCGCAGACGCAACTCCGGCAAACGGGTCGAACACAATGTCACCGGAGTTCGTCAGCGAAAGTACGAGCCGCTCAATGAGGCCCACGGGGAACTGGCACGGATGGGAGGTTTTCTCGACGTGGTTGCTCTTGACGTTGGGAATGCTCCATACATCTTCGGGGTTCTTCCCCAGCGGATTGCCCGAGAACTGCCCTGTTTTAGGACCTTTGAAGTATTTCTTGCCGGGATATTTCGAGGGAACGCGCACCGCGTCCAGATTGAAAGTGTATTCGTCCGTCTTGGTGTACCAGAGCACGACTTCGTAACGCCCGGAGAATCTGCGCTTCGTGTGCAATCCGTGACCGAAGTGCCAAACAATCCGGTTGCGCATCTTCAGTCCGTATTCCCGAAAGATCGGCGCAAATTCGATGTCGAGTGGCGCGATTTGTCCGTTGTCCACGTAGTTGCCGACCTGCCAGCACAAGCTTCCGGTGGGCTTAAGACGCGGCACGATTTCGTCAATAATCCGGTGCTGCCACGCGAGGTACAGTTCCAGCGAATTCTTTTTTTCGTATTCTTTTCCCAGGTTGTACGGCGGAGAAGTAACCACGAGATCGAAGAGGGGCTCTTTCGGTAACGCCTTGAGGAAAGTCTCTGTATCTCCAAGCCAGAGAGCGGAATGCGCCTTGAGAATTTCGACCGGTGATTCGGGAGGGCGCACTAGCTCGGGTTGCCGGGGTTGCACGAATAACGGCGTGGTATCCGGACGCCCCCTGCCCGCCTTCGCAGATGTTTTCCTCAGTTTTGCGTTACGCACGGCGACCTCCTTCCAAACTCAGGGCAGAAACAGTCAGGTCGTGTTGTTGGAGGTTGAGAGTAAGGCATTCCAAAGCGTTATGCACGCTCCGGTTTTCGTTGTGAGTTGTCTTGAATGCGGATCCGACGCACACGCCAAGTGTATCCGATTTCGTGCCCTCAGATCGCATGTACAATTCTCTCGCCCCGGTACTGCCTGTGCAATAGCGTTATACGACTGTGAACCATTCTTGTCCATCTCGATAGAGAGTCTGAATTGATCCTCGTTCATCGGTTCAGACAATTTTGCACCCCATGCGGTTAGTGGACCTCTAAAGTATCGACATTTATCTTGAAGCGCTCCCGCATTCCTCAGGGCCAGATGTGAGGTCGTCACCAACTGAAAGGCTGAACAAGAGTGTGACCAACAGGGATTTGTCCTTGTGAATTCTGTCATGGGCGCGGTGGGGCGGAACTACACAGAGCCGAAATAGACTTTGTGCCCGCGCTCAGTCAGACCTTTGTGAACTCTGTACAGCGCGCACTTAGCGAAGAACGGCAGGGTCTTCGCCGGTCTCCCTAGCGAGATCATGCACAAACTCCAATCCGCGTTGGCTGGCCGCGATTTCAGCCAACTGGGATCCACTTCGCGATGATATTTCTTGAACACCTTTGCGAGTTCCACGCGGTAAGCCCCGTCAACATTGAAGAGAAGCTCCGCAGTCCTGCGGACTTGCTCTACAAGGTGGCTCATGCCGCTCGACTTCGCTCCAACTTTTGAGAAGAAGAGCGTTTTTGATTTCTGGTGCAGGAAATCACAGAACTCGAACCTCGACAGGCCGCCGCCGAATATGACATCAGCTGAGTCAAAGTGTAGAAACCCTGGTGCATTTCCGCATCTGGTGTTGAATGATGCTTCGCTCTCAGCCCCGTTCCAAGCAGGGAGCGGAACGGTCGGCTTCGCAATTTGGTCAACGTACCGGTTTACGCGGACGAGGAAATCTGGAACAACTTGGTGCCAGGTCCCGGATGATAGGACGTAAGGGATGCCGCGATATGTAAGTTCGTACCCGAAACAGTCAAAGACGGTGTAGTTCATGAAGGATTCCTTCTCGTCGTCCAAAAGATGAATCCGTGTGTCTTTTGCAGCTTGGACTGAGGGCGCGACGCCCTCCTCTTCCAGATGAGTCAACCAACCCTCGATGCGCAGGAATGGCCTAGTCGCGGGGTTTTTAGACATACGGCCATAGACGTACGATTCTGCAAGCTGCGATTCTGCCTCGCGTCGTTCTGCTGGTGTGAAGAGCACGACTTTCTTCACTGCTTGTCCCACCGCCAGTTCGGAATCCAACTGTGCTTCCAGCCCGGCAATTAGCGACGGGTCCGCTACAGGGGTGACATTTCCCACTTCCGGCCAACCTTGCTTGTAGTGATTGCTCTGAAAGAGCACTCCCGCCTTGTCAAGCACGGCACCCAATTTCGAGAACGGAACCTGTACCCTGAGGGATGTTCCGCCTCGAACGGTCTTTCCGAGGAGCTTGTAGGATGAAAGGCCCTCTAAGGCACCCACCAAGTCCCTATCGAACTCAACACCAAATTCTTCTACGAACGTTGCACGAGGCGCTCGTTCACTGGCGATGTGCCATTTCGCGAACACCTGCTCTGCGCGGATTCCTACGAGTTTGTCGCGGCGAATGGAATTCAGTGCCACGCGTAGACCAAAATCAATCTGCAGCCAGTGATTTTCGAGCTTTTGCCATGCGTGTCCAAAGCTGAGCACGAAAGTATTAGAAGCCCGACGGACTACAAGTAGGCCTGCTGGTGACTGGGAATTCAGGGCCAGTCCAACCGAATTCTGGAGCGCTCCGCGAATCACGCCCACCCATGATGGCTCGCCTATGGTTGAGGGAAGAGGGATGAACTCGCCGTCAAGAGGCTGAGCAAGAGGCCGCACATCTCTGCCGGGCTTCAATTCGCTTTCGAACGGTGCGACCTTATCAGGCTTCAAAAGATAGATTGTCAGACCGATTTTCGTGTCGACCACGGTCGAACCCCAAGGCCGCGCGTTCGTGGATAGTGACCCAATGGTTGATTGTCCTGGCTCTTACTTACGAACGTCTAGCATTCGGGTATTCTGATAGGCGAGGGCGTTATTGGCCGGTTAGACACTTGGCTGGTCCCCTGTACTTCGCCCGCTGCGGTCCAAGGGCGGTTATCTGCTCACCGCTGCACCACTGGCATTGAGCTTCTTATATGCTCGCCTGAGAGTGAGCGCCTGTCCCTTGTTTTCAGGATGAGAGGGAAGACGAGTGATAGCATGATGGCCCCAGGTAGACCTATGCCGAATAAGGCGCTGGACAGAAGGCTGTTCGCTCTGCAGAAGAAAGCCGATCTCGTTTACGCGCTGATGGACTTCTTGAAGAAACATCCGGCCATTGTCTCGTATTGCACGCTGAAGCAGTTGAGCACAGGGACCGGTCTAAACTTTCAAGAGAAGTGCTTGATCCGACCCGTTTGGGACGGCAAGCCCACTCTCAGGCTCATTCGCTACATCGCTGAGTTCGATGACGATGGAAGCCCGACACTTTTGCATAACGACGTAAGCGGTCTTTCATTCAATGAGCTGGCTGCTCTGCTGAAGCATAAGGCGAAGGTCGACCTAAGCAAGCCTCCAGACTGGGACCCCGACGACGATGAAAAAATAACTACTGAATGATATCCTTGTCGCTGATTATCCCGTTGAGACGACCCAGCGGACAGCGCGAGAGTTTCAGCGCACCACTTCTCCCTAAAAGGCCGTTGAATCAATTTCGCGTGTGCCGGTTTTCGAGATCGTACAGAACTTCACCCAGGGCACCGGCTTGATTGTGCCAACTTTTGTGCCCAGCCTACAGACAGATGGGCACATTTGCGCACAGCCAGCCACATGCTGCGGTCACGACTAAGTTGTTTTGTTTCAGCAGTAATGTTGAAAACAGGAGGGTTGCTTTGAGTAGTCCTCCTGCCTTGGGCGCAGGAGGTCCGGAGTTCAAATCTCCGCGCCCCGACCACTTCCCCAAACAGAATCATTGAGTTACTGTCCCGCCTGTTTCTGCGCCTGCTGCATTGTGGTGCGAGGTGGGAATAGTTGGGAACAAAACATCGCCCAACCTGTTCACAGCATCCCGTTGACCGTCTGTCACCGTATGCGTATACACTTCGAGCGTCGTTGATATGCGTGAGTCCCGAGCTGGGCCTGTGCGTACTTGAGCGGCGCGCCTTGCGCATGCAGAAGTGTGCTGTGGTGTGGCGTAGTGCATGCCAGCATATTGCCATACTTACAGATTCGCCCGGCAAGCTCCGCCTGTTCAGTTCTGGGGAGTGATTTAAACGCCGTTCAAGATTTGGTCCAACATCGGCAAATCTATGTGCATGCGGATAAGGTCTGTCAAACAATCCAGCGTGCCTTCACGTAGAATTGCCTTCTGAATTGAGAGCGGCGGCCAGCCCCGGCGTGCACGAAGATCATTCAAAACCCGGCGACGAAACTTGGGTGAATCAAAAATGCCGTGAAGATAGGTTCCCCAGACGAAGCCGTCTGGGGACATGGCTCCATCAAAGCGATCCACACTGTTGCCGCGTTCTTCCAGAATTCGGAATAGGGGCTTGCAACCCCCCTTAGATTGTGTTTGCCCCATATGAATTTCATAAGCATGAATATCTTCCTGCTCATCCATGGTTACCCCGCGGATCTGGACAGTGGTCTTCCGGGGCTCAAAAGTTGTTATCGCATCCAGGAGGCCGAGCCCTTCGGTCTCTCCTAACGATGACTCAACAGCCTCGGGATCAAACAACTGTTTCCCCAGCATCTGGAACCCGCCACAAATGCCGAGAATAGGGACGCGAGCCCCACGGCAGTGAAATACGTACTCGGCCATTCCGAAAGACCGCATGTATTCAAGGTCGGCCATCGTGCTTTTGGTGCCGGGCAAGATCAGCAAATCCGGAAGCGGGGTGCCCTCTTCCGGTGGACGTGCCAGGTAATGCAGTACAACGTCTGGCTCCGCTTCCAAGCCGTCGAAGTCCGTCGAGTTTGAGATGTGAGGCAGTAGGATGACTTCAATGGCAAGTTTGTCAGGATTGTGCGCTTGGCGTTTTTTCCACTTCGACTCAGGCACACAATCTTCTTCCGCTACTGCGAGGTCGGTCACAAACGGAAGCACCCCAAGCACCTTCTTGCCTGTACGCGTTTCGAGGAATTCGATCCCCTCCTTCAACAGTGAAATATCCCCGCGAAATTTGTTGATCAGCAGGCCTCGCACAAGGGAGCGTTCCTCCTCCGTGAGAAGCTCCAAGGTGCCTACCAGCCAAGCGAAGACCCCGCCCAAGTTGATGTCGCCAACAAGAACCACAGGCGCCGAAGCCATCTTTGCTACGGCCATGTTGACGATGTCATATTGGCGAAGGTTGATTTCCGCAGGACTGCCGGCTCCCTCGATGACGATAATGTTATGGTCTCGGGACAGCTTCTCCAACGATTCGTGAATCACTCCCACGATGGATGGCTGATATTGATGGTATTCGCGCGCCGTCATAACCCCAACCGGCTTGCCAAGAACAATCACCTGTGAGCCATTCTCCGAAGAAGGTTTCAACAGGACCGGATTCATCTCAACCGCTGGCTCGATGCCGCAGGCTTGTGCTTGAAAGGCTTGTGCGCGGCCGATTTCCCTTCCATCCGCGGTCACAAATGAATTGTTGGACATGTTTTGTGCCTTGAAAGGAGCAACGCGGAAGCCTTCCTCGTGGAAATATCGGCAGAGCGCTGCGGTTACGACGCTCTTTCCCACGTGGGATCCTGTTCCCTGGATCATTATTTTTCTCGCGCTCATATCTTATCCCTGGCGGTTAGGCCGCGACGCTCGCCCACCGTGCGCAAAGTTTCGATAAGCATACGGTTATCCCTTCGACGCCGAACTGCGATGCGCACGTATTGCCTCCCCAAATCCTTAAATCCGCTTGCGTCACGGACGAGGATGCGGTGTTTTTCGAGTTCAAGTCGCAGAATGGTTCCACTCATCATTCCCTGCGCCTTGATTCGCACCAACAAGAAGTTCGCAGCGGATGGAAAGGGCTGAAGCCAACCGAGTTCTTGCAGCTTGGTGAAGAGGTATTCCCGCTCTTTCTGCACTAAGGCTAACAACCGATCTCGATAGGCGACATCCTGCAAGGACTCCGCGGCGGCAATCAGCGCCAACATGTTCACCGACCACGGTTCAAGCTGTTCTGAAAGCCGGGAAGCAACAGCGCGATAGGCCACAAGGTAACCCACTCGCAATCCGGGAAGGGCGTGGAATTTGGTTAGCGACCGCACGACGATCAGGCGGCTTTGCCGAACGGCCTCCCGTACGAAAGACATCTCGGAAGTAAACTCGATAAAAGACTCGTCGAGTACGCAATAGGTTCCCTGCCCGGCACAGCACTTCAAAATCTCAAAGAGCTCTGATTGCGGAAGCAATGTTCCGGTCGGATTATTAGGATTGGCAAGTATGATCAGATCGGGGCGCAAGGTCTTCATAGCTCGGAGGAACTGCGCAGTAGAGAGGCAGAAACCATCTTTTACGCGAAGAGGAAATTCATGAACCTCACATGAGAGCGCCGCACGGTATTCCTGGAAGCTGGGCACGGGGATGAGCGCCTTACGCGGCTGTAAGCAGCGCGGGATGAGGTGCAAGAGCTGCGTGGCACCGTTACCAAAGACAATGCACTCCGGGTCAATCTGATCCTGCGCAGCGATGATCCGCCGGAGTTCTTCCTGCCGCCGATCCGGGTAATGGCACGCGACATCGAGTTCACGCTTCAACCGCCGTTTCGCCCTGGATGAAAGCCCCAAGGGACTGACGCTGGCACTGAAGTCCAGAAGATTTGAGGCAGGCACGTCTAGACGCCGAGCAACGCCGAAGATGTCTCCACCGTGTTGTGTCATGGCCATGGCAAACTCCTCAGAAAAGTCACAGCCACGATGCCGCACACCAATGTGAGAGCAGATGTGACGTAAAAAACGAGCCGTACCTGCGGATATAATTCGGGTGTGAGCTTACGGGAAGGGTCACCGATATACGCCTTTTCGGTCACCCGTCCTTCATAAGTATTCGTACCACCGAGTCGAATTCCCAGGGCTCCCGCGTAGGCTGCCTCGGGAAAACCGCTGTTAGGACTCGGTTGCAAGCGTGCATCCCGGGCTACAATGCGCAGCGATCTTCGCCAGTCCAGTCGGACAAGAAACGCAGCAAACGCGACGAGAATTGCGGTCAGGCGCGCGGGAACGTAATTCGCCACGTCGTCCAGCCGGGCGGCCGCCCACCCAAAATACCGGTAGCGGTCGTTCTTGTAGCCAATCATCGAGTCGAGTGTATTGATGGCTTTGTACGCCAGCGCTACAGGCACACCGCCCAACGCCAGATAGAAGAACGGTGCGACGAATCCATCCGATGTGTTCTCCGCCAGGGTTTCGATCACGCCCCGCACAATTTCGGATTCATCGAGGGATTTCGTGTCGCGCCCCACAATCCTTGCCAGAGCGGATCGTGCTTCTTCCAAACAGCCGTTTTGCAAGTGCCCGACCACCGCTCCCGCGGCTTGATCTAAGCTCCGCGCGGATAATGTCGTGTAAGCGAGATACAACGTCGTTAAGAAGCCGATAAACGGGGAAAGATTGCAAATCCACTTCAGGAGGAACCAAGTGCCGACGCCAACACCCAGAGTGATTGAGACGCTGGTCAGGATTCCCGCCAGACGCAAAGCCCACGTAGACCGAACAATTCTTCGCCAGGCTTTTTCCTCCCAGCTGATCAGCAGACCAAAAAGCTGGACAGGGTGCAGAATCCACTCGGGATCTCCAAGGGCCAGATCCGCAGCATATGCCATGACTAGATACACGGCCCTCACTGAATCTACCCGCACGATACCGGTGAAAAGCGTTCCGACATTCGCTGAGACTCAAAAGGTTCTTCCGGACTCCAAGCCAACTTCACAACGGCCCCCTCCGGAATGAAATTACGGAACAACTCTGGATGGATAATCTCCGCGAGAATCTCCAAACCATTCACGATCCGCGGGCCCGGCCGACTGAAATACGAAGGGCTGTCTGCCACATAGACGCGGCCTGATCGTACGGCTGGCAAGCTGTACCATCCCGATCTCAAGGCAAGGCTGTCTATTTCGGCAAGCGTCCGGGGAATCTGGCAACCACATGGCATGATGACCAAGACCTCCGGAGCGAATTCGGCGACCCGTTCCCACTCGATCGCGCTGGAAGGGTGTCCTTCCGCGCCGAGTGCGTCCGTCCCTCCCGCCATGCGGACCATTTCCGGAATCCAATGGCCGCCGGCCATGACAGGAGACATCCATTCCATGCAAAAAACTCGCGGGCGCGTTGCCGCCGCTGATGCCGTAGAAGCAATCGAAGAAATGCGGTCCTCGAATTGCGTGACCAAATCGCGAGCCTTGGCAGCGTGTCCCGTGACTTCTCCCACGGCGACGATGTTGTCGAGAACTTGATGGAGCGTATTGGGCTCTAGAGAAAGAATCTGGAAGGGCCCGGAAAGAATTCTCGCCGCTTCCCGAACCTGCGCCAAGGGTATGGCGCAAACTGAACATAATTCCTGCGTCAAAATGATGTCCGGCTTTAACTGTTGGAGGAGCTCGTCATCAATTCGGTAAAGGCTGTGAGATCCGTGTTGATGGGCGTTGTAGGCAGCGTGTATTTCCTCACTTCCCAAACTCTCCCCGATGGTGCTCGTCGATAGGACGGGCTTTGTTCGAGCTTCCGGCGGAAAATTGCATTCATGGGAAACACCGACTAACGAGTCACCGAGTTCCAAGGCGTAGACGATCTCGGTCGCACTGGGTAGCAATGACAGAATACGCATCTCTTTCTCCTTGTGTCACCGGTAGGGGCGTCCCTTCCAGCGATTCACGATTTCTGTTTCACGAACCATTACCCTCAAAACGAACTTGAGGCATGGGCAAGATGACGGGGACACCGCCTAGTTGGAGAACCTCCACCGAACCCTGATAGACCTCCCGCAGCAAGTCGGTTCTCAGCACCTCTTGGGGAACTCCGTCGGCAACCAGCGCGCCTGCGTGAAGGACAATCACCCTGTGGAAATAGCGAGCGGCCGCATTCAGTTCGTGAATGGCGGCCACGATCGTCAGCCTCTCTCGCAGGTTTAGGTCGGCGATCAGGTCCAGAATCTCTGCCTGCCGTGTAATATCGAGTTGCTGCGTGGGCTCATCCAGCAGCAAGATTTCGGGGTTCTGCGCCAGCGCCATCGCAATCATTACGCGCTGACGCTCTCCACCGCTCAGCTCGTTAAATATCCGTGAGGCAAGCTGCAGAGTATTGGTGAGTTCCATTGCCCGCTCGACCGCGCGAAGGTCTGTGCCACGCGCGCCTCTCAGGAAGTGCAGGTGGGGCGTCCGTCCAAGCTGCACAATTTCCCTGGCCGTAAAGGCAAAGGGAACGACGAACTGTTGGGGCAGCACGGCGACCTTGCGCGACAACTCCTTTCTCGGAAAGGTGCGTAGGTCGCGCCCGTCAATACGCACACAACCGGTTGCGGGCGCCAGAACTCCGCTCATGAGTTTGAGCAGGGTGCTCTTGCCTGTCGCGTTTGGACCCACCAGGGCAACCCGTTCGCTTGCTGCGATCTGCACCGAGACTTTTTCCAGGACGCGACGAGTTCCGTAAGCGAACGACACATCGGAGAGTTGGATCGCGTTCATCGCTAGAACCTGTATTCCCGCTTGGACCTTTGCAGCAAAAACAGGAATGCCGGCCCACCGCAGAAGGCCGTCAGAATGCCCAGGGGCAGTTCTGTCGGCGGCAGTAAGACTCGCGAAAGCAGGTCCGCCATGACGAGAAACACAGCGCCGCCCAAAGCCGCAAGAGGCAGCAGGCGCGTGTGGTCTGGTCCAAAAAGCAGGCGGAGGGAGTGGGGAACGATTAAGCCTACAAATCCGATCAATCCGCCGCCTGAGACAGCGGCTGCGGTCAAGACCGAACCCAAGACAATGATCGCGGTCTTGTTCCGCTCCACCGATATTCCAAGATGCTCGGCATATTCCTCTCCTAGCGCTAATGCATTGAGGCTTTTCGCCAGCGCCATTGCCAGAGCGCACCCGACCAGTACCGCGCAGCCAATCGCGCCGACTTGCGACCAATGTGTGACCGAAATACCCCCGAGGAGCCAGGCGTAAATAATCCGGGTGTTCAACTGCAAGCGGTCGTTCACGATCAAAAGAAACGACATCGTGCAACTGAGAAAGACACTCACAACAAAACCGGCAAGCAGCAACGTAACGACGGAGGTCCGCCCTCCCACGCGAGCGAGTTGATAGACCAGGATCATCGTCCCCAATGCTCCGAGGAATGCGAGCGTGGGAACCGCGCCAAAACCCAGGACCGTGATGTGGACCGAGAGCAGCAGCCCTAGAACTGAACCCAAGGCCGCCCCTCCGGATGCACCGATCACGTACGGGTCAGCCAGAGGATTGCGGAGGAGTCCCTGGAAAAGAACGCCAGCAACAGAAAGAGCCGCTCCGATAAATGCGGCGCCGAGCACCCTTGGTAATCGAAGTCGAAAAATGATGGTTTCGTCCGATGGAAGCCAACTGGGACTGACGTGACCCATTCCACTGTGGTTGAACAGGATTGAGAAAACGGTCCGTGGCGCAATTCGCACTGCACCGGCTCCCGTGGCCAGAATGATTGCGAGTAAAAGCAATACGAGAAGGACCCAAAAACCGACATGAAACCGCACAGCGTGGGGAAAGCTAGTTCCACGCACCGTCGCTTCGCGCAGTTTTGTTTTCGTCGGGTCTGTCGTATCAATCATGGTCGAGTCCCTTGAGAAATTGCGCAGTCGAGGCCCTCACAGAGGTCGGCCGAATGAATCGTTGCGCTTGGAGCTTGTCCCCTTTTTGGCAAGCCGTGCATTTGGCTCCCCCCCGCTTTCTCCCCGCTCACAGGAGATCGCGGCCCGCAGAGCTCCTCGAATGCCCTCCAGGCAAGCCCTTCCGATTAGCTCTCCCCATTTAGTGTGCTTTCCGCAGTAGAGGTAGCGGCGGTCATGGCCTGATGCGACAGCCACGCAATCCGTGCCCGTCCCAGTAGCCGGTTGGCCAGTCGTTCTGCTGGTCAAGCCAAACTCATACATGACTCTCACTTTCGCTTCTGTGGCGATTGCAATGGCCTCCAGCATCGCTTCATGCGTGAACCCATAGTTCACAGCCACAATCAAATTGATCGTTCCGGGAGGAATAGGCTGCGACTCCCCCTCGATGTACGCTCCTGTCTCTCCAACGGTGGCCACATTCCCGCATCCAGCCGTGGCAATGGCGTAGGCGCGCAGATCCTGATGGACGCCTGTCGCCATCGAATATCTGCTGACGTCCGCAGCGGTCATCATGCCTACAAACATTCCTTTGATTCCTATCCTGCTTGCAACTTGTCTCAGAGTCTTCTTAGGGTCCTCGCACTTGAACTCATCGGCGACACAATGATTGATAATGTGAGAGGCATGCGTTCGCATACCTCCATTGAGGGGAGCCCAGCTTACAACGTGAGTTGGACGGCGAAATTTTACGACGAGGGTTTCACCGACAACCTGGCATTCGAAGATCTCTGTGCTCGTACTGTGACCTTTCCGGGAGACTGCCGCGGTCATTTTTTCGTCCACCCTTCACCGCCGATGGTGAATTTCACGCCGGAACGAAAAGCAAAGGGCAGTGCGGGAAAGCCAAATGCGCCCTGGTAGTGCTCACTCAGAAGATTTTCGATGCTGGAATAGAGCGTGATGTGGGAATTCAGCGCGTAGCTTCCGCTCAGGTCAATCTTCTGATAACCCGGGTTCAGGTCCCTGTTGGGGAGCAACAGCGAATTCCCGAAAAACGCGTCTGAAAGAAAGGTACTGTCGTCTTGCCGGCTCACGAAATAGCCGCCGAGCGCTGCGACGAAGTGTCGATGCGAGTAGCTCAGGACCACTCCGCCGGAGTGGGGTGCGACACGGAAAGGCCTGCCCCCTACGAGCGGCGCGAAAGCTCCGATTGGGATGTTGGGAAAGGCAGGGTTAAATGCTGGCTGAAGAGCGCTACTGGAGAACGAAGCGGTTACGACGGGACCCACGTACGCGTACCACGCTTCCAGGTTCACGCCACGGATAAGCTTTGCTTGAATATCTGCTTCTGCTCCCAAGGCCCGGAACGAGAAAGAATTCACGGTCGCGCCGAATGGAGTCGCGTTCACAACGTCGGACGGCACGCCGAGCTGAGGCAAAGCACTCTTGTCCACAAATTCAATCACGTCGAAGAACCGGTTGTGAAAAAGGGTTAGGCTCAGCCGAACACGCTCATTTGCCACGCCCTGTTCGATCCCAAAATCAAAGCTTTCACTTCGTTCCGGGCCGACCGGAGACACGCCGAATTTTGAGATAAGCGCCGCTCCTTGCGGCAGTCCGGAAAGGAGATTGAACAAGGAGGAGCTCTGGTCAAAGATGCTCGGCTCTTTGATTCCCCTGCCGTAATTGAACTTCAGTTTTGCGCTGCCGAGGAACGCGTCTGACATTGGCCGACGCAAGTAGTACGCAAGAGACACGCGAGGAGTCGCAGCGAATCCGAATACGGCATTGTGTTCCAGCCCCACACCGGCCGTTGCGTATAAACGGTGCTGTAGACTGCTGTGCGCTTCCAGAAATGCCCCGTAGTTGTTACGGCTTGTGGAAGAGATCGAGCCTGGAGAATCCGTGGACCCTCTTTCATTTTCATAGCGAAGGCCGACGGTGGCGACCACCTCGGGTCGAACGGAATAGCTGGATTGAGCAAAAAGCGACTGCTTTGTCGTGTGCGAGTCGAAGGGCTGCGGATACTGGCCGCCGAAATCGAGAATGGCCTGCCCCGTAGCGCTGAATCCGTTTGCGCCGTGGATGGTAACAACGTTACCCAGGTAATTCGGCCCAAAACCAAATGGATCGAACGGGGTTCCGGTCGGAGTCGGATTGACGAAGTGAAATTGAAGCTGCGTGGAAGCAAACCGAACCAGGTTATTCCATTTCTCCGTGGTCTGATTCTGAAGTGTTACACCGACAAATGTATCGTGTTCGTCTTGCTTGGAATCGTCGGGTATCCCGAAGAAATCCAGAGCGTTCGGATCGCCAAGCCCGACGGCCGTATGGCGTACCGTCAGTCGAACATCCGTGTTCTTGCCCGCCGACCAGCCGAAATTCCCAGAGTAGGTGCCGTTGTGGAAGGCGCTGTTGGGGACACTGTTCTGCGTATCAAATCGCGAAAAATCGGAGAAATAGTCGAATTTTCGGTAAGCTCCCGCGAGAGACACATCTTGCCGGTACGTCCCGAAGTTCCCTCCATCGGCGGAATAGGTGAGAACCGGAATCGTTGACCGGCCGCGCCGCGTCGTGAGATTGATAACGCTCCCGAGGGCATCCGCGCCATACAGAACGCTGTTTGGGCCTTGGAATATCTCCACGTGGTCCACTCCGCTGGCGGCAATATTTGCAAATTCAGCCGGGCCACCAATGTCATTCATAGGAATGCCATCGACGAGAATCTTGTTGAATGCGGAGTTGCCGCCACGCACGACCACCGCCGTCGTTCCGCCGCGTTGAGCAGTCTGCACAACCTGGACGCCGGGGACGGTGCGCAAGGTCTCCAACAGATCCGGCTTGGCAAAATTTTGAATTCGCTCAAAATCGATCACGTTGATGGAAGCTCCGACCTGCGTTTCGGGAACCGCTGTGCCGGTCGCGGACACTACAATTTGTTGCGGAAGCGATCCGATTCGCAACACGATTGGAATACGAACCATCCGGCCCGAATACAGAAATACCGCGTCGGTATCCACCGGATCGAATCCGCTCGCCTCCGCGTGCACGGAATATTCACCGGAGGGGAGCGCCGCAAAGGTAAAGTTCCCTCCTGCATCCGTGGTGGACCGGCTTACGACGGCATCCTTCTGGCGCAAAGTGACCTGTGCGCCCGAAACGGTGGCACCCAGTGGATCGACAACCTGTCCATGAATGGCGCCCTGGTCCGCGGCGCCTGCGGAACAGCTCAATACCAAAAGCGTGGAAAACATAACGAAGCAACGAACGATGTGGCGAAGCGATAACACGTTTAACTCCTTCTCCCTCGGAAGGGCTGGCTAAGATTGTGCTGACGAGACCGGTCTCCTGACTCGCGACCTCATTCACATCGCCTGCGCCTTCCCACCCGGACGGGCAGTGGCTTTTCGCAGACTTTAGTGGTCGGTCACAGTTGCGGGGCAGTGGCGGATTTTCACCGCGCTTCCCGTACATCTCGGCAGCGATTGGTGCTTCTTTGTTTCTTACCTGACTAAAACTCGATCCCCCTTTGCGCTACGATTCCTTGCTCAAATGGGTGTTTCACTTGACGCATCTCCGTGACGAGATCAGCAATCTCAATAATCTCGGGCTTTGCGCCCCTCCCGGTGAGAATGACGTGAAGCATCGGTGGCTTTCCTTTCAGGAACTCCAATACGTCATTCACATCCAGGAATCCGTAGCCAAGCGCGTAATTGATCTCATCGAGGATGACAATCTCAAAGTTGCCTGAGCACATTTTCGTCTTGGCAACCTCCCACGCGCTGCGAATCATGGCTTTATCCACTTCAATATCCTTGCTCTCCCAAGTGAATCCCTTGCCCATCGGGGAAATCTCCAAGCTTCCCAGCTTCGGCGCGCTTCGCAATTCCCCGTACTTCCACTTGCCTTTGAAGAATTGCAGCATCAGCACTTTCATTCCATACCCGCAGGCGCGCATCGCAACACCCAGAGCGGCCGTCGTTTTGCCCTTGCCGTCTCCCGTATTAACAATGATTAAGCCCTTTTTCTTGGTAGCGCCCGCGCCGGCACGCGTGATTGTTTTTTTCATTGGGCCCTCCGCCTACCGAAATGCACTGGGATGCAGTTTCTTCGCCAACTCTTCCATGGCGTCGAAGACCAGAAAACTGGAATGTAGCAACCGATAGTCCAGAGAGATAACCCGGTTATCTCGAATTGCTTCCAACCGGTTCCATCCCGCTTGTCCATTGAGTTCTGCGATCGTTATCGCGTGGCGTGGTCCGCTCGTCAGCAAGATAATATCCGGCGAACGCAGCAGCACTTCCTCCAGGCTGATTTGTGGCCACGCTTGCGAGATGTCAGCCGTTGCAGACCTTCCGCCCGCCTCGGAAATCACCTCTGTGATGAATGCCTTGTTTCCGATTGTGATCACGGGGTCATACCAGATGACGACAAACACGGACGGACGTGGCTGACCTTGAACTTTTGCTCTTACACTCTTCCGCTTCTCTTCCAGCCGCTTCATCAACGCGCCTGCGTCGGCAATGTGGTCGATGGCGTTCCCAACGTGCCCGATAGAAGACACAATCCCGTCCAAACCATTGGGGTTGACAACGAACACAGGGATGCCGAGCTCTTGCAAATGTTCCACCGTCTCCCGGCGATTGACTTCGATGCTTGCAAGGACCAGGTCCGGATGCAGGTCGAGGATCTTCTCGACAGACGGGTTGATGAGGTCCCCTACGCTAGGCTTTGCGAGAGCTTCCGCGGGAAACTCGGTGTAGTCCGAAATACCCACGACGGCTTCGCCCGCGCCGAGCGCATAAACCGTCTCCGTAATGCTGGGAGCCAGGCAGATTATCCGTTGCGGATGTTCGGGGACGGTCACATGCCTTCCCAATTCATCCGTTAGATCACGGGCCACGATCGCCTGAGTGCTCAACAGCAGCAGGCTGAGGAGGAAGAATTGTCTCAGTCGAATCAACGCATTGTCTCCTGCGGTGCAATGTGATCTTTTCCGCGTATCGTGCAAACGTTTCGAACAAAACTTGTGGCGACGTTTGGATTCGAGCCGAAGTGGAGATGAACATAGCTCGCCAGAATGTTTTTTCGCCGGAACCCTTCAATTCCCTCCCGGCCAGCCAGGAAATTCCGTGTGCGGTAGACGTGATCCATCTGAACTGGGCCTTGAAGCTCCGAACAGTGAAAACTGTGGCCGCGAACCTTGGTTCCCTCGCACCCAAGCAGGCAATCGGCGGTTAGATGGATCTCCGTGTAGCCGAAATTCACCAGGCGTTCGGTCATGCGCACCCGCAGAGGCAAAGCACCCACCATGCGGGCGGATTTCCCTTCGAACGTGACAATCTCTTCAGCCAAATACATCAGTCCGCCGCATTCGGCGTAAATCGGATTTCCGGCCTCCGCAAACTCGCGCACGGAGGAAAGCATTTCGCCGTTAGTTGCAAGACGTTCAACATAAAGTTCTGGGTAGCCCCCGCCGATATAGAGAGCATCCACATCGGCCGGCGCTCGTCTATCCTTCAAAGGGCTGAATTCGACGATCTCCGCGCCGGCCGCACGGAGTGCGTCGAGGTTATCTTCGTAGTAGAAGCAAAAAGCCCGGTCGCGGGCTACGCCGATGCGGACGCGTCGCGGCGAATCCTGCCCGCTCTGCCGGGAAGGAATGCGGAGGACGGGAAGAGACGACAAAAGCTGGTCCAAATCGACGTTGCTGGCAGCAAGTTCAGCCAGGAGCCCTATTTGAGATTCCCCCAGACACTCCTCTCCCGCAGTGAAGAGACCCAGATGCCGTTCAGGAATGTGAATTCGTTTTTCTCTCGGCAATTGGCCGAGCACCGGCGCCTTACAGTGTTTGGCAACCGCATCGCGCAGCAAACGAAAATGCGAAGGGCCGGCGACGTTGTTGAAGATGACGCCAGCAAGCCGGAGGTTCGGGTCAAAGGTTTCAAATCCATGCACCAGCGCGGCCGCACTCCTGGCCGCCGCAGCGGCATCGACGACCAAAACAACAGGTAAGCCCAGCCACTTCGCGATTTCCGCGCCGCTGCCAGCCTCTGAACTTCCATCCACTCCATCGAAGAGGCCCATAGCTCCTTCGATAACGCAGACGTCCGCGCCAAGCGCCGCGCCATCGAAAACCTCTCGATTTGCATCGAGAGAGAGCATCCATCCGTCCAAGTTGCGTGAAACGCGACCGCAGGCCACCGCGTGGTGCCCTCCGTCAATAAAGTCCGGACCGCACTTGAACGGCTGCACAACCAAGCCCTTCTTCCGCAACGCAGCGAGAAGTGCAAGTGTCACGGTCGTTTTTCCAACGCCGCTCGCAGGCCCGGCAACGAGAAACCCCTTGGTCTCCTCAGCCATTGATGCACCGAACCATTGCGCCCTTGTCGAAATATTCGACCACGTTGACGGCACACGAGTCCTGTGCCAACCGAAATGCGTTGCGGGCGGGAATGCCCAGCGCACTCGCCAAAGCCGCTCGAATCACACCAGTATGGGTAACAACCAACACACACCTCCCGATATTCCTTGAGACGATATCGCGAAGCACTCTTTTCACTCGCCGCGAGAACTGTTCGAACCGCTCCGCACCAGCAACGACCTGGTAGGGAAACCGTTGCTGCCATTGGCGAGCCAGCCCAGGGAATCGCCGGACAATTTGCCGCCAGGACAATCCTTCCCAACTCCCGAAATGCATCTCGCGCAACCCTTTCCGGATTTCTACATCAAGGCCGAGCTTTCGCGCCGCGGCGACCGCGGTCGATCGCGCACGCTGCAGATCGCTCGAATAGATCGCCTGGATCCCGTATTTCGAAAGCTTTGCCCCCAAGCTCCGTAATTGCCGCCGTCCGACCGGGCTGAGCGCAACATCGCGTTGTCCCAAGAAACTGCCGGCTTCGGCAACAGCCGCATGCCGCACCAATACGACTCGACACATTGGCTGCTGCACCGTACGCTTAGCTCCCACTTTGTTGTCCCCAGTGGTCGTAGAATGTCAGATCCTCCAACGGTAACCGCGGAAGCCAACCGGCGCTTTCTAACTCCGGTCGAGCCAGAAACTGGCGCACGTAACCTAGGCAGAGGTAGGCGACTGGAATGACGTGTGATGGAATACGTAGGACCGTACGAACTTCCTCAGGCTCAAAAATACTAACCCAGCCAACCCCCACGCCTTCCGCCCGCGCGGCGAGCCATAGATTCTGGATAGCACAGCAGGTGCTGTAGACATCTGTCTCTCGAATGCTGTGGCGTCCCAGCACATGCGGACCATTTCGATCCGGATCGCACGTAACGCAGACGTTCAACGGCGCCTCTAGAATTCCCTCCAGCTTCAGACCCGAATACAATTCCCTCTTCTCGCCTTCGAAAACCTGGGCCGCAGCCTGGTTCGCCCGTTCAAATAGCACCTTGACCGATGTCTTCACCCCTACGTCCCGAATCACGATAAACGACCATGGCTGCATGAAACCTACGGAACCAGCATGATGGGCGGCATCCAGCAATTTTTTCAGAATCTCTTCTGGAACCGGATCAGGCAAAAAATCGCGCCGCACGTCCCGTCGTTCATAGATTGCTTTATACAAGCCGCTTTTATCTGCGCGCGAAAACTCGTGCAGCGCGGACTGCACCGGACTGTCTTTGCGCGTCATCCGAGCACAGCTCCCATCATGTAAATGGCAACCTCGGTGATCTGCGTGGTGGCTCCGAAACAATCACCCGTAACACCGCCAATCTTCCGCTTGTAATAGAGGCCGCTCATTGCGGTGAAGAAAATGGCAACTAGAATGAACCAGCCCGCCTTCGTTCTGAAGACAGCGGCTACGGGAATCAGCGCCAGTATGGTTCCGATTGCGAGTGAAGAAGCCGAAATCTTGCTGGCAAGCCGGACCCCCTGTCCTGAATCCTCACGTGCCGGGGGCAGCAGGAAACCCAGTGGCAACGCACTCCATCTGCTCAGAACTTGGCTTGTCAAAAGAATCGCATTCAACTCCTGCTTTGGCGCATTGGTCAGCAGAACAAAACGGGCCAGCAAACTCAGCGTAATGGCGATCGCGCCGAAACTCCCGATCCGGCTATCGCGCATAATCGCAAGAATCTGGCTCTTATCCCAACCGCCGCCGAAACCATCCGCCGCGTCTCCGAGTGCATCCTCGTGCAGGCCACCTGTCACTAAAACCAAATAGATTAAGATCAACAGCACAATCACATCCCGGCTGACATGAGACGACAATACGTAATTCAAAAATACAGCTCCCCCACCAACCACCAAACCGACAACCGGAAAAAAAACTGCAGCGCCCGCAAGACCCTCCGGTGGTGGGCTACCCAGCTTATGGACGGGTAACCTTGTCAGGAACTGCATCGCCGCAAGGAACGAGTTTGCAATTTTTCTCATGCCTGCGATTCGCTTATCCCCGCCGATTCAAAAGTGGCCATTTCATTCAGCACTTTTGCGGAGGCTTCGATAATGGACATGGCGATTGCGGCTCCTGTTCCTTCTCCCAGTCGCATGCCTAGATTCAGAAGTGGATTGAGGCCTATGAAGCCGAGTAGCGCGGAGTGCCCGGGCTCCGTCGACAGGTGCCCAGCAAACATGAAATCCCTGGCGTTCGGCTCCAACGCGAAGGCTACGGCAGCGGCGGCTGTGGAAATGAATCCATCGAGAACCACAGGAATACGCCGGCTCGCAGCCCCCAGGATCAACCCCGTGAGCCCCGTGATTTCCAAACCTCCTACCTTACGAAGCACTTCCATCGGTTCGTGAGGATCGGGAGAATTAACGGAGAGCGCCTGCTCGATAGCTCGAACTTTGCAAAGGAACCCTGCATCATCCACGCCGGTGCCGCGGCCGGTCACATCCCCTGCAGGCCGCCCAGTTAGAACCGCGGTGATCGCGCTAGCGGCAGTTGTGTTTCCGATTCCCATCTCTCCCGTTCCAATTAAAGTCACGCCCTGCTCTTGAGCGTCCTTTGCCAGATCCAACCCCACACGCATCGCCTGCGTGGCCTCTGTTTCCGACATCGCGGCCTCGCGGGCCATATTCTTTGTCCCCCGCGCGATTTTTCTCTTTACCAGGCCGGTGAGATCGCCGAATTCACCATCCACTCCTATATCCACGATAATCACTTCGATCCCGAAGTGGCGGGCGAGTACGCTGATCGCCGCTCCCCCCGACAAAAAATTGAGCACCATCTGCTGAGTGACGACTTTTGGGTACGCACTCACACCTTCGGCTACAACACCGTGGTCGGCAGCCAGTGTGAAAATCGCTTTCTTCGAACACACGGGTTGCTCGGTTTCGCGGATGGCCACGAGGCGCGCGGCAATTTCTTCCAAACGGCCAAGGCTGCCCGGGGGTTTGGTCAGCCGGTCCAAATGCTTTGCGGCTCGTTCGAGCCAGATGGCGTCCACCGCAGCCACCGCAGCCACCGTACCAACAAGGTCCGTTGGCTTTGAGATATTTGGCCTCATGAAATTAAGGCTCATTAAAGACTCTCGGCAGCGGTAACCTCTCGCCTCCGAAGGCGGATGACATGAACCTGTAAGTTCGGCTGAGGAATCGTGACCATGCGCGACAGTGGCGCTCCCAGCGCGGCGCACAGCATCATCGCATTGCTCACACCGTGGCTTACGACAAGTACATTACCCTCGAGCTTTCCCCGGATCAGCTGCAACAGAAACCGGCTTGCCCGTTGATAGGCTTTCTTCAATGTTTCACCGTCGGAGATCTTCAGCCGGTCCGGTGCTGACTGCCACATCGCAAATTCTTCGGGATACCGGCGAGTGATCACCGGAAGCATCATGCCGCTCCATGCCCCGTGATCAAGTTCCCGCAGATTGTCATCCACAATCACCGGATGACCCATCACCCTCCCGATAATTCCAGCCGTCCCACACGCTCGGCTTAGTGGACTTGAGAAAATAAACCGCATCCGCGTTTGACGGAGACTCTTCGCCAGACGCAGGCTCTGCAGAACACCGGTGTGATTCAAACCCACGTCCAATATCCCCTGCAAACGCCCCTTCTGATTCCAATTCGTCTGACCATGGCGTACCAGGTAAATTGCCTCCATCATTTCCTCGGGAATGAAATGCGGCCTTTGATTCCCACGGGGATGCCCGCAACCATGAGAATCACCGTATCGGCAATCGCAGCAATCTGCTGATTGGCATGGCCCAGCACATCCTGAAAGAAGCGGCCACTTGGAAAAGGTGGCACCACTCCGCTTCCCACCTCGTTGGAGATAACGATTACAGAGGCGCTCGTCTCCCGGATCGCATCACGGACTTTTTCGATTTCCTTTTCAACGGCATTCCGGCCGGTGCCCTTAATGCCGATCATTGCGCCCACGTAAGTCGTCATGCACTCAACGAGCAACAAGTCCGTTTTTCTACCGGCATACCGGATCGTTTTCGCGAGATCCGATTCCACTTCAATCGTTTCCCACAAGGAGGGGCGCTCCGCACGATGTCTGCGGATTTTTCTCTTCATTTCGGAATCCGACGCACGAGCAGTCGCCAGATAAGCAACGCGAACGGAGCCTGCCGCAAGTTCTTGCGCAAACCGGCTCTTCCCGCTGCGCGCTCCGCCCAGCACAAGGGTGATGCTTCTTCGATGTTTAGACATCCAGAAAAGACGACGAAGTCAGCCTTCGAGGGAAAGCCTTCTCAAAGGCTCCTACGCCAACGTCAAATGAGCCGGCTTAGTTGAATCGTCATCGACGCTCCCTTCGAGGTCGACTCGAACAGATATGGGCTTGGTCGGTCTCCTGACTCGCGCTTCACCGAATCAGAACTGCCTTCCCAAGGTATCTAAACTTCACCTCAGTGGCTTACTTGCTCTGACTCTCGGCGCTTACAGTGGCGGGGCCGTGCCGGATTCTCACCGGTTTCCCAAATCACCAAGCACCTCGGGTTATAAGCCGTGCCCAGCCAAAAGTCAAGGACGCGGGACGCGATGCAGGACAGGACGCGATGCAGAGCTCGTTAGAATGGCAACGATCTATCCAGCGCAACTTGCTGGTCTCACCGACAAGAATGGGTCATTAATCCGCGGCCGCCACGCAGACCTGTTGTTGATAAAAAAGAACGGTAAAGACCCGTATTCTGCCCTACTCAACGCGAATTCTCGTGATGTCCGATTGGTCGTGATCGGTGGGCAACCTGTCTGCGGAGACTCAGACCTCATGGAAAAGCTGGTTCCAGCCGACAAACTCGAATCACTGCCGCCAATCTGTGGGAAAGTACTTTACCTAGGAGGCGCTCGGTCCTCTCAGAGTGGGAAACAAGTGTCATGGAAGGACACTGCCCAACAACTAGCTTCGGCACTTCAACAATGGGCTATCACACTTAGTCCTCGCACAGACTGCAATTGACCAGACCGGTTTTTTGGACCGGTCATTTCCCGAACTGATTCATGGTCGGAAAAGTTGGGGCCAACTTGGGGCCAAAACATGGGCCTTCTAGGCCCTAAACCGTGCCTCTCGGGTGGTAAGGGCAACGGACTCAACGGGACTTTTGGTAGGGGCGGTGGGGATCGAACCCATGTCCGAGACTTGGGCAGTTCAACTTCATAATGCCCCTTTGCAGCGGCGTCCTTCTTGTTGGGGTCCAGACGATGCGAGAAAAGTGGAGTGAACCCTTGAACTGACACACAAAAATGGGGCACAGTTTCCGGGAAAGGAACCACAGTGAAGAGAAAGAGATACTCCCGGAAATTTCAGCGAATGGCTGTCGCACGCATGGAGACTTGTGAAGATGTCGGTGAGTTAGCGCGAGAACTCGGGGTACGGCCGAGGTGCCTCTACAAGTGGCGCAGGAAGCTGGAGATGGTGGAACCAGGACAAGAAGCGTCGCGGCCCAGCACGCACGCCTCAGCTCACCGCAAAGAAATCCATCGCTTGAAGCAGCTTTTGGCAGAGAAGACCCTGGAGGTGGATTTTTTCAAAGGTGCCTTGCAAAAAATCGCGGCTCGACGCCAGCGCAACAGCGGCTCTGGCGAAATGGCATCTACGAGCAGATCCGAGAAGTGATGTCATTGCAAGGCAGCCTGAGTATCGAGCGCATGTGTCAGATGGTGCCGGTTAGCCGCCGGGGCTTTTACCGGTCGCTGAAGGAACAGCAACCTGTTGAGGAAGAGATGGAAGTGCGATCTGCGATCCAACAAATTGCCTTGGAGCATCGCCGCCGTTACGGCTATCGACGGATTACGGCGGAGCTGCACCGCCGGGGCATGCCAGTGAACCACAAGCGGGTAGCGCGGATCATGCGAGAAGATAACCTGCTGGGGATGCAGCCGGAGCGGTTCGTGGTCACCACCAATTCGAATCACAAGCTGGAGATATATCTCAACTTAGCCAGTCGTATGAAACTGACGGGCATCAATCAGCTCTGGGTGGCCGACATCACCTACATCCGGCTGAAAGCCGAGTTTGTCTATTTAGCGGTGATCCTCGATGGGTTCTCTCGGAAAGTGGTGGGCTGGGCACTGGATCGAACTTTGGCAATGCGACTGACGATCGGGGCGCTGGAGCAAGCCATCGAGAGACGGCAACCGGAACCTGGCCTGGTGCATCACTCGGATCGAGGATTGCAATACGCCTCCGCAGAATATGCGGCCATACTCGAGAAGCATCGGATGGTACCGAGCATGAGCCGTCCAGCGAACCCGTATGACAATGCCAGTTGCGAAAGCTTCATGAAGACGCTGAAGCGGGAAGAAATCTACGCCAACAAGTACGATGATCTAGAAAATTTACGAGCGAACATCGAAGAGTTCATCGAACAGTATTACAATCGGCAGCGGTTGCACTCGGCGCTGGGCTATCGATCTCCCGAAGAGTTCGAGCAACAGATCGAGGCGTCAGGTTCGGCCGAATCTCGAAGCGCAACGATGGAGTTTTTTGAGAACAACGATGAAAACAGGCAGGGGGAATCGACAGCTTCTCTGGGGAAGGGGGCGACGTCGCCCCCTTCCCCAGACCCCTTATCCTGCTAGGAGATGCAAGGACACTTTTACGAAAGCGGAAGCTGTGTCCCAAAAAGTTGTGCCATCTTAGGGGTTCACCCCATGAACTTGGGTCCAACTTGGGTCCAAGTACAAGTCTCTCCACACTTTCTACTGCTCGACGTTGTTCTTCCGGTATCGCGTGCAAGTAAATCTCGCGCGTGATCTCCGGTGCGGAGTGCCCCAACAGTGCCTGCATGGTTCCTATTGGAGTACCTACGCCATCAAGCATCGTCGCGTGACTGTGCCTCAGAAGATGCCAAGTGACACCTGAAAGGCCTAACTTCTTCGCGGCAGGCTTCAGGTGCTTGCGCAAGAGATTCCATCGGTCTAATGGCGTCTGATCGCTTTTGGCAAATACCAGGCTTCTGGCATCAACGCACGCTGGACGCAGGACAGTTAGGATTTCCGCCGTCTCTGCTCCAATTGGGATTGTGCGCATGCCTCGCTTCGTCTTGGGCTTGTCGAAGTGACCGTCGTACACCGTTTCAGCTACTCGAAGTAGTCGAGCCTTCAAATCGACATTTCCCCATCGGAGCGCAAGCAGCTCACCGACTCTCAAACCCGTCAACACTAGCAGCAATGTAAACGAACGCACTGGCTCTCTCAACGCTCCAGCAAGCATTTGCACTTGGACCGGAGTAAGGACCATTCGCTCCGTTCCATGTTGTCGTCGCGGGAGCTTCGTCTTCAGAGCAAGGTTCTCGGTGAGACAGCCCCATTCTTCAGCTGCTCCGAGAATCTTGCTAAGACCACACTTGAAGTGGTGAACGGTTTCCCACGACAACCCGCTGTTGAGCTTCCGACCTAGAAATCCTTGCAGATCTTCTCGCGTCAGATCCCTAAGTTGCGATTTGCCGAAAGCCGGAATCAAATGCACGTCGAGCATATAGCGATAGTGTTTCTGGGTTGCGTATTTTAGCGTTGGCAAGATCACAGGCATCCAATCATTCTTTACAAAATCTTTGAATGTGCGGACGGACTGTGGTCGAGCATCACCGCCGTTGATTGCCCTCAACTTCTGAGACAGTACCTGCATTGCTTTACGGCGTGTCGGGAATTCGGCAACCGTTCCAATCACCTCTGATCGCCTCAAACGCCCGAGCGTGCCATCTACTTGAATTACATCCTCCCACCAACGAGCTACCCAAAGTTTTCTTCGAGTGCCTCGCTGGAACAGCATGCCTTGCTGGAAACCTCTACGAGCCATCGCTCCTCCCTTTTCAGGGACCTCGATGGCCCGCCCAGCTTGTTCTGCGTCAGTTTTCAGTGTAGCCCTCATGTCAAGCGGCATGCGATCCGCCGGAGTGACAATCAACCCAGGCCA
>WNFF01001288.1_pt1 | contig 36030 bp, 30 predicted proteins | sample 5400441 | NCBI WGS metagenome assembly WNFF01 (sample SAMN13153345, study PRJNA577476) | soil metagenome | isolation source: 120 cm saprolite under Douglas fir tree site 2 hole 3 replicate 1 | place: USA:California | collected 2015-04-18
GGCCGTTCAGTCCTTGGTAGCCGGTGGCTGGACGGAGCGGGCGAGGAGTTGGGCGACGTCGACGACTTCGAGGGTTTCTTTGGCTTCGCCGGTGGTTTTCTTGGCGGCGATGGCGTCGCCGAGCATGACCAGGCAGTAGGGGCAGGCGGTGGAGATGGTGTCCGGGTCGGTGGTGAGGGCTTCGTCGATTCGTTCGGTGTTGATGCGTTTGCCGGTGCGTTCTTCCATCCACATCCGGGCGCCGCCGGCGCCGCAGCAGAACCCGCGTTCCTTGCACCGGTGCATCTCCTGGGACTGCACGCCGGGGACGTGTGCCATGATGTCCCGCGGCGCGCTGTAGACCTTGTTGTGCCGGCCCAGGAAGCAGGGGTCGTGGTAGGTGATCTTCTCCTGCACGGGGGTGAGGGGGGTGAGGCGGCCCTCGGCGACGAGCCGGGACAGTAGCTGGGTGTGGTGGATGACCTCGTAGGTGCCGCCGAGCTGCGGGTATTCGTTGGCGATGGTGTTGAAGCAGTGCGGGCAGGACGCCACGATCGTCTTCACGCCGGCGTCGTTGAGGGTGGCGATGTTCTGCTGGGCGAGCATGGAGTACACGAACTCGTTGCCGATGCGCCGGGCCGGGTCGCCGGTGCAGGTCTCGGCCGGGCCGAGCACCGCGAAGCGCACCCCCGCCGCGTGCAGCAAGGTGGCGATGGCCTGGGTGGTCTTCTTGGCCCGGTCCTCCAGGGCACCCGCGCAGCCGACCCAGAACAGGTACTCCACATCGCCGCCGATCGTCCCGTCGACGACCGGCACCTCGAAGCCGAGCCCGCCGGCCCAGTCGAGCCGGCTGGCCTCGGCCATGCCCCACGGGTTGCCCTTGGCCTCCAGGTTCTTCAGCATCGACGACGCCTCGACCGGGAAACTTGACTCGATCAGCACCTGGTGACGGCGCATGTCCGTAATGTGGTCGATGTGCTCGATATCCACCGGGCACTCCTGCACGCACGCCCCGCAGTTGGTGCACGCCCACAGCACCTCCGGGTCGATCACCCCGCCCGCCGCCGCGTCACCCACCAGCGGCCTTGCCGCTTCCTTCTGCACATGATCAGGCAGCGCGGCCCGCTCCTCGTCGGAGCCGGCCAGCAGCCAGGGGGCCTTGGCCAGCGCGTGATCCCGCAGGTCCATGATCAGCATCTTCGGGGACAGCGGCTTGCCGGTCGCCCACGCCGGGCACTGCGACTGGCACCGCCCGCACTCGGTGCAGGTCGCCATGTCCAGCAGGCCCTTCCAGGTGAAATCCTCGATCTTCCCCCGCCCGAACACGTCCGCATCCGGGTCCGCCTCCTCAAAATCCAGCACCACCCCGCCGCTGCGCATCGGCTGCAGCCCGCCGAGCCCATCCGGGCGGCGGGAGAACAGCACATTCACCGGCGCCAGCGCAATATGCAGATGCTTGGAATAGGTCACGAACACCCCGAACGCCAGGATCACCGCGATCTGGGCCAGGACGAAAACGGTCTCCAGCACCTTATTGGCAGCCAGGCCAAGCGGAGCCAGCCAGTGCCCGGCGACCTGCGACGCGAACGCGCCATGCGGATACGGGAACACCCCGGTGTTGATCTGCGCGCCGCGGTACACCAGCAGGGTCGCGACGACCAGGAAAATCCCCAGCAGCACCAGCCACGCCGCCCCGGTGTGCGACCCCGCGAACCGGGACGCCCGGCCCTCCCGCCCCGGGTCCTCACGCAACCTGATCACCGCGAACGTGACGATCCCGGCCAGCACCCCGGCCGCGAACAGATCCTCGGCGAAGCCGGCCACCACCCAGTGGCCAATCACCGGGATCGCGAACCTCCGGCTGAACAAATCCCCGTACACCTCGATGATGGTCAAGACCAGCACAATGAAACCCCAGAACGTCAGCGCATGCGCCACGCCCGGCACCGACCACTGGAGCAGCTTGCGCTGGCCGATGACCTCGGCCGCCTGGATGCCGACATCCCGGGCCGGATGCGCACGCACCGCCGCGACCCGCTCCGGCGCCGGCTGGCCACTGCGGCCCAGCCGCAACAGCCACCACATCCGCCGGCCGGCGAGCGCGGCGGCGACAGCCGTCAAGGCAAGTCCGATGATGATACGCAGGGCCACCAAGACCTCCTCATGCGGCGCTGCTACCCGGATTTTCCCGGTGAGCAACGGTATGCCGTCCTGCTCCGCGGCGATGAAGCACTCCCTGGTAGATCTAAACAGCTAAATTATATTAATATAACCACCGAGCGCTCCACGCCTCGGCCGGCTCGCGGGATACTGCCGGTCGCGGGCCGCCGTCGTCCGCTCGCCCGGCGGTCGCGGCCAGGCAGCTACCTCGAGGCAGGGTGAATATGGACAGTGTGAACATCGCGGCATTCGTGCTCCGGATCGCGGTGGGCGGCACGATGATCGCCCACGGCTGGAATCATGCCTTCGGCGGCGGCAAGTTGCCGGGCACCGCGCGCTGGTTCGAGTCCATCGGTATCCGGCCCGGCAAGCTACACGCACTGCTCGCCACGGTCACCGAGCTCGGCGCGGGCGCGCTTCTCGTTCTCGGCCTGCTCACCCCGCTGGCGGCGGCGGGGGTGATCGGCATCATGGTTGTCGCGTTTGTCGCCAACCACCGCACGAACGGCTTCTTCATCTTCCGGCCGGGCGAAGGGTACGAGTACGTCTTGATGATCACCCTGGTCGCATGCGCGATCGGTGCGCTCGGCGCCGGGAACTGGTCGGCCGATCACGCGATCGGGTTCAGCCTGGCCGGGTGGGGCGGGCTCGCCGTGGCCGCCTTGGCGGGCGGAGGCGGCGCGGCCCTGCTCCTGGCCACCTCGTGGCGCCCGGACCAGCTCCCGGTGTCAAACCGCCAGATGAGCGAATCAGACTCGTGACGTTCACCGGGTGACCGTCACGCTCGTGACGGGCTCAGCAGGCTGATGATAAGCGCGACCAGCGAAACCCCGGTGACGAGGATGGTAAGCAGCAGTAGCCGCCGGTCCTGTGCTGTCCCGGCGGCCGGCCCGCGCGCCAGCGAGCCCAGCCTCCAGACCAGCGCGCTGAGGGCCAGGATGGGGATTCCTGCGCTCAGGTGGTCCTTGAGGACCGCCGCGCCGAGCGCCGCGAAGGCGACGGCCGTCCGGGTCCAGGCGAGTTCCGTCCGCTCCCTGGCGCTCCTGGGATTGGTGTCCTCGATGTCATCGGCGGGTGTCATCAGTGTCTCGTCACCCCCGAGACCACGGCGAGCGCCGCGGCCAGCAGGCCAATGACGGTGATGGTGGCCGCCAGGATCTGGGGCAGCCGCGACCGGCTGAGCGGCTGGCTGCGGCGGAGCGCGCGCTGGTTGCCCTTCCATTCGAGATAGCTGATCACTGATACGGCCGATCCAAGGAGGATCAGCGGGGTCCCGATCACATGTCGGCCCCAGGGGATACCCGGGAAGGGTGGCAGCAACTGGACCACCGCCAGCCCGGCAACTACGAGGGCCAGCGAGGTCCGACTCCACGCCAGGAAGGTCCGCTCGTTGGCGAAGGTGAGGCGGGCATCCGGTTCGGAATCCCCGTTAGCCTTCGCGGCAGCCCCCCCGGTAGCCTCGCCGCCCCCGGTGCCTCCGCCCCGATGATCCTCATGGCCGTTACGCGTCTGTCACTCCTAATGGTGTCGCGCATGGAATACGGAGAAGCGGGATGCCTCCCGTTCAGTGGACATCGTGCCACGGGTCTTGCTCTCCCAAGCGGATCTGCCCGTCGCCGACGCTGTGATGGTGCCTAGTGTGTCTCGCGGACGTATCCCAGCTGATCAGGCCTTGCCGCTCCGGCGCGTCGGCCCTCAGACTGCCCAGTGACATTAAGTCATCCTTGTATACTCATTCCACTAAGTCGTCAGGCTATGAGGCACTGGGGAGAGCTTGAACGCCGTCAAGGGCAATATGACCGTCCGGGTGCCCAAGGCCGGGGAGATGGTGGCGGCCCAGCTGCGCCGCCAGATCGTGCTCGGCGAGCTCAAGGAGGACGATCAACTGCCTTCGGAGAGCGTCCTGATGGAGGAGTTCGGTGTCTCTAGGCCGACCCTGCGTGAGGCGTTCCGCATCCTGGAGTCCGAGGGTGCCATCACCGTGCGCCGGGGTGTCCGTGGTGGCGCACGGGTGCAGGTGCCCGACGCCGATGTGGCCGCGCGCCATGTCGGCCTCCTGCTCCAGTACCGGAGAGCGCCGCTGTCCGACGTCTATGAAGTCCGCGCCGTCCTCGAGCCCGCAGCGGCCCGGATGGCCGCCAAGCGCCGCACGTCCGCCGAGCTCGCCCGGCTACAGGAGGTGCTGGACGGGCGCCGCGCGTTGGTTGACGATCCAGCCGGGGCGATTGCCGCCGACGCCGAGTTTCATCAGCTGGTCGTAGAGATGTCGGGCAACGAGACCCTGCAGGTTCTCGCGGGCATGGTCGCTCATATCATCCGCGAAGGGGACCGTTCCTACGCGGAGAGCAGTAACTGGCAGACCGAGCATGAACTGGCGAAGATCGCCATCCGCGCCCATACTGGGCTGCTTGAGCTCATCCACAAGCGCAGCGGTGACGAGGCTGAGGAACTCTGGAAGAGGCATCTGCAAGAGTCAGCCAAGCTGGTGCTCGGTGAACGCGCCACAGCCACCGTTGTCGAGCTTCTGTCTTGATTGGCTCCTCTTCCTGAGCCGTCAGCCGATCGGTCGGCTGAGCAGCGACCGAGTTCTTGGTCAGCCGAAGAACTCGGTCAGGGCCTGGGTGACTGCCTGCGGCTGCTCTTCGACAACGAAGTGGCCACTGTTGGCCACCTCGGCCACGCTCACGTCGGTTCCCTCGGCCGGCAGTATTTGCTGGAAAAAGGGGAAGAAGGTCGGATCGGCTAGCCCGAGCATTGGCACGGTCACCTTCCCGTACGACGCGAGGTCCGCGATGTCCTGGCCGAAGGCCTGGAACCAGCCGTTGCTGGCCCGGATCGCGTCCGGGTGGGAGTACGCCTTCGCGTAGATAGCCCGGTCGCCGTCGCTGACCGCGGCCTTGTTGACGAGCAGATCGTCGAATATCGCGTCGATAAGAAATCTGGACCGGCCGGATACCAGCTGCTCAGGGAGGCCGCGGACCTGGTTGAACGCGAACCACCAAGGGTAGATGGGCGCGCCGGGCTGCGGCAGCAGCCGGAGTTGGTTGTAGCTCTGGTCCGGATGCGTCACGTCAAGCAGCGCAACCTTCCGGGTGGCCTCCGGGTGGTTGACGGCGAAACTGAACGCGACCATGGAGCCGATGTCATGGCCGCTGATGTTGACCGTGTCATAGCCGAGCGTGCGCGCCAGTTCGTGGATGTCGCTGGCCATCGTCTTCTTGTCGAATCCGGACTGGGGCTTGTCAGAGCCGCCCATGCCGCGCAGTTCGACGACGATCACCCGGTAGCGGGCCGCCAGCGTCGGCATGATCGTGTGGTATTCCCACCACGTCTCGGGCCAGCCAGGCAGCAGGATCAAGGGCTCGCCCTGGCCGCCGGCCACGTAGTGCAGCCGGATTCCGTTCACTGTGGCGAAGCCGCTACGGAAGCCGCCGGGCAGCGATCGGGCCAGGTGCGCGTTGGCCGGGCCGCCGCGTGCTCCGCCCCGATCATCGGCGGCCGCCGCCGGGGTAACGCCGCTCGTGGCCGCCAGCACGGCGGCACCAGCGCCTAAGCTCGGGGCGTTCATCGGAGTCTTCCTCTTTCCTGTGCTCGCGTCGTCTGGGCTTGCGCCACACGCTGCTGCTCACCGCGGGAGTCGCCGTGCTCGGGGCGCTGCTCACCCTGGTGCTCCCCGAGCCTGCGGGACGCAGCCTGGATGAGATCTCCGGCGCGGACGACGTAGTCGCGGCGGCCGAGTTCGTGCTGGCCGAGACGGACCCCAGAGCCGCCATCCCAGAAAGTCAACGTCGGCTGCGTCCGGCTCGCACGTTACGCGTAACATGGCCCGATGGCTGATACCCGGAATTGCGAGCAGTGCTGCGCTGTTTTCGCGCCGCGTCGCGAGCACGCCCGGTTCTGCTCGGCTCGCTGCCGGGTCGCATGGAATCGCGGGCATATGTTCGATCCGGCGGTCGAGGTTAACGCGCTCCAGTGGTCCATCACCGCGATGCGTGACGCGACAGAACGGCTTCCCCGGGTGAGGCCGTGGGATAGGCCGCGAGCGTTCGCGGTGATCGGTGAGGCCGTATGGTGGGTCACGATCGTCGACGGCACGCTGGTGCGTCATCATCCGGAGGCATACGACGACGTGGCGGCCGCCCAGACTACGGCGGAGCGCCTGCTGATCGAGGGAACTTTGGCCGGGCTGCGCTTCGTCCGGAACCGGATGGGTCATGAAGTCGATCATGTGGACTTCGTCCAGCCGGAGGCAGGCCATCCCGGCACTGACGGCGGCCGTATCACGGCCTGGACGTGGAAGTCAGTGCCGGAGCCGACGCTCACGCCGCTTCCGCCGCGCGGGCAGGCGTGGGAGATGACGCGGTACCAGGCGTACGAGGTTCACCTAGCGGGCCACACCATCGGGGAGACCTTCGGGCGGGTCACGGCGTTCCTCAAGCTGGCCGCCGCGAAGGCCGCCTCAGTCACAGATTTCAGCGCGCAGCCTCTTGTGCGCTCTGCTCCGGGACGCGGAACAACTCGTTGAACGTGCCGGAGGTGATGCGCTCGCGCACCTCGTCCTCGGCCCCGGCGAACAGCCCCCGCAGCGTCTCCTGGGTGGCTTCACCTGGGAGCACCCAGCCCACCTGTACTTCCGCCGCGCCAAGTCCTCGGAGCTGCTGCTCGGCGGCCCTGCCGCCACGTGCAGGCGACGCCGTTGACGGTGAACCTGCACGGGGACATGCCGGAGTGGTGCCTGGGAAGCTGACGACGATGGCCTGCTATCTGCGGGAGAAGGCCATCAATGGTCCGAGGTTGCGCTCTGTGTCTGCTATTTGAAGTGCGTTGATGTATTCGCGGCGTAGCGTACCTGGTTCGGTCAGCGAAGTCCCGCCCCAGGTGAACCGGGAACCGCCGAGTGCCACAATGAGTGCGTCCGAGGCGAGCCGCGACCACCGGCCGTTGCCGTTGGGGAATGGATGGATAACCACCAGCCGGTACCCGAATCGGATCGCGCATTCGTCGTTGCCGTAGCGCGCAGCCGCGGCGTCGGAGAGCCAGGCGCGCACGTCGTCGAGCACGTTGCGCATGTCCATGCGGACCTGCCAGTAGGGCACGCCAAGATTCCGGTCAACGGCCCTGTACTGGCCTGCCCAGGCCCACACCTCGCCGTACATCCTCCGGTGCAGCCGCTTTAGCCATTCCTCGTTGGTCACTGACTCGGGGCGGAGCCGGCGGCGTGACAAGAACAGCCATGTCATAGCGCTCGTGATGTTCTCCGCCTCCGCACGGTTCAGCTCAGCCCGGGTCAGCACCGGCAGGCGCAGGCCCTGCCGCTCGGCCTCGGTGAGCGGTGTGGCATCAGCTGGCCCGGCGGTCAGGTCGGTCATGTGCTGGTGCTGCTCCACAGTCCGCCGCGCGCGAGCAGTCGTTCGGCAAGCTGCTCCTCCAGCGCCGATGTCTGCTCAGTGGCCTGGTTCTCCAGGCGCATCGTATGCTCGACCGCCGCTACCTGTTCTTGGGCCAGTTCCCGGGCACGGTCGCGCACGACCGCGGTAAGCGGGCGCCGTGGTACGAGCAGGTAGACAAGATCGCAGCCGAGCGCATCAGCGGCGCGGCGCAGCGTGTCCAAGCGCACCCGGTAAGCGGCTTCAGACTGCTCCAGCCTGGTGACCGCTCCCGCCGTGGTTCCCAGGCGGGCGGCGAGAGCCGTCGCGCTCATTCCCAGCGCTTCGCGGACCGCGCGAACCCAGCCGCGCGGGGGGCGTGCGAGGGCCCGGAGCTGCTTCCACTCGTCGAAGTGGCTATCAAGCAGCTCCCGGCTACGGATTGATACGTCGTTGGAGACTCTGGGCATGACACAACCCTTCTTTGAGCCAAAGCTCATTGCGAGTACATGCCAAAGTGTACTGTAGCTCATCACGGACAGGTAGAAAGATGAACTGTAGTACACAAAAGAGACTCTAGTGTGAGGTTAATCGCGACGTTAGAACAGGTCGCCGCGGCTGCGCTCGACGTCGTCCCGAGTGGGACGACGTCGAGACGGCCCAGTACTGGCCGGACGACCCCGCAGAGGAGGCCTGGACTCCCACGGTCGAGGTCGCGCTGTATGCCGGCCGCCGCTACCGGCTCATCGGGCTCATACCGCAGGAAGCCTGCCAGCTCGCTGCGGTGCTGGCCCACGCTGCGGACATGCCGGGCGTGGCCAGCGGCCCCGATAGCCAGGAGAGCTGACCCTATTGCGGTACGGCTGCGGGCCGTTCGCTGAGCTGATCGGGCTCGACGTCGGCCTTGCGGGCGAGGCTGCTCGGCCACCAGATCCACCGGCCGATGTCCAGGTTGAGCGCTGTGACCAGCACCGAGCGGACAATGAGCGTGTCCAGCAGCACGCCGAACGCCACCGCGAAGCCAAGCTCGGTCAGGAACGTGACGGGCAGCGTGCCAAGGACCGCGAACGTGCCCGCGAGCACCGCCCCGGCCGATGTGATCACTCCTCCGGTCGCCGCCAGCCCGATCAGGGCGCCGCTGCGGGTACCGTACCGTTTCGCCTCCTCGCGGACACGGGTCATCAAGAAGATGTTGTAGTCGATGCCCAGGGCGACGAGGAAGACGAAGACGAACAGCGGGAATGAGGTATCCGCGCCGCCGAACTTGAACAGGTGGTTGAACGCCAGCGCGCTGATTCCCAGCGCGGCGGCGAACGACAGCACCACGGTGGCGATGAGCATCACCGGCGCGACGATCGCGCGCAGCAGGAGCGCGAGTACGAGGAAGACGACTACCAAGATTAGCGGGATGATGACATTCCGGTCGTGCGCGGCGGCGCGCTGAACGTCCAGGTTGATCGCCGTGTTGCCGCCGACGAGGGCATCGGCGCCCGGGATGGCGTGCACGGCCGACCGCGCGCGGTCGATCGTGTCGTAGGCCGCCTGGCTATCGGGCGGCGCGGTGAGCGTGCCCTGCAGGTAGGTGTGGCCGGCCTTGATGGCAGGCGGGGTGACGCCGGTGATTCCCGGGGTGGCCTTGAATGCCGCATACAAGCGCGTGGCCGCAGACTCACTGCCAATGACCACGACTGGCTGCCCGGCGCCAGCCGGGAGGTGCTGGGCGAGCACCTGTTCTCCGACGACCGAGTCCGGATGGCCGCTGGCCCCGGTGGCGAGCGCTACTGAGCGCGGCGCCGGGCCGTCCTTAAGGTCGGGCCCCTTCCCGGCTGGCGCGCCGACGACCCGCTCGCATTACCGTTTCTGCCCTACGCCGCCCCACAGCGCCGCCGGACTGCTGGCCTCGATCTCCGAACTGGGCCGCCATTCCTGGACGCGCACCAGCCCCGGCTCGACCATTTCCAGTCCGTCGAAGAACCGTGCCACCTCGGCCTGGCCGCGGAAGGTGACCTTCTCAGCCATGAGCTTGTTCAGTCGCTGGGCCATCTCGCCCATCGCCTCGGCTTCGATGTCCGACGCCGGGTGGGACAATGCCAGGTAGCTGCCGGCTGGCACGGCATCCAGCAACTTCGCCACGATGGCGGAGGGGGCGTCGGCGTCGTCGATGTGCTGCAGCATCGCCATCAACATGATCGCCACGGGCCGGGAGAAGTCCAGCGTGCCGCCCGCGACGTTCAGGATCTGCTCGGTGTCGCGCACGTCGGCGTCGATATAGCTGGTCAGCCCGGCCGGGCTGCCGCTCAGCAGCGCGCGGGCGTGGGCTGCCGCGATCGGGTCTTTGTCCACATACACCACCCGGGTTCCGGGTGCCACGGACTGCGCGACCTCATGAGTGTTGTTCGCGGTCGGGATGCCGCTGCCGATGTCCAGGAATTGCCGGATCCCGGCGTCGGCGGCCAGGTAGCGCACCGCGCGGGCGAGGAACGCCCGGTTGGCGCGCACAGAGAAGACGATATCGGGATAGACCGCGATCGCCTGATCGCCAGCCACCCGGTCGGCGGCGAAGTTGTCCGTGCCGCCTAGCCAGTAGTCATACGCCCGGGCCACGTGCGCAACGCTGGTGTCAAAGCTCAGCTGCTCGTCCACAATCCGATTTGTAATGCGCCAGGCCGGTAATGACAACACCTGGTGTCGAACGACTCATCAGCGCGGTGTGCCGCCCGGCGCCGGGCGGCCAACCGGGTCCTGGCCGATTCCAGCCGCCGGCTCGCCCACGCGGCGTACCCTGACCTGTGAGAAGCGGCAGACCGTGTTGCGCGGCGGGCCCGGCTGCACTGGAGTCGGCCCGCCCGGGGGAGGAACCAGGCCCTGACTGTTCACCATCATCGTGGGCCAGGTGGGCCCACTGGTCCGGGCTGGGTGCTCGTGGCGCTGGCCACGGCCGCCACGGGCTTGCTGGCGTGCGCGTGCGGCGCGGGTGCCGAGCCGGCCCCGGCTCAGCAGACGCCGGCTGCCGCGGCGGCGTCGCCGTCCACCGCGCGCCCCACAGCGACTCACGCCGATCCGGCGGCGACTCACGCCGATCCGCCCGCGAGTTCTGCCCGCCCGGCGCCGAGCGCCGCCGCACTGCCGCTCGCCGGAAAGATCGTCGGAATCGACCCTGGTCACAACGGTGGCAACTTCAGCGATCCGTCTTATCTCGCTCAGCAGATCTGGAACGGCCGGGCGTCGGAGAACTGTGACACGACCGGCACGGAGACCGACGCCGGGTATACCGAGGCGCTGTTCAATTTCAGGGTCGCGAGTTTCCTGCGCGCCGATCTTGTTCATGATGGCGCGCGTGTCGTGCTGACGCGAACCAGCAACGGCGGCGTCGGGCCGTGCGTGAACACCCGCTCCACGATCATCAACGGTGGGCACGCGAACGTCGCGGTCGACATTCACGCGGACGGCGGGCCGGCGGGAGGGCGCGGGTTCGCGATCCTGGAACCAATCGCCGACGGCCCCAACAACGCGGTGATCACCTCCTCGGCGCAGCTCGGCAGCGATATCCGGCAGGCGTTTCTCAACGGCACCTCGATGCCGGTGAGCACCTACGACGGGGTGAACGGCGTCACCCAGCGCGACGACCTGGCCGGGCTGAACCTCACCACGGTCCCGAAGGTGCTCATCGAATGCGGCAACATGCGCAACGCCACGGATGCCGCCCTGCTGACGTCGACCGTCTTCCAGGAGCAGATAGCGCGGGCGCTTGAGGCGGCGATCATCCGCTTCCTGTCCTGAGCGTGACCGAGGGAGTTGCCATGTCTGACTACTTCGACCTCGGAAGCTTCACCCGCGAGGTGACGACCTCATCGCAGGAGGCGCAGGTCTGGTTCACCCGCGGGCTGGTGTGGACCTACTCGTTCAACCATGAAGAGGCCGCGGCGTGCTTCGAGCGCGCGATCGCCAGCGACCCCGGCTGCGCGCTCGCGTACTGGGGGCTGGCCTACGCGCTGGGCCCGAACTACAACAAGCCGTGGGAGTCCTTCGACCCCGCGGATCTCTCATCGTCGCTCTCCCGGGCGTATGCCGCCACGGCCGAGGCGGTCAGCCGCGCGCCGGGCGCATCTGACGTCGAGCGCGCCCTCGTTGACGCTCTGGTCTCGCGGTATCCGTCCGCCGCGCCAACGGGGGACTGGTCCGCCTGGAACGCCGCGTATGCGGCGGCCATGCGTCACGTGTACCGCGCGTATCCGGATGATCTGGACGTGGCCGCGCTGTTCGCCGAGGCGCTGATGAACCTCACGCCGTGGGCGCTGTGGGACCTGGCCACGGGAGCCCCGGCCGCCGGGTCCGAAGCGATCGAGATAAAGGAGGTCCTGGAGCGGGCCCTGACCACTGACGATGGCCGAACGCACCCGGGCGTGCTGCACATGTACATCCACCTGATGGAGATGTCCGCCCATCCCGAGGACGCGTTGCAGGTGGGGGACTGGCTACGCGACCTGGTCCCGGACGCGGGCCACCTCCGGCATATGCCGACGCACATCGATGTGCTGTGCGGGGACTACCCGCGGGTCGTGTCCGCCAACACCGCCGCGATCGCCGTAGACGAGAAGTTCCGCGCGCGGGAGGGCGCGATGAACTTCTACACGCTGTACCGGGTGCACAACTACCACTTCAAGATCTACGGCGCGATGTTCCTGGGCCAGGCGCAGACCGCGCTGGAGACCGCGGACCGGCTCGCGGCGGCGATCCCCGAGGACCTGCTGCGGGTGGAGGTCCCGCCGATGGCGGACTGGCTCGAGGGATTCACGGCGATGAAGGTGCACGCGGCGATCCGCTTCGGCCGCTGGCCGGACATTATCGACGCGCCGCTGCCCGCCGACCCGGGGCTGTACTGCGTGAGCACGGCCATGATGCGTTATGCCAAAGGTGTTGCCTGTGCGGCCAGCGGCCGCATCGGGGAAGCTGAGGAACATCGCGGCCAGTTCGCGGCGGCGGTCGAGCGGGTGCCTGAGTCGCGCACCATCTTCAACAACACCTGCCAGGACATCCTCGCGGTGGCCGGGGCCATGCTGGATGGCGAACTGGAGTACCGCCAGGGACACCACGAGACGGCGTTCGCCTGCCTGCGCCGGGCGGTCGAACTTGACGACGGGCTGCCCTACGACGAGCCGTGGGCCTGGATGCAGCCGGCCCGGCATGCCTACGGCGCGCTGCTCCTTGAGCAGGACCGGGTGGCCGAGGCCGAAGCGGTCTACCGGGCCGATCTTGGCCTCGATGGCACGCTGGCCCGGGCCTGCCAGCATCCCGGCAACGTCTGGAGCCTGCACGGCTATCACGAATGCCTGCGGCGGCTGGGCAAGGACGAGCAGGCCGGCATCATCGGGCAGCAACTCACGATCGCGCGCGCGTACGCGGACGTGCCGATCAGGTCGTCCTGCTATTGCCGGCTGGCACCCGCGCCCGGCCCTGATGGCCCCGGCCGGGTGGGCGGGGCCGTTCAGGCCTGCTGACCTGCTCCCAGGGTCAGGCGGGCAGGGTCCACTTCTGGTTGGCGCCACCGCTGCAGTCCCAGATCTGCAGCCGGGTTCCGTTGGCCGAGCTGACCCCGGTGGCGTCGAGACAGCGACCCGACTGGGGATTCACCAACGCGCCGTCGGCTTGTGGTTGCCACTGCTGGGCGCCGGTGCCGTTGCAGTCGTACAGCTGCGCCTGCGTGCCGTTCGCCGTGCCGCCACCGGCCAGGTCCATGCACTTACCCAGCGCCCGAAGCGTGCCGTCCGCAGCGACGGTCCAGCTCTGCGCGGCCGTGCCGTTGCAGTCATAGAGCTGCACCGCGGTGCCGTTGGCCGAGTTCGCGCCGGCCACGTCGACGCACTTGCCGCCGAACCCGGTGATCGCACCGGTGCCACCGCCGCCCGAGCCGGCGACGCCGCTCCAGGTGAAGGTGGCCGAGGTCGCCGCCGGGAGGTTGTAGGTGAACCTCTCGTTGCCCCAGTTCACCGTCATCGGCTGGGTGCTTCCGGTGCCGTTGTAGGCGATCAGCGCCTTCGACCCGTCAGGGTTCTGCCACGCCACGTTGGGGATGGTGCTGTTGGCGGTGGAGTCGATCCGGTACGCGCCGGGCTTGACGAACTTGGTCAGCTGGCCCATGTCGTAGTACTCGATGGTGTAGTCGACCTGTCCGCTGCGGCTGTCACCGTTATGGACGGTGATCAGACCGGTGCAGGTGGAACAGCCGCCGTTGTGCGGACCCATGTTCTGGTCCACCGCCAGGCTCCACTTGGTGACCGTCTTACCCCAGTTGCGGGTGTAGTTGATGATGTTGTTCATGTCCTCGTTCTGCTGATTGGCGATCCAGGTTCCTCCGGAGTGCTCGGTGTCGTAGGCGTCGATATTCGGGTACTGGTTGTGGACGGTGGTTTGCTCGCTTACGGCACCGCCGTAGCCGTGCCAGGCGATGCCGCCGAACAGCGGGTCGTTGCGGACGGTGGAGTCGTCGACGGTCGGAGCGCCGTAGCTGGCGTAGGTGTCCCAGTTCCAGTCCAGGGCCAGCACCTTGGTGGACAGCCCCGCGGCGTGGAAGGCCGGCAGCAGATCGTTCTTAATGAAGAAGTCCAGGCCGGAGCCGTTCCAGCTCATCGACGGATAGCCGCCACAGCAGGTGGGCTCGTTCTGGGCCGAGACGAAGTCGATGTGCACACCCTGGGCCTGGTAGGCCTGGATGTACTTGGCGAAGTACTGCGCGTAGGCCGCGTAGTACTGGGACTGCAGCCATCCCGGGTTGTTGAAGTCGCCGTTGTCCTTCATCCAGGCCGGCGCGCTCCAGGGCGTGCCCATCACCTTCAGGTTCGGGTTGATCTGCTCGGCCTGCTTGGTCAGCGGCAGGATGTCGGCGAGGTCGTGGGAGATCGAGAAGTGGCTCAGGTTCGGATCGGTCTGGCCGGCGGGCATGTCGTCGAAGGAGTAACTGTAACGGGCCAGATCGGAAGCGCCCATCGGGTTGCGGAGAAAGTCCAGGCCGATGCCGTTGTTTGGATCGAACAGCTTGGTCATCACTGAGCTTCGGGTACTGGCCGACAGGGCGCCGCTGGAGTTCATGAGCCAGGCGGCGGTGTCGGTGAACGACGCGCCGGCCCCCACGAACTGCTGGTATCTGGTGTTCTCGTTGACGGTGATGTTCTGGCCGCTGCCGCCGGTGCCGGAGCTGAACGAGATCGGCGTCTGCTGTTGCAGGCCACGGGTGACGTTGCGGCCGCCGGAGTCGTTGGTGCTGGTCAACCAGATATTGACGCTCTCCGAGGCCGCGGCTGCGGGAGGCAGTGGCAGCGCTATCAGCGTCGCCGGGAGGGCGAGTAACGCTACGACAGCCAGCCTGCGTGCTCTGCCTCGGCGGAGCGGACCCGGGCGGGACATGGTGAAATACGACATGTCGAGTCCTTCCATATGCGGGGCGACGGGCCCGCGCCGGCGCATGACGAAGCGCGGGCGCACCCGTATCCGAGGGGACCTGATCCGTGCCAACTGCGCACGAACCAGTGAGCGACGCCCCTCCACGAACCGTCCGCCGTGGACGCTCCGTCAGCCCACAGCCGCGCCAGCACCCGATCTACCGGTACGGCAGGTAACTCGGAGGAAACACCCGCACTCCGCGCCCGTCAATACCAACCAGCCCCCGCGGCGCCGCCGATCCTCGCAGAACGCGCTGGTCAGAGGTTTATTCATGTCTTTATTGACTCCATAAATAATGTGGGCCCGGCCTGCGGTCAAGCTTCGGCGCGCAGCAGCGACCAGCGAGAAGATCCGAACGGCCGTGTCACTCCCAGCGGCGCGTGCCGGCCTCGATCACGGCCTGCCGAGCCGCCCTTGCTCCTGGGCCCGCCGAGCCGACCTTGCTCCTGGGCCCCCGTCGAGCTGGCCTTGCTCCTGGGCCTCGCCGAGACGGAGGCCATGGATCGTCCGGCGAGAACTGGGAGTCTGACATGCCGCGGTCGACGGTGATGCGTTGGCGGCCAGATGCCGCATGGCTCTGAGCTTCTGTCGGCTGCGGCCAGGCTGGCCGCGATCGCGGCCATCTCGCCGAGCCAGCCTTGCTCCTGGGCCTCGCCGAGACGGCCGAGGATCCCCGGGCTTGACAAAATTAAGACGACCGGTCATATTGAACACATGCCACGGGTAAGTGTTCGGGAGGAGATCGTCGAGTCGGCGCTGGTGGAGTTTCACCGGCGCGGCTTCAGTGCCTGCTCAGTAGAGGACATCACCAGGGCCGCTGGTGTGCCGAAGGGATCCTTCTACAACCACTTCAAGAGCAAAGAGGACCTGGGGGCTGAGGTGGTGCGCCGCTACTCAGCCGCCTCGGGCTGGCGCGCTGAGCTGCCGGCCGGGCTCACGCCGCTGGAGGAGTTGCGCGCCCGCTTCAGCGTGATGCGCGATGTGCTCACTCAGCGCGAGTTCTCGCGCGGGTGCTTGGTCGGCAACATGGGGACCGAGCTAGCCGATCACAGTCAGGTGATCCGGGACGAGGTTGCCGCGAGTCTTGACGCGTGGTCGGCTCGCACCGTGGGCCTGCTGCGTGCCGCGCAGGCGGCCGGTCAGATCTCCGCTGTCGTCTTCGACCAGCTTCTGCGCTGATCGCCAACCGAGGCCAACTGCCCGGTACCGATACAACTCAGCTACCGATACCACCGGGCTACCGATACCACCGGGCTACCGATAGCACCTGGACACCGACACAGCACCCAGCTTTCGACAGGCACCCGGCCACCGATACTGCACCCAACTACCGATACAAACCGCCAGCTCCAACGGTCACATCCACTCAAGATGACCAGTCATATTAAGGAGAAGTGGTGCACGCCTACCGGACCTTCCGGGAATCCGGATCTCGGCCGTACGCGATTCAACTCAGGCTCTCGGCCAGGGTGTCGTTCTGGGTAATGATCGTTGCTTATCTGGGCTTGATGTTCGCGGCCAGTGCGCCCTCGCCGCTGTATGTCGTCTACCAGGCCCGGTGGCATTTCTCAGCCATCACGCTTACCTCGATCTTCGGCGTCTATGCGCTGGCCCTGCTACTCACGCTGCTGACGGTCGGTGGCCTGTCGGACTTCGTCGGGCGAAAGCCGGTCCTGCTCGCGGGATTCGTGTCGCTCGCGGCCAGCATGGTCGTTTTCGCGCGCGCCGACGGTGTCGGCTGGCTTTATGTAGCGCGAGCGCTGCAGGGCCTGGCGGCGGGTTCCTCGCTCGGGGCGCTTAGCGCGGGGATCGTCGACTTCGCCGGCCCGAAGCGCCAGCGTTTCGCTGGCGTGGTGAACAGCCTGGTGCCCAGCCTGGGACTGGCCCTCGGCGCGCTCGGCGCTGGCGGGCTCGTGCAGTTCGCTCCCGCACCGACGGTGCTCGTGTTCCTGGTGCTCGGGGCGCTCTTCGCGCTGGTGCTGCTGGCGGTGGCCGCCGGTCCGGAGACCGAGCAGAGCCGCGGCGGGGCCCTGCGCTCACTCACCCCGCGGATGCGGGTGGCCAGGCGACTGCGGCCCGAGTTCTTCCGTACCCTGCCGGCGCTGTTCGCGACCTGGGCCCAGGTCGGGTTTACCCTGTCACTGACAACGACGCTCGCGGCGGTCAGGTTCGGCCTCACCGACCGCTTCCTTGACGCCCTGGTCGTGGGCGCGGTCTGCGGATCAGCGTCGCTGGCCACCATCGTCATGCGCAACGCCCCGGCGCGACGCGGCACGGTGCTGGGATGCATAGCGCTGATCATTGGCAGCGGGGTTACCCTGGTCAGCCTGGCCGGTCCGTGGACCATTGCCTTCTACGCGGGGTCAGCGCTCACCGGACTCGGGCTCGGCTCGACGCTGGGGGCCGCCATGCGGACCCTTTCACTGCTGCCCGCGCACTCTGAGCGGGGCGAGTTCTTCGCCAGCGTCTATGTCGTCGGCTACCTCGCCTTCAGCGTTCCCGCCATCATCGCCGGGATATGTGTCGTCCACGCTGGGCTGGTCAAGACGACGGTCGGCTACGGGCTCGCCATCAGCTTGCTCGCCCTCGTCGCCGCGGCCAACGCGCTCAGGCCGGCCCGCCGGGGCGCCAGCGACCGCGCGCAGGGCCACGACAACCGGACGCTGGCCGGTGCCGACGGCGAACGGCTGCGCGGAGAACTGCTGGCCGAGAAGCTTCTGGACCCGGCCGCCTGACGTTACCTCTGCAGGGTGCCGGTGACGGCCGCGATCAGCAGCTTTCTCAGCCGACGGTGGCGGTGGCGGCCGGGATCAGCGGCTATTCATCAGCCGAGGGTGGGCGGTGGCGGCCGGGATCAGCGGCTATCTCAGCCGAGCGTGAACGGATCTCGGGTGCCGCCGCTGAGCTCGACCCAGACGGCTTTCGTCTGGGTGTACTCGTGGACTGCGTCGATGCCGTTCTCCCGGCCGAGCCCACTGAGGCCGAACCCCCCGAAGGGAACGTCGGGGCCGACCACCCGGTATGCGTTGATCCAAACGGTGCCGGCCCGCAGGGCATGGGCTACCCGGTGGCCGCGGTGGATGTCTTTGGTCCAGACAGCGCCCGCCAGGCCGTAACGGCTGTCATTGGCCAGGCTGACCGCCTCATCTTCGGTAGCGAACGGGATGACCGCCAGCACTGGGCCGAACACTTCTTCCCGCGCCACGCTCATGCTGGGTTTGACGTTGGTGAGCACGGTTGGCTGGACGAAGTAGCCGCCGAGGCGCTCCTCGGGACGGCCGCCGGCCGCAACGGTCGCGCCTTCGCTTACGGCGGAGTTGCAGAACGAAACGACCTTCCTGTACTGCGGCTCGTTGGCGAGCGGGCCCATCTCTGTCTCCGCTGCCCGCGGGTCGCCGAGGCGGATTGACGCGGCGCGATTGACGATCTTGTCAACAAGCGCGTCGTGCACACTGCGGTGCACCAGCAACCGCGATCCGGCCATGCAGGTCTGCCCGGTCGCGGCGAAAACGCCGGCCACGACCCCGTTGCACGCTGCGTCGAGATCGGCGTCGTCAAAGACGACGTGGGCGGATTTGCCGCCCAGTTCGAGCAGGACCCCGGTGATGTTGCCGGCTGCGGCCTTGGCGACCTCAGCGCCCACGCGGGTCGAGCCGGTGAAGGCGATCTTGTCGACCCCCGGGTGTGCGGCCAGGGCCTTGCCCACGGCTGGCCCGAACCCGGTCACCACGTTGAACACGCCGGGTGGAAACCCGGCCTCGGCCACGCGGGTGGCCAGCTCAACCGCCGAGGCCGGAGAATAGTCACTGGGCTTGGCCACCACCGTGCACCCGGCGGCCAGCGCTGGCGCAAGCTTCCAGCAGAGCAGCAGCAGCGGTGAGTTCCACGGAACGATAGCCGCGACGACGCCGGCTGGCTCGCGACGGGTGTAGACGAGGAAGTTCGGCTTGTCCGTGGGGATGGTCGAGCCCTGGAGCTTGTCCGCGAATCCCGCGAAGTAGTAGAACCACTCGGGGATGCTGGCCAGCTGGCCTCGCATCTCGCGGAGCAGCTTCCCGGTGTCGCGCGTCTCGATTTCGGCCAGCGTATCCGCGTCACGCGCGATGATGTCGCCGAGCCGCCGCATGAGCCTGGCGCGCCCGAACCCGGTGAGCTTTCCCCACGGTCCCGACAGCGCCTGGCGCGCCGCCGCCACAGCGAGGTCGACATCACCGGCGCCGCCATCCGCGGCGGTAGCCCAGGCGGCCCCCAGGAACGGGTCAACGGTGCCGTAACGGTGGCCGGATCCCGCCTCGATCCGACGGCCATCGATGACCAGTTGATAGTGCGGGGCACCCGGTTCGGTGCTGTCTGCGCGGGGTTCGGTCATGACTCCTACATTCTCTGAAGGAAAGCCTACGGTGCGCGGCTGCGTTCGCCGAGATGGCGGGCGTCCTGCGGGTACGCCCGGACATCGGAATGGTTGCGCAGCGCGATCAACTCGTGCCCCGGACACATCGTGGCTGGCTCCGTCCGAACGGGTGACGATGGCCGTGATTGGTTGCTTTTATGCGCTTACTGAGCAGGTCTGCGTGCTGGTGTCGGGTGCCTTCCGGTGCATTTCAGAGCCCGCATTGGTGTAAGCAGTAGGTAAGCGTGGAATAGCTCTGCGTAGTTGATCAACACAGGGGGGATATCAATGCCTGTCCAAAGCAGGACCGGTACGACCGCTCGCCACGGCTCGGCGAATGCCGCAGTCGGCAGGGCGCTTCGCGGCAGTCCGTCCAGGAGTGCGGTCGGCAGTCGGACCAGGAGTGCCGCCAGCCGTCCGAAGGCCGGAGCCAGTAGCAGGCCCAGCAGCAAGAAGGCAATCAGCACAGCGACGCGCAGCGCCGCCAGGACCGCGCCGACCACGGCATCCGCGGCGAGGACTGTCTCGTCCGCGGCAGCCAAGGTCACCACGGCGGCGACCCGGCTGACTTCGGCGGCCACCAAGGCCACGGCGTCAGCAAGGACGTTGTCCACGGCCATGCAGGCGATCAACACCGCCACCAAGGCCATGACCAGTGCCGCGAAGGCACTGACAGCATCGGCCAAGACGATGGCAGCGGCCAGGCCCGCAGCCTCGGCGGCCAGGCCCGCAGCGTCGGCGGCGTCAACTGCGCAGCGGAAGGGCGCGGCGGCCAGGACCTCGTCAGCCAGGAGGGCCTCGTCAGCGAGGACAGCAGCGGGCAGGCCGAAGGCCACGGCCAAGCCGAAGGCCACGGCTAAGCCCAAGGCCACGGCTAAGCCCAAGGCCACGGCTAAGCCCAAGACTGCGGCTAAGCCGAAGACCGGGGCCAAGCCCAAGACCGTGGCCGGGCCGAAGGCAGCTGCCAAGCCGAAGGCCACGACCAAATCGAAGCCAGCAGTGCGCTCGAAGTCAGCCGTGACATCGAAGTCAGCCGTGACATCGAGGCCAGCCGTGACATCGAAGCCAGCCGTGACGTCTAGGCCAGCCGTGCGGCCGACGCCGGCTATGCGGCCGACGCCGGCCACAACCAGGCCGGCCGCGGCCAAGCTGCCGCCTCGGGTGACCAGCGGGGACGAATACGGGGGAGTGCTCGCTGGCCTGATCCGCTAAGCGTGCCCTCGCTCCTGGATAGCCGGGCGCCGCGGACGTCACCGGACTTCGCGGCACCGGGAAACGGTCGATGGCCACGGCTGGTCAGTGGGCTAGGCCAGATCTTCCAGCCAGAGCTGGCTGGCCAGGGCGACCCGGGTCGGAGCTGGGCACCCGCACCCCGGCCGCGGCCAGTCCCAGGGCAATATCGGCGCTGGCTTCACCGAACCCGAGAACGGCGACGGTGAGGCCGGCGGCCTGGCCTTTCATCCGGGCGTGTCGGCCGGCCGGAGGATGTCGCCTGGCCCGGGCGTGTCGGCCGGGCCGGAGGATGTCGGCTGGCCCGGGCTTGTCGGCCGGACCGGCCGGACCGGGCGTGTCGGTCGGCGGAGTGCCATGAGCGTGGAAGCTGTCGATGGTCTTCAGGCCGCACGCCTGGCCCGTGGCGTGCTCGGCGAGCGACCACGGGGGATGGGCCAGTCCGGGCGAGGCCCAGCCTGGGGCACCCGCGTTGCACAGCTCGATGCGGTTGCCTCCTGGCTCCCACGCGCGGCCTGGTTCTTCGGCGCGGCGCGCTGCCCTTCGGGCGCGAGACGTACCACTCGGTGGCCCAGCAAATCCCGAGCGCGTCGTGCGCGCTGATAAGAGGCAGTCGCCGGGTGGCTGTTATGACGCCCCGCCCAGCTGATCGGGGCGCAGCGGATCCGCGCCTGCCAGCAGTCGGCTGTTGGATACGATCATGGTGGTGATCTCCTGATCCGTGAATCCCGCGGCGTGCAGGGCATCAGCCATCAGGGCCAGCCCGTCTTCCACCGGGGGATTGTGCGGCTGCCCGAGGTCAGTGGTCACGATCGTACGTTCAGCACCTGTGGCCCGGATGTTGTCAGCCATCCGGGCCCATTCGTACTTGCCGGTGTACGGCGTGGTGAAGCAGCGTTCCAGGAACGCTCCCTGCCGGACCAGGGCCAGCTGGTCACCTAGGCTCAGATCTTGCTGCGGGAATTCCGGGTGGGTCGCGATGACGTGGCGGACGCCGGCGCCGAACGCCGCGTCGGCTATCGCGCGCGTCTCGAACGCGCTCAGGTGTCCGGTGGCCACGACGAGTTGGTGCCGCGCGGCCAGCCGGAGCACTTCCCGGGTCGCCGGGAGCGGCCGCCCCACGTCGTCGAGCACCGGCACCGCGTCCACGGTGATGCCCTGGGCATCGAGATCCTGTCGCAGCGCCAGCCACGTGGGCGGCGTGGCGCCCTCGGGGAGCTCGCTGTGCTTGGCCCGGTGATTCAGCGCGTCCAGGGTCGGCATCCACAGGATCCGGGCGCCCTCGCGTGCCGCGATCTCCACCGCGAGCGGGTTCATGCCGCCGACGGCGGCGTTAAGGGTTAGCGCGCCGAGCACCCGGACCTCGCCACCAAGGACCTCGTTGACCACCGCGGCGCGTTCCGCGGTGGACACATAGTGCGACTTGAGCACGAAGCCGGCCAGGCCGACATCCCAGCAGCGACGGGCGAGTTGCAGGTCGGTGATGCGCCGCCGCATCACGTCCGGCGCCACGTGCACGTGCAGGTCGTAGGCGCCCCTGACTAACTGGCGCGCCCACTCGCTCGGTGTGGTGGCGGTCAGCATGAGACAACCACCCGCAGATCATCAGACATGGAGCACCTGACCAGTCCTTGTGGCTGCCAGCGCCCGTGCTGATCAGTGCCGGGCGCCGTCAGCTCGTCGGTGATCCGCCCCTGTGTAGAAGACTAGGCCGAAGTCCGCGGAGCGACGCCAGCTCGTCCGCCTCGGCGGACCACTTCCTGGTCGCCGCGGCGGACACGGCCGAGCAGGTCCGCCAGCTGACCGGGAAGGTCGGCGCGGATTACGCATTCGACTGCGTCGGCTCGGCCCGCACCATCCGCGATGCGTGGTCGATGACCCGGCGCCGGCGACTCGGTGTGCATTGTCGGCGCCGGGCCCAAGGATGACGTTGTGAGCTTCAATGCCCTGGAACTGTTCCATTTCGCCCGTAGCCTCACCGACTGCGTGGCCGGGTCCCTGGGCGCGCGCCACGACCGGCCCAGGTTCTTCAGCCGGATCCGCGAAGGTCGGCTCGACCTACGCCAACTGGTGACCGGGCACAGCGGCCTCGCCGACATCGAGCCCGCGCTCGACTCGATCGCCGCAGGCCGTGGTATCCGCACCCTCGTGCGTCCAGGCCCAAGGGACTAATCCCGCACCGGGTCGCGTGCCGCACCAGCACAGCCGACCTCGCTCGTCCGGCTCGTGACTCGTCCGGCTCGTGACTCGTCCGGCTCGTGACTCGTCCGGCTCGTGACTCGTCCGGCGGCAGGCGTGCCCGCGCTCGAGGCGCGCCCGCCGCCCGACCTCCTTGGCCGCGCGATTACTTCTTGGCCGGGCTGGCAGCGTCCGCGACTGGAACCTCTGGATCGCGAGCGCCAGCCTTGTCCAACTCGATGAGGGTGAAGCTCCTGGTAACACCGGACGGTCGACGAGCAATGATCTTCCGGATGGACAAGATATCCTCCTCGCACACTGAAGTAATTACCGTTACATCGGCAATTGCCCCTTTACCGGACTAGTCCATGTAATCTACCCGAAGTATGGGTGCCTGAATAGCCGCGCGGCGGTCCCGCCGGCTTGCGTGATCGGCCCTGAAATGGCCGCGCAGCCCGGGCGCAGGAAGGAAGGCGGAATGGTCGTCCACCCGAAGCGTGCCGGTCACGGCCAGGGCCAGCGGGAACGGCCTGGATGAGGGGCGGGCCGAGGGCCGGGGACGCGTTCGGCGAGATGCTGCTCGCGGAACTAGAGATCATGCAAGCCGGCGGTGGCCGCTCTGTCACCGAGATTGTCGAGCGAGACGACGGATTCATCCGCGCCGCATCGGCGGCGCGCTACTTTGCCCGCCCGGCCGAGTGGGCCCCCTTCGAGCGCAGGGCGCTTGACCTGGCCGCGGGCCGGGTCATCGACGTCGGCTGCGGCGCGGGCCGGTTCGCGCTCGCCCTTCAGGAACGTGGGATCGCGGTCACGGCGCTTGACATCTCGCCCGGTGCGGTGGAGGTCTCGCGCCGCAGAGGCGTGCGCGACGTCGTGCGCGCGAGCGCGCAGGAGGGCGCGGTCGGCGGTGGGGCATACGACACGTTGCTGCTGATGGGCGAGAATTTGGGCCTGATCGGGGGCCGCGGGCGAGCGGCCGCCTTCCTAGCCGGGCTTGCCGCGGCCGCCACTCCCACGGCGCGGATCATCGGTCACGGGGCCGACCCGCACCAAACCCGTGATCCTGTCCACGTCCGCTACCGGGAGCGCAACCACGGGGCTGACGCGATGGACGGGCAGATGACCATCCGCGTCCGGTACCGCGATCTGGCCACCGCGTGGTTTCCCTACCTGCTGTGCTCCCCGTCTGAGCTGGCCGGACTCGTGGCCGGCACGGAGTGGGAACTGACGGACGTGGAGCACGTGGATCAGGTGAATTACCTGGCCGTCCTTACCCGCGGGCCATGAGCGGCCCCGCCCGGCGCTGCCCTGGCCGCGGTCAGGCAGTCGTGCTCTGTACTGCTGCGGTGTCAGGCCGGGGCAGCATCCAGGCGAGTAGGACGACGGCGGCCAGCACGCCCGCTGCCGAGACCACGAACGTGGCCCGTGGCCCCAGTGCAGCAATGACCGGCGTGGCGACCGCGTAGGCGATGATCTGCCCCGCGTAGAGCGCTGCGTAGACGGTGCCGAACACCATGCCGAGCCGCTCGTCAGGCGCGGACTGCTGCAGCAGCGTGTCCATCCCGATGTTCTCCACGCCGTTCCCCGCGCCCGCGGCAAACTGAGCGCCGACGCCGGCCGCCAGGCCCGGGGCCAGGCCCGTGACTAACGTCCCCGCTCCGAACAACGCCTCGCCGCCGAGCAGCAGCGTCCGCGGGCGCGGGCGCCGCCGCAGGACCGACACCGCAAGCGGCGCGCCGACCATGCCGACGCTGTATCCAGTTACCACCCACGCATACGATCCAGCGCTCGCATGAAATCCCTGGCGCACCAGGAAGATGAGCGCCGCGTTGTCCAGCGATGCGAAGCCCACACCAGGCAGCAGCATGAGCGCGATGGAGCGGGCCACCGGGTTCTGCCAGACGTCGCTGAGGCCGAGCCGCGCCTGCCCGAGAAGTGTCACCGGCCCTCCAGTGCCCCTGGCGTCGGCGCGGCTCGCTCCCGCGCCGGGGCGCAGGCCCGGAATCCCCAGCGTGAGCGCCGCGGAAAACACGAACGTGCCCGCGTTGGCGATCAGCGCCAGCCACGGCCCGCCGACCGCGAGCAGGATTCCGCCCAGCGCCGGGCCAAGCGCAAGTGCCCCATTCGAGCCTGTCGCCAGCAGAGCGTTGGCCCTGGTCAGGTTCTCGCGGCCGGCGATCAGCGGGATGTTGCCCCGGCCGGCGGGCAGGTACGCCGTCGAGAACAGCGTGGCGATCAGGACGACGACAATTACGGCTGGCCACCACCGCACCCAGGCGAGCGCCGCGAACAGCACCGCCTGGGCCAGATCGCAGGACACCATCAGCCGCTTGTTGTCCGAGCGGTCCGCGATGGCGCCCGCGAGCGGCCCGAGAAGGCGTGGCAGGGTGAACGCGAGCAGCAGGATGCTGATTCCGGCCGGGCCACCGCCGAGCCGGTACACGAGCACGGTAAGTGCGACCCTGGCGATCTGGTTTCCGGCGATCGAGGTCGTGCGCGCGCCCCAATAGAGGCGGAAGCTGCGGTTCCGCGCGAGCAGGCTCTCGGACACGGCGGCTTCTCCCAGTCTGGCGTTGGATGCCGGTTCTGGTCGCCCGGTGCGGTTCCGGCGTGTACGGAATCGTAGAGGGTATGGCTATCCGCCGTGATTTGGTGACCGGCTAGCGTCATTCAGACGAGACGCCGGCTCAGCACGCCCCGGTCGGCTTAGCCGGTCTGCTGGCTTGCGCGCTAGTGGGCGCCATCTCGGAGCACCGCCGCACGTGGGCGCCACCTGTGGGCGCCGGCCCTAGGGCACCGCCCCGGCGGCCCGCCTCGCCGTTCGCTACACTCGGCCTGTCAATCGATCGATAGGCAGACTTCGACGATGAAGGTTGGCCGGACTCCGATCTGGCGTGGCTCGGTGTCGGGGCAGATCGGCGCCGTTCGTGAACTCGGGTCGCCTTGAGCTGAGGACGGAGAGTCGTGCCCAGGCGGCTACCAGTTGCGAGCGTGGTGGGTCCGGCCGACTGGTCCGGCCTGTCGACCAAGCGGCGGATCGAGCAGGCTGCGCTGCAACTGTTCGCGGCCAAGGGATTCGAGGCCACCGGGATCAGGGACATCGCCGACCGGGCCGGCCTCTCGACCGCGGCGCTGTATCACTACATGGGCAGCAAAGACGAGTTGCTGCTCGATTTCATGCTGGTCAGCATGACCCAGCTCATCCGGGTGGCCCGGGAGGCGCTCGGGATCGCTGACGGGCCGGCCGCCGAACTCGCCACGTTGGTCCGGGCGCACGTGGGCTTCCACACCCTGGACCCGCAGCGATCGCTCGTTGCCGACGACGAACTGCGCGCCTTGTCCGAGGATTTCTTCGCCCGCGTGATGCAACTGCGCGACGGCTACGAACTGCTCTGGGCGGACACCCTGGAGCGCGGCCTGCGCAGCGGCGTTTTCCGCTTCTCGGACGGCAGGATCACCCGGCTGGCCCTGCTCGAGATGTGCAACGGCGTGGCCCGCTGGTACTCCGACCAGGGCCCGATGCAGCCAGGCCAGATCGCCGATGCGTTCACCGATCTCGCTCTCGCGATGGTCGGTGCCGCACGCAACCAGCGGCCGCTGCGCCTCGATGACCTGCGCTGCCTGCCAACCAGCGAGGTGTTGGACATCATCGAGCGGGAACTGCGAGATCCCGGCGACATGGTGGTCCGGCCAGCAGGCGTCGCCTAACCCGCATCGTCCGCGCATCCAGGCTCAGCCTGCTTCCTAACGACACCGATTCCGCACCGGGCTCGTCCCAACGACACCTATTCCGCACAGGGCTCGTTCCGGGCGGGCATGGAGCGGGCTCTCGGGCGGCTCGCGCCCCCGCCGAGGGCTGTCCGGCTCGCATGCCCGCGATGTCCGGTTCGCTGGGGCGGAAGCGTCAAGAGGGACAGATAGGCCATTGCGATCCGGTCGCGAAGGTCGTCACGGAGCATCCGGACCGGTTCTCCGGCTACGGGACGATATCGATGAATCCCGTGAAGATTCCCCGGGCGCTCGCCCAGGTGCAACGCGCGGCCGACCTGGGCCTGGCCGGGCTGAGCCTGCAGCCCTCGTTCTTCGGGATCCCGATCGATGACCGGGTGCTCTACCCCGTCTACGCCAAGGTTGGGCGAACTGGGCCTCCAGGTGGCGCTGCATACCGGCATCAACTACACGGTGACCTTCCCGATCCGCAACGACCAGCCGATCCAGGTTGATCAGGTGGCCTGCGACTTCCCCGACCTGGTGCTGGTCGCGTGCCACGCGGGATGGCCGTGGGTACCGGAGATGGTCGCGGTGCTCCGCAAGCACCCGAACGTCTACGCCGAGTTCGGCGGGCTGGCGCCCCGGTATGTGTGCGAGGCGAACACGGGCTGGGAAGTCATGTTCCGGTTCATGAATAGCCTGCCCGGCCGTCAGGTCCTGCACGGCACCGACTGGCCGGTCTTCCCGATGGACCGGGCGCTCGCCGAATGGCGCGCCGGAGGTCTGCGGCCGCACGTCCTCGAAGCGCTGACGGGCGGGAATGCGCAGCGCCTGCTGGGCAGGTAGTGATCTGGGACGGCGTCAGGCGGGCAGCCCGGGCTGGCTCAGGAGCAACACGGCCGCCAGGATGAGGATCAGTGAACCGAAGGTGATCAGCGCATACCGCACGGTGTACATCTTGAACGAGCTGCCGATGCCGACCAGGAACAGGACAGCGGCGAGGAAGATCGTGATCCGGATGTAGTCGTCACTTATCTGCCCGTCCTTGCCGCCCGTGTCGAAGGAGGCATTGGCGGCATTGTCCAGCATGATGGCCTTGGCCTGGTCCGGGAGCTTGTACTGGGGCATGTAGGTCGGCCCGGGCGGCGCGTGGGCGTTGTGCAGCGGGTCGGTCGCCAGCCAGGCGTTGAAGGCCACCCGGAATCCCGGCCGGAAGCGGCGTTCGGCGATCACCTCCTTCTGCGGGCTGTTCAGGGTGAATGCGATGAACCAGGCGTTGAATGTCCCGGCGTCGAAGTTGCGGATCGCTTGCGCGCGGAGGTCGGCCCGGGTAGCGAAGTCTCGCAACGTCGAAGCGTGTGCGAGGTCGACCCGCGAGGCGGTGCCCCAGCGCGCGGCCGCATAGCCCGCCCAGGCGGCCGTGATGGTGACCAACGCCAGCAGCAGGGCCTCGCAGACCTGCACAATTCGCGAATGACGGTCATCGGCGTCGTCGTGGTCATTTCGTCCCGCCGTCTTCAGGCCCAGCTTCTGGCCGCGTTTGTGCAGCGTCTTGCCGACCTCGATCGGGTCGACTCCCTCCGCCATCAGCGTTCCCCCGCCCCCGCCGGATGAGCCGCGCCCCCGCGCTCCGGACAGCCCCGTGCATATTAGCGGAAACGCGTGACACGCGGTTATGTGGGCGCAGGCTCAATGAGCCGCCGGGCCGGAAGTACCTGCCGGGGCAGCGGCAGCCGGCCGGATGAGCCAGCCGCCAGTATGTCGAGGTAATGCCTTCGCGGTGTGAGTTCCGCGCCGAGCGACCGCAGGAAAGGACTGTCCCATTGCGCGTCGATCGCGGCACCGCCCGCCAGGGCACATCGCGCGGCCAGGTCGGCCGCCGCTACTCTTGCGGCATTGGGGCGCCGGTTGAACATCGAATCCCCGCTGAACGCGGTTCCTATGCCGATTCCGAATGCGCCGCCAACGAGGTCAAGGCCCTCCCATACCTCGATGCTGTGCGCCCACCCCATCTGGTGCAGCGCAAGTAAGCTTTCAAGCAGCGGGTCGGTCAGCCAGCGTGGCTCGCGGCCGCCGCGGCATTCCTCGGCCACGCGCTGAAACGAGTGATCGGCAGTGGTCGTCCACTCGGGGCCGCGCCGCAGTTGCTTCCTGACATTGCGTCCGACGTGGATGTTCTCTACCTTCATGACCAGCCGCGGGTCGGGCGACCACCAGGCCACGCTGAACGGATCATCCCGGTCGCTGCCGACCATGGCGATCACGCCCTCGGCGACCTTATCCTCGTACCGGAATTCGTTAATGTTCCTGGAAAACTCCTCGGGTGCCGGGAACGGGACTATTCCCCGCTTGTACGCGCCGAGCAGCCTGGCTGGGCTCAGGTCGCCGCAGAAGGCGACAGGGCTGTCACCCGGGGCTGACGACATGTCCAGCGACGCCCAGTCGCTGTAATAACTGACGGCCATGCGATGCCTCGCGGTTCGAGAGGGCCCGGGGGTGCGCCACCGCATGGTGCCCGTCGCGGGGATCCTTCAGGTAGCCGCCGGCCACCAGGCGCGCGATCTGCAGATCAAGGAGGCCGTCGTCAACGGGCGGGAAGACGATACCGCTGTCGCCGAGCGTTCGCTCCGTACCTTCCCGGCCGTAAGCCGGGAAGATGTGGTCGAGATACATTTCGGCGACAGTCATGTCGGAGCCTGGGGAGCGATCGACGAATAGCGGGACGAATGGGGTCATCGGATGGGAGGGATGTCCTGCGGCATAACGGAGCAGTGCGTCGACCCATTCCTGGTAGGGGATCTCTTGGATCTCGAATCCAAAGTAGCGCAATCGGTCCGTCAGCGATCCAATGAGCGCACGCTTGGGGCTGGCCAAATGGTACGTTTTCCCGGTGGCCTGGACATGCGTGGCGATGTAGCCGATTGCCGCCGCGCAAACATCGGCTGGGGCGAAGTCCAGCGGGAGATCGATGTCCGGGGCAATGCCGGTATCTGTGATGAACCGTATCATTGCGTATATTTCAGTGGACGTGTTCCAGACACCGCCGCGGTTGTCGCCAACAATGTCGAGAGGCCGGTAGATGGCTACAGGGAGCCCGCGCCGCGCAGCGTTGCGGAGCATTTCCTCAGCAACGAAGTTGCACTCGACGTAACCCACAGAGAGATACTCGGCATATGCGAGTGGCGTTTCCTCGGTGACTTCACGCACCCCCGCGCGGCCGAGACCGGCGAGCACCGCGGCGGTGGAGACGTAATGCAAGGGTATGCCCCGGTAAAGCCCGGCGAGGCGGATGAGCTCGCGCGTCCCGGTCACATTAGCTGCCCGCAGCTCGCTGTACGGGTAGATGAAGTTGACCAGCGCGCCGGCGTGGTGGATGACGTCGACGCGTTGCGCCAGGTCCTCAAATGTGTCATGCGGGAGACCCAGATCCGGCTGGGCCAGATCGCCTGCCAGCGGGACGACGCGATCGAGCGGGAGGGCGCCTAGCTCGTACCGCTCGGCGCCCCGCGCGATGCGCTCCAGCCCATGACCCGCGTCCCGCGCCCGGACCAGGCAGTGCACGCGTGCGCTGGTCGTGGCCAGAAGGTCGCGCAGCAGGTGCACACCGAGGAACCCGGTTGCCCCGGTGAGCAGGATGTCGGCCGGCTGCTGCCAGTCGGGAGGAGGCCCGGCGTCGAGCCGGATCACAGTATCCAGTCTGGCCTCGCGGGTGAAGTCGACCCTGGTCTCCGCGCCATCGGTGCTGAGCGTCCCCGCGCGGGCATCCTGCGTCGCGTTCGAGAAGCCGCGGAGCGTCGGGTCGCGCAGCAGGCAGCGGGTGAGCGGCCGGACCTGCTCGGCGTCGATTCCGAACATGACGCGGACGCGCGCCAGCATCTCCGCGGCGAGCAGCGAGTTGCCGCCGAGCCTGAAGAAATCGTCATCGAGGTTCACCGGCCCGACGTTCAGCACCTGAGCCCACAGATGACTCATCCCCGCCTGCAGGGGCGTCTCCAGCTGGCGTTCCGGGTGCGCGCTGACCGGGACCGCCAGTGGGGAGAGCGCATTCCGGTCGACGTCCCCCTGCGGCGTCAGCGGCATGTGGTCCAGCGCGACGAACACGGCCGGGATCATGAAGCTGGGAAGGCCTGCGGAAAGCAGTCCCCGTAGGCTCTCCGCCGATGGCAGGCTCCGGGACCCGGCGGCGTAACGGCTCGTATAGTACGCAACGATTTGCTTGTCGCCGGTGCCGAGGTCGTGCGCGGTGACCGCCACCTGGTCGATATCAGGATGGCTGGCCAGGGCGCTTTCGATCTCGGCGGGCTCGACGCGGAAGCCGCGGACCTTGATCTGACGGTCGGCGCGCCCGATGACCTCAAGATTGCCGTCCCGCCGCCACTGTCCGAGGTCGCCGGTGCGGTACATCCTTGCTCCGGGGGTGGCGCTGTAGGGATTCGGGATGAACAACTCGGCCGTGAGTCCTGGATTGCCCAGATAGCCGCGCGCGACGCCGGAGCCGCCGATGTAGATCTCGCCCACGACTCCGGGGGGCAGCGTGTTCAGATGCTCGTCGAGGACGAGCATCTGCGCGTGCGGGAGCGGCTTGCCGACCGGGACCGGCGCGCCGGGCGGCGGCAGAAGCTCTTCGGTCGCCTCGAAGAGGGCCGAGGTGATGGTGGTCTCGGTGAGGCCGTAGGCGTTGAGCAGCCTGGCTCCGCGCGCCTTTTGCAGTATCGCCCGGCAGTCGGCCGCGTTCGCACGATCGCCACCGGTGATCATGAGCCGGAGGGACCCCAACTGCCGGCCGCCTGTCGGCGTGGCGGCGAGCACCTGATGCCAGTACGCGGGGGTCAGGTCGGCGACGCTGACTCGCCCCTCGGCCAGATAGCGGATCAGGTCGGTGGAGGCGACCGTGCCGGCCTCGGGCAGCATCAGGGCCGCCCCGCTCAGCAATGTGGCGAGTATTTGCTCCAGCGACGTGTCGAAGCCAACCGATGCCAATTGCAAGACTCGGTCCTGGGAGGTAAGCCCATATGCGCGAATTGCTTCCTGGCCGAGGCGGCCAAGCGAGCCGTGGCTGACGGCTACCGATTTGGGGCGGCCGGTTGATCCCGATGTCCAGATGGCATAGGCGATATTCGCCGCCTGGAGGCTGGCGGGTGGGGTGGTCGACGGGCACGACGCTATTGCGGACGCCATCTCGTCAACCAGAAGTAGCGTCGTGTCGGTTCCCGTGAATGCTCGCGCATTCCTGCTGTCCGTGAGGACCAACCTGATACCTGCCTCCTCCCGCATCTGTGCGAGGCGGCTACTGGGAAGGGATGGATCCAGCGGCATGTAGGCCCCGCCCGCCTTGAGAATCGCCAGCAGGCAGCGAATCGTCTCGGCGCCGCGTTCCAGGCCGACCCCCACCAAGGTCTCCGGCGCCACGCCAAGGATCTGAAGATGGTGAGCGAGCCGATTCGCCGACCGGAAGAGCTGCAGATACGTCATCTCGCTCCCGGCTAGCACGACGGCGGCCGAGTCCGGCTGACGGGAGACCTGCTGGTCGAACAGTTCGTGCACGTATCGCAGCTCGGAGGCGTGCGCAGCTGGCGGGCTGCCTTCCCGCCCCGGCCCTGAGGCATCTGCCGGCGCACCGGCCCGGCTCGCATCGCGAACGCTCGCAGGCACGATGTCCGGCCAGGCGGCCGTGATGGCAGACAGGCATGCCTGTCTGCGCATGGCGTGCCCCTCCTGCCGCCAGCCGGCCGGAACGGTCAACGTGGCTGGCCAGAGCGAATGCTGCCCCTCCTCGTTGACGACCACGAGATAGTCTTCCGCGGAACGAGGATCCGGATCCTCCCGAGGGAGAATGGGGTAATCGTGCGCCGTATAATCCATGATTCCCAACCGTCGTGATCGTGTGCGAAATATCTCACTGCGGTTACCCGGCGTGATTTCCAGACATACGGTAAATTAATAGGCTAGTAAGCCTGACAGCTACGCTGTTGTTCACCAGCTGCCTTTGTGCGCGAGCTAAAGAAATTCGCCCGAGCGTCGAGCCTGGTGCAGCCGATGACTCCCCCCTGACCGGAATCGGGATCTGGCGTACGAAAAGTTGCAGTCCAGCGCCTCGGATGTCTGAGGCCATGGTGGCGTGCGATATCCTTTGCCTGAATTGATGCCAGATTCCAGGAAGGAAGGATATCATCTTCACAGCCAGACCAGAGCCATAAATCTGTACAGAAGCGACTTATCGGGCTTGCTATCTGGTTAGATTGGGTCACTACGTCCGGACTTGGACCGTTGCGGACGTGGCAGATCGGTCAGGCAGGCCATGACATCGCACTGGGACACATCTGCGGATCCGTCGTCGAGGTGGCGCCGGGCACTTCGGTGCCGACTGGTTTCTTCGCGCGGTCGGCCACGGTGGGGTGGGCGCGGCCGGGCAGAAACGGCGTGCCCAGGGGGGTGGTTGCGTTGACGTGGCGGCGAAAGGTGATGCCGGGCTATGCCATCTGGATGACATTGCTCATCATCACTTACTATGCGTTGCCCGGGGTCCGCCTCGTAACGTGGACCGCGCTCGGATTCAGTGGGGTGCTCGCCATCGTGGTGGGCGTCGTCATCAACCGCCCCGCTCGCATGAGGCCGTGGCTGCTGCTGGCCGCCGCGAACCTGAGTTTCGCGGTCGGCCAGCTGATCTTCCTCGTGTTCACGGACATCTTGAAGGAAAGCGTCCCGTTTCCGTCGATCGCGGATGTTTTCTACCTGGCGACATATCCGCTCTACGCGGCCGGGTTGCTGATCTTCATCCGGTGGCGCTCTTCCGGCCGTGACCGGCGGAGCCTCCTGGACGCGCTCACCCTGAGCTGCGGCGTTGCCTTGCTCTCCTGGGTCTACCTGATCGTGCCGTATGTGCACAATCCCGGGCTGACGTCGTTGCAGAAGGCGGTCTCGGTTGCCTACCCGCTCGGTGACCTGCTGGTCATCGCGATGCTGGTACGGCTTCTCGCGCCGGGTTCCGGCCGCACCCGGTCCGTGCAGTTGCTCACCCTCGGCACCGTCGGGCTGCTGGTGTCCGACGTCTCATTCGGCCTGATCCAACTCTACGGTGGACCGTTCCACACCGGAACAGCTGTCGACTTTGGCTGGGCGCTGTTCTACGCGGCCTGGGGGGCCGCGGCGCTGCATCCGTCCATGACTAAGCTGACCGACCCGGTTCCCCAGCAGCAGGCCGAGAGCACTCCGATGCGGCTGTCGCTGCTCATGCTCGCCTCGCTGATCGCCCCGACGGTGTTGTTTTTCGAGGCCCTCAGGGGTAGCCCGCCCGACGCGGGCGTGATCGCGGTCTTCTCTGCCCTCCTCTATCTGCTCGTGCTCTCGCGCCTGGCGGACGCCGTTGCCTCACAGCGGCGGGCGCTGGGCCGCGAGCGGGCATTGCGGGTCGCCGGCGCGTCCTTCGCATCGGCCGTCACCGTGGAAGAGGCTGCGATCGCGGTCCAGAAAGCCGTGGCCACGCTGATCGGCCCGCAGTCGCAACAGGAGGCGGTGCTGGCCGTGCGCGACAGCGGCACGCTCCGCGCCGTCGGCGCCGCGCCCGGCCATTCCGCCGTGCAGTTGAGCCGCCTGGACACGATGGCAGAAACCGGGCTTTCGCTGCTGGCGGGACCGCAGCCGCATCTCGTCCGGGCCGCGCAACTGGGCACGGGTGTCGCCGAGGATCTGGGCGTCACCGACAGCGTCCTGCTCTGCCCGCTCGCGCTCAAAGACCGGCCGTCCGGCGATCCGCTGATCGGGGTGCTGGCCGTCTTCGGTGACGAGAAGAGCCTGGCGGCGATGTCCGGGACCCTCGAGATCCTGGCCGGCCAGGTCGCGCTGGCGGTCGAACGGGTACTGCTGAATATCGAGGTGAACCGCCGCAACAGCGAGGACTACTTCCGGACTCTGGTGCACGACGCTTCTGACATCATCTTGATCATCGACGACGACGGGAAGATCCGTTACGCGACCCCCTCCGCCAAGACCATTTTCGGCGACGTCAGCGTGGAAGGAGCGCACCTGTGGGACCTCGTCCAGCGCCATGAGCGTGATGACGTCGTTGCCGCGTTCACCCGTATGCGGGACCACGAGGCACAGAACTCTGAGGATTGGCTAATCACGCGCCGTGATGGGACACCGATCGAACTCGAGGGCAGATACAGCGACCTGCGGGACGACAGCACGGTCGGCGGTCTGGTGCTCACGCTGCGGGACGTGACCGGGCAACGCCAGCTCGAGCGCGAGCTGAAGCACCGGGCCTTCCACGACGCACTGACGGGGCTTCCCAACCGGCTGCTGTTCCATGACCGGGCCGCGCATGCGCTGGCCCGGGCCCGGCGGAACGGCACGACCGTGGGCGTGATCTTCGTCGACCTGGACGACTTCAAGGTTGTGAACGACACCATGGGCCACAGCGTTGGTGACGAGCTCCTGATCGCCGCGGGGGTGCGGCTGGCCGCGGTGGTGCGGGAGTCCGACACGGTCGCGCGGCTGGGCGGCGACGAATTTGCGCTCCTCGTCGAGGATGCAGCCGACGGGGGGGTGGCGGAAGTATTCGCCGAGCATATTGTCCGGGCGTTCGGCGAGCCGTTCACGCTCACCGCCGGGTCGGTGATCACGACAGCCACCGTGGGCGTCGCGACGACGGAGGACAGCAGCGAGGCGGGTGGCCTGGTCAGCCACGCGGACCTGGCCCTGTACGCGGCCAAGGCGGCGGGTAAGCGGCAGTGGCGCCGGTACCAGCCAGTCCTCAGCGCGGGGATGCTCAAGCGGCGTGAGCTGCAGTCGGCGATCGCCGACGCGGTCGTCAACTCGGCCTTCACGCTCGTGTACCAGCCCATCGTCGAACTCGCCGGCGGCGAGATCGTCGGGTTCGAGGCACTCGTGCGATGGCCGCATCCGCGGTGGGGCATGATTCAGCCGGATCAGTTCATCACCCTGGCCGAAGAGACCGGTCACATCGTGCCGCTCGGCTCCTGGGTGCTCGGGCAGGCAGCGGCCGATACCGTCCGGTGGCACCGCCGCGTGCCCCACGAGACGCTGCGGTATATCAGCGTGAACGTATCCGCCCGCCAGTTCCGGGACCCCGGTTTCGTGGACACGGTGCGGCGTGTACTCGCGACGTCGGGCCTGGCGCCGTCGGCGCTGCTGCTGGAGCTTACCGAGAGCGTCCTCCTTCGCCGTGACGGTGGCATCCAAGCCGACCTGGAGGAGCTCAAGCGAATCGGGGTCAGGCTCGCCATCGATGACTTCGGCACCGGATATTCATCGCTGAGCTACCTGCGGGAATTGCCGATCGATGTGCTCAAGATAGACAAATCCTTTGTGGAAGGCATCGCGGTTTCCGAGCAGCGGCTGGCGCTCGCGGAAGTCATCATTCGCATCGCTAAGACGCTCAAGCTGACGGTCATGGCTGAGGGAATCGAGAATGAGGTGCAGCGAGATCTGCTCGTCTCGATGGGCTGCCAGTACGGGCAGGGGTATTTGCTGGCGAAGCCGGTGGGAGCCGACCAGGCGGAGGCGCTGCTGCGTATCGGCCGCGGCCTGGTCCCCGAGCTTCCCCGTGCGGGCGGCTTA
>WNFF01000668.1_pt1 | contig 35978 bp, 32 predicted proteins | sample 5400441 | NCBI WGS metagenome assembly WNFF01 (sample SAMN13153345, study PRJNA577476) | soil metagenome | isolation source: 120 cm saprolite under Douglas fir tree site 2 hole 3 replicate 1 | place: USA:California | collected 2015-04-18
GGTAGTGCTCGTAGGCGGTGAGCCGATCGGTCCAGACCACCGTCCAGGTCGCGGTGGAGGACTCACCCGCTACCGCGGCGCCCGCCTCCTCAGGCGGCACACCGGGCTGCGGGGAGATCCGGAACGCCGCCAGCACGTCGGTGTCCTTCGGCACATAATCGGGCTCGTAGTAGCCCATCTCCGCGTACGGGATGACGCCCGCGTTCCAGCGTCCCGGCCCGGCCGTGCTGGGCCCTGCAGTCTGATGCCCTGCCGCCATGGTTTCCTCCCGTGTGATCGCGCCCTCAGCCTTCACGATGCCAGCCGATATCTGCGCTGTCTATTGAGAGTTTGGCGTCCTATATCAAGTAAAACGTTGATATACCCCTCGACCTTCCTGTGGATAACCCTTATTCGTTAAGTTCTTGGCCTCGCGCGGGGCCAAGAACTTAACGGATACCGAAATGCACGGCTGCGGGCGGGCGGTCAACCCGGTATGTGGAAGTCGCCGTCCCGCAGCACGTGGGCGACGAGCCGGGCCGCGGCGGGCGGCAGGTCGCCGGGATGGGCCACCAGGTACCAGTCGCGGTGCAGCGGTGTGCCGGGCACCGGCAGTTCCACCAGCCGGCCGGAGGCCAGCTCGGCGGCGACCGCGTCCCGGGACACGAGGGTGACGCCGAGCCCGACGCTCGCTGATTCCGTGATGGCGCCGTTGGATCCCACCATGAGGGTCAGCGGCGCGATGTCGAGGTCCACGAGCAGGGCGTCAGTGCTGGCCCGGGTGCCGGAACCAGGCTCGCGCAGCAGCCACGCCTGGCGGGCCAGCCACGGCAGCAACCCCGCGCCGCCGGCGGTAGCGGCCAGGCTGGGCGCGGCGACGACGACCAGTTCGTGCGCCCGGACGGCCTGCACCTGCACGTCCCAGCCGGGCTCGGGCCGGCCACCGAGCACGAGGTCCACCTGATGACGGTCCAGCAGCGCGCGGACTCGGTCACGGTTGCCAGCCTCGAGCCGCACGCCAATCTGCGGATGGCGGCCCCGGAAGCCGCCGAGGAGCCCGGGCAGGATCTGCTCCGCGGCGGTGGTGACGGCCGCTATGCGCAGCTCGCCCCGCTCGGGATCGGCCGCGGCCGCAGCGGCGAGCCCGGCCTCGTCCAGCAGGCCGAGGATGCGGCGGATGTAGCCGGCATACGCCTCGCCCGCGTCCGTCAGCCGCAGGCCACGGCCATCAGGGCGGAGCAGCGCCACGCCGAGGGACTTCTGCAGGGCGGCCAGCGAGGCCGACACCGCCGCCTGGGTCACCACGAGCTGCTGGGCGGCGGCGCGCACAGAGCCGGTCTCAGCGACGGCCAGGAATGTCCGGAGCTGGTTCAGCGTCACGTCGCCCGCCTCGCGCGTGGTCAATCGACGATAGATAACTATGAGGCTATCTTTTAGCGTCTACCATCAATAGCGAACTGAACAACCGCCGCTCGTTGCGCGTGTAGGGAGTCACCGAAGATGTCCGGAGAGGTCGCCTACTTGTCCTTCGGGTGTCCGGGTGGTCCGTCTATCTGTTCCGCTGGCGGGAGGAGTTGCCGACGTTTCGCGGCGGATGTCGGCGGTTCCCGGCTTGCCTGAGTCCAAGATCGTGGTTCATAGGTCTTGCGGGTGTTCGGGTGAGTTTCAGGGACGCGGCTGGCGCGATGCAGGAGACGGGCTGGGGCCGGTTTCGGCTGAGGCCCTGGCGCGTGGCCGGCCGTGCCGTCGCTTGTGTACGAGCGGTCACTGACCGTGTATCTTTCCGGGGTGGATCATCGGGGGACGTGGACGGTGCACTTCGCATCGCGCGAGGTGGCTGAGCCGGACGGGGCGCGGCGGTGGCTGCGGGGCGCGGCGGTCGAGGTGGTCTCGTGGCTGGATGTGGCGGGGATTCCGGATGGCCTGCCGTTCTTGCTGTCGCCGCGGTTTGAGTACGACGCCGCGCTGAATTCGTATTTCCGCCGGCCGGCGCTGATCGGCGCGCCGGTGAACAGCAACGCCAGCAGGGCGTGGGCGCTGGCCGGGTTCTTGAATTTCCTGTACAAGTCCCGGGGCGGCAGGTCGTGGCGGGAGGCGACCGAGGGCGATCATCTGGCGTTTCATCAGTGGCGGCGCCGTGATGCGGCCGGGCCGCAGGTGGCGGGCGCCACGTGGAGCCAGGAGGTCGCCCACGTCAACCAGTTCTATGCGTGGGCGGTGGCGCGCCGAAGCGCGTTCCCGCCCCGGTGTCCCCGGGCGTCCGGGCGAGGCTGAGACGCAGCCGAGCCGTTACGAGGTCCTGGCCGCTCGCAACGCCCGGCTCCGCCGCGCTAACCGCACCCTGACCGGCAACCTCACGCTCGCCGCCGCCCAGATCCAGCGCCTAGGCTTCGAGAACGCCCGCCTGCGCGAAGCTCTCGAAGCCAGCAGCAACATCACGCACATCGGCCGGCCCGGGAGCCGCTAGCAGGAAAAATCCGTCAGGGTCGCAGGTAGTGCAAGACGGCGAGCACCCGCCGGTTGTCGGTTTCGGAGGCCGGCAGGCCCAGCTTGGCGAAGATGCTGGCGACATGCTTTTCCACCGTCCCGAGGGACAGGACGAGAGCGTCCGCGATGCCCGCGTTGGAGCGGCCCTCGGCCATCAGGGCCAGCACGTCGCGCTCCCGGGCGGTGAGCGGGTCCAGCCTGCCGGAGCGGCGGCTGGCGGCAAGGAGGTGGCGGACCACCTCGGGGTCGAGCGCGGTGCCGCCGGCGGCGATCCGGGTCACCGCGTCGGTGAATTCGTCCACGTCGGCGACCCGGTCTTTCAGCAGGTAGCCCACGCCGGACGGGCTGGCGCTCAGCAGCCGGGCCGCGTACCCGGTCTCGATGTACTGTGACAGCACCAGCACCGCGGTGCCCGGATGGGCCCGGCGCAGCTCGACCGCGGCCCGCAGCCCCTCATCGGTCCAGGTGGGCGGCATCCGGATATCGGCGATGACCACGTCGGGGTGATGCTCCGCGACCGCCGCCAGCAGGGCGGCGCCGTCGGCGACCGCGGCGCGCACCTGGTGGCCCTCGTCTTGCAGCAGCCGGACCAGCCCGGCCCGGAACAAGGCGGCGTCCTCGGCGATCACGATGCGCATCGGCCTGCTCTCATGTGTGCAGCGGCAGCTCGACGGTGACCCGGGTCGGCCCGCCGGGCGGGCTGGTGATGTCCAGGCGGCCGTCAACGACGGCGGCCCGCTGGGCGAGCCCGGCCAGGCCGCTGCCGCGGCCCGGGTCCGCCCCGCCGCGGCCGTCGTCGGTGACCGTCAGCACCAGCAGCCCTGCTCGCTGCGACACGTCGATCGTGATCGTGGCCGCGGCGCTGTGCTTGGCGGCGTTGGCCAGCAGTTCGGCGGCGCAGAAATAGGCGATCGCCTCGATCGCCGGCGCCGGCCGGTCCGGCAGCCGGCAGGCCAGCCGGGCCGGGATGGCGCTGTCGGCGGCCAGGCTGGCCAGGGCGTCGGGCAGGCCGTTGTCCAGCACCGGCGGGTGAATGCCCCTGGCCAGCTCGCGGAGCTCGCCGAGCGCGTCGCGGGCGCCCTGCAAGGCGGTGTCGACCAGTTCGCGGGCCGCGTCGGCGTCTGGCACCGCGCCTGAGTCGCCGAGTTTCTTCTTCGCCATGCCGAGGTTCATCGCCAGCGTGGCGAGCCGGATCTGCGCGCCGTCGTGCAGGTCGCGTTCCAGGCGGCGCAGCCGCGTGGCGGCGTCGTCGACCGCCAGCGCCCGGGTCCGTTCCAGGTCCGCCAGCCGCCGGGCCAGCGGCCCGGGGCTGAGCAGGCCGCGGATCAGCCGCCGGTCGGCGGCCACCACCGTCCTGGTCACCCAGGGCGCGGCCAGCACCATCCCGGCCCCGGCGGCGAACGCGGCGAACGTGCCGGGAAAGGTCGCGACGGTGAAGTGGCCCTGGCCGATCCAGTCGAATGGCGTGATAACCGGCACTGGGCTCAGCCGCGTGCCCGGGGAATGGTTGCGGAACGACAGCCACCAGAACGGGTAGGTCAGGTTGGCCAGCCCGGCGCCCCACAACACCGCGACGGCAAAACACTCAAGCAGCATGACCGGGAACTTCAGCAGCAGGTATGCCAGGGCCCGCCAGCCGGGACCGTCGGCGATACGGGCCGCCAGCCCGCGAGCGCCGCGGCTGGCCAGCGGCGGCGGCGCCGTGACCTGCTCGCCGAGCAGCCAGCCCGCCAGCCCGCGGCAGGCCGCGGTGAGCCTGCGGGCGGCGCCGGTCGTCACCAGGAGCACCGTCAACAGCGCCGCGACACCCACGGCAGCGGCCACCGCCTGCCCGGACGGGTTCCCGTCCGCCACCCACGGCGAGCCTGAACCCAGCAGCAACCCAGCATCCACCGTGACGAAGAAACCCGCCAGCGGGATGAACACGCCGAACGGCAGCGTCAGGACGCAGAACGCCACCTCGCGGCGGGCACGGCCGGTGAACGGCCCGCGCAGGACCGGGCTCACCAAGCTGACGGCGTCCATAAACTCATTGTCCCGCTCACGCGTCCCGGCGGCTCAGCAGCCAGCCGCCGACCACAAGCAGCACCACGGCATAGCCGCAGATGATGCTCAGCCCGGCCCACGGCGACAGCGTGACCCCGCCTGCGGCTGGGTAGCGCCCAGCGAGTTCGCGTAGATGAGCCCGGGCAGGACTTCCCCGCCCCAGTCTGCGCCAGCCCGAACAGCGGCGCGGCGAACACCAGCGCACCGCCCGCCAGGATGCTATTGGTCACGTCACCGTGGGCATCGCGGGTGTTGAACCCCGCCGCGATCCCCATCCCGGCCATCCCGGCCAGCGCCACCAGCAACGCCCACTTCACCGAACGCAGCGTACGCAGCTTGATCCACTCCATCCGCGCTGCCTGGCGGAACCCGTAGTGCCCTGGCGGAACCCGCGACGTCGGCACGATCGCAGTCATGACGTCCTCCGATTTCATGCATCACGACAGGCGAGCAGCCACCCGCCGGCCGCCAGGGCCGCGGCGGCATACAGGCAGAGCATGCCGAGCCCGGTCCACGCCGGCAGGGGCTGCGGGCACTGCCCGGCAGGCCCCCCGCAGGGCACGGGCTTGGTCGTACTGATGGAATTCCCGACGATCAGTATCGGCATATATGCCCTCACGCCGTGCGCGACCGCGCCGATCACCTGCGCCAAGACATATATCCCGCCGACCAGCACGCCGATCGCGGCCGGGGAACGGCGGATGATGGCGCCCAGTCCAAGGCCGAGCAGGCCGATCAGGCAGAAGCTCGTCCCGGACAGCAGCACCGCGCGCAGCACACCGGGCTGGCCGAGCGCTGGCGCCGGCATGCCATGCGGCAGCGTCGCTCCGCCGGCGAAGAACGAAACGAACGCGGCGACTTCCCCGGCGGCCAGCGCCACGGCGCCGAACACCGCCGCCTTGGCTGCCAGCAGCAGCGGGCGGCCCGGGACTGCGGCCAGCGTGGCCCGGATCGTCCCCGACGAGTACTCGCTGGTCATCACCAGCACCCCGAGCAGACCGGCCAGAAGTAGCCCGGGAACCATGCCGGCCAGCGCGTTGTTCGTCAGGTCACCCGACGCGTTCTTCGTGCCGCGGCCGACCGCGACGCCGATGGCGACCGCGCCGGCCACGCCGATCCCCATCGTCCACCATGTGGAGCGCAGGGTACGGAGCTTGATCCACTCCATCCTGGCCACGTGCCAGAACCGGTAGTGCCCGCGCGGAACGCGCGTCACGCAGACCGAGGTCATGATGTCCTCCCCTGGGTCCCGCGGAACTCAGCACTGCCGGAGGTCAGCTTCAGGAACGCGTCCTCCAGCGACGCCGACCGGGCCGACATCTCGGCGACGGTGGTGTCGGCCAGCAGCCGCCCAGCACCGATGACGATCAGGCGGTCCGCGGTGACGGCCATCTCATTGATCAGGTGGCTGGAGACGAACACCATCCGGCCCTCGGCCGCCAGCGACTTCATCAGGTCCCGGATCCAGCGGATGCCCTCGGGGTCCAGGCCGTTGACCGGCTCGTCAAACAGCAGCACGCCCGGGTCCCCCAGCAGCGCCGCCGCGATGCCCAGCCGCTGAGCCATGCCGAGGGAGAACTTCCCCGACCCGTTCGGCCCCAGGAACCCCGTCACAACCCCGGGGCGGACGTCGAAGCTGAGCGCATCGACGGCGAGCACCCGGCCGTAACGTTTAGTCAGGCCACGCACCTCAATCACAGGGAACCTCCCAGCAGCTAGGGCAAGCTATCCCACCTGGTTACCAGGCACGCGGATGCATGCCCTCACCCATCACGCTACGAACAGCGGGTGACGAGCGGAACGCGGAAACCATCCATCTTCACCCTGGGGGTTTTCCCCAGGGGTGGGTAATACGCCAGCAACCAGCCAGAGCGCCTGACCAGACCCCGGCAGGGCTATCAGGTGGTCAACGGTCAGTCTCGAAGTACCCCCACAAGGTCGCGATGGACCTGTACTCACGGTGCATCACCGGGCTGCGGCTGGCCCTGACCAGCTTCGGTTTGACGGTCATCGAACTGGTCTCCGGCATCCTGGTCCGGGGCCGCCTGCGCGCCGAGCTGGGCGGCAGCCGGGCTGATGAGCCGGCCGAGCGCCGGATGCCGCAGCTTGCCAGTAATGGCAACGTGATCCCATGTCGGCCAGATTCGCGTCGTCGCGCTCGACCTGATGCTCGCTTCACGGCCGGGCAGATCAGTGTGATTCGCTGCCTCGGCGCGTGTGCCTTGCGTGCGGATGCTGCTGGGGGCTATGTTGCGGGTGCGCGCTGGCGCCGAGGAAGCCGGTGGGAGTCCGGCACGGTCGCGCCACTGTGAGCAAGCCCCGGCTTGCGAGTCAGATCTTCGGCTAGCGCGCTGCCCCATTGGATGACGGGACGCACGATCCCCGAAGGAGGCCCACATGAGTAGTCTGTCCGCACCCCGCGCCGTCACCGGCCCTATCGCCCTGCCGATCTCCAGGGGCATGCTGTGGCTGATCGGCACGGCACTGGCCGCGCTGGCGGTGTACTACTTCATCGGTGTCGATGAGGGCGCGGTGTCGGTGTTCGGCAAGAGCATGGTGATCCACGAGTTCGTGCACGACTCGCGTCACTTCCTCGGCTTCCCCTGCCACTGACCCGGCGACACGAGGCAGCAGACATGGAGAAGAAGCTCATCGTCCGCGGCCTGCTCGCCGGGGCGATCGCCGGATTGCTCGCCTTCCTCTTCGCCCGGGTCTTCGCTGAGCCGGTCATCAACCAGGCGATCAGCTACCAGTCCGGCCGGGATGCCATGGTGGCGGCGCTGGACAAGGCCGCCAGGCTGCCCGCGCCGGCGCCCGGGCCGGATATCTTCAGCCGGACCATCCAGGCCAACATCGGGATCGGCGCCGGGATGATCGTATTCGGCGCCGCGATGGGCGCCTTGTTCGCCGTGGCCTACTCGCTGTGCCTGGGCAGAGTGGGAAACCTGCGGCCCCGGTCCCTGGCGCTGCTGCTCGCCGCGGGAGGGTTCCTGGGTATCTACATGGTGCCGTTCATCAAGTACCCGGCAAACCCGCCGTCGATCGGGCACCCCGAGACCATCCGCCAGCGCGGCGGCTACTACCTGCTGATGGTGCTCGCCTCGGTAGCGCTGCTGATAGCCGCCGTATGGCTCGGGCAACGGCTCAAGGCGCGGTTTGGCACCTGGAACGCGGCGCTGCTGGCCGGGGCCGCCTTCGTAGTCGCGGCCGGCGTGGTCATGGCACTGCTGCCCCAGCTCGGGCACCTGGCCGTCAACGTGCAGACATACGGGAACCACGCCACCGAGACGCCGCTGCCGCTGACCAACTCCAAGGGCACGATCGTCTACCCAGGATTCCCCGCCGACGTGCTGTTCAGCTTCCGGCTGTACTCCGTCGCCGCCGAGCTGCTCCTGTGGTCGGTCATCGGGCTGGTCTTCGCCCCGATGGCTGACCGGCTGCTGGCTCCCGGCCCGGCAAGCGCGGAACTGCGCCGCGCCCCTGAGCCCACCGCGGTGTGACACCCCGGGCACGGCCAGCCTGCTCACCCTCCCCGGCGGAGGCCTTGCGAGCCGGGCTGGCCGCGCTCGGGCCGTTCTTCGCCATCGAAACCCACAGCTCCCGCATCCGGGCGCAGGGTCCCTGGCAGCCGCTCAGCGCGTTGCTCGGCTCCGCGGACGCGCTGACCACCCGGATCGACAGCGTCAGATCACGCCTCGCCGCCGCCGCTGAGCGCCCATCCGGAACAATCGAGTTCCGTGTCGTGGCGTCAGTGGCCCAGCTCGGCCTGTGCGCCCGGCTGATCGCCCCGGCTCTTGGCTCCGCGGTACTCGGCGAACCCCTGCCGATCGACATCATGTCTGCCCGGTGGGTCCCCGGTCTTGGCGGCCCGTTCCGCCTGTCGCTGCCCGAAACAGCATTCAGCACAGTCTCGTGCCAGGGCAGGCCCGCCGACGCTGGCCAAGCCTGCGCGCCGTTGCTCCGGCTGCTGGACGAGCCGATCCGCTCCCTGATCGAGTTGACCACATCACTAGGGGTCCCCCGAAGGCTGCTGTGGGGCAACGTGGCCTCTGCCATCAATGGCGCCGCAGTCATGATTACCGCTACCCGGCCAGCGCTCGCCAGCGCAACCGCCCGGGTCAGTTCCGAAGCTCTCCACTTCCCGCAACTCGCCGGCAGTTACCGCGGGCAGCCTGTCACCAGCTTCCGGCGGCAAAGCTGCTGCCTCATCTACCGCATAGCCAAAAGCGCCCCGCCTGAGTACTGCGGGGACTGCATACTCATCGAGCGAAGTCAGCGGCGGCCACCTCCATCAAATCGCCCGCCCGGGCGCCATTGACGCGATGGCCGGGGGCCGGACAATCGGCAGCGAGAAATACGGCCAGGCGCTATGCCCTGAGGCACTAATCAGCAGCAGCACCTGCCGTATGTGGCCCGGCACTGACGCCGGGCCAGCGGCGCCGCCTTGATCATAGGACCACGGCCTAACTCGGCAACGGCCGGACTCGGCAGGCTGGGCGTTGGGCTACGCTGCTGGTCCGGCCCACCGTCAGCGGCAAGCTGCCTTGCGCAAACCTGTGGCATCCGTCCGCGGATTCGCCACATCACAGCGCAACCGGTACCGCAGCCAACCGACCACATGCGAGCGGCGATCGCCGGATCAGCCCAGGCGGTCAGGCGGGCGTCGGGGGACGCGGGCGTGTGCGGTGCGCGCTGGCGCGAGGCGGGCGTAGCGTATGGGTGTTCTGGCGCAGGGGGTGTGCGGTGGGAAAGCGCGGCCTTGGTGGCCCCCGGTGGGTCGAGGTGGCGCCAGAGCGCTTCGTGGGCTGGGTCGAGTCGTTCGCGCAGCGGCACGGGGGGACCTCGGCGGAGCCCGGTCCTGAGGTCGTGGTGTTCCGGGCGGCCGACGGGGCGGTGGCCGAATGCCATGTGCCGTTCCCGCCGCTGCGCGCCGGGGCGGGAGTGGAACTGGCGGTGCCGGGCGCCACCGGTGCCGGGGCGCCGCAACCGGGCGGGCCAGCGCCGGGCGAGCGAGCGGCGGCCCCTGCCGGGCACTCTCCTGCCGGTGACACTCGTGCCGGTCACGCCGCTGCCCGTCAGGCTCAGCTGATCGCCGCCCACTGCGCTGTCGACCGGACCGTCGCCGTTCTCCTGGTGCGGCTCGGCGGGTACGCCGCCGGGGTCTTCTCCGGCCGCCCGCCGCGCCTGGCGGCGTCCAAGGTGGGGTCCCGGCTCGTGCACGGGCGCAGCGCCGCAGGCGGCCAGTCACAGCAGCGCTTCGCGAGGCGCCGGGAGAAGCAGGCCGCGAACGCGCTCGCCGCCGCGGCCGACACCGCGGTGGCGGTGTTCGGCCCCCATCTGCGCCAGATTGACGCGGTCGTGCTGGGCGGGGACCGGCGCGCGGTGGCCGGGTTGCGCGGCGACCCCCGGCTGGGTCCCTACTTCGACCGGGCGGTGGAGCGGTTCCTCACCGTGCCCGACCCGAGGCTCGCGGTCCTCCGGGAGACACCCACGATGTTTCGTTCGGTACGTATCCGGATTACCGACGGCGAAGGCGCCGGCCAATAATCCCGCGAAGCCGCCGTGGCCGGGCGGGTATCCTGACTAGATGCTGCCACTCCGCTCGTGACGTGCGGTTCCGGCGTGGGGCCGGCACGGCACCCGACATCCCTTCCCTTCTGCTTTGGAGTGGTTTCCAGTGATCGCGGCAACGGGCGTGGAGCTGCGTGCGGGGGCGGACCTGCTGCTGGAGAATGCGACCTTCCAGATCGGGCCAGGTGACAAGATCGGCCTCGTCGGCCGGAACGGCGCCGGGAAGACGACCCTCGCCCGGGTGCTGGCGGGCGAGATGCTGCCCGCGGCGGGCACGGTGGTGCGCCGCGGCCCGTCCATCGGCTACCTGCCGCAGGACACCCGGGCCGGCGACATGGACGGCCTGGCCATGGACCGGGTGCTCTCCGCCCGCGGTCTCGACGAGGTGCGGGCCGGCATGCGGGCGGCCGAGGCGCAGATGGCGGACGGGCAGCCGGCCCGGCGCGACGCGGCGGTGCGCAGGTACGGGCAGCTGGAGGAGCGGCTGGTGGTGCTGGGCGGCTACGCGGCCGAGGCCGAGGCCGCCTCCATCGCATCCAGCCTGGGCCTGCCGGACCGGGTCCTGGCCCAGCCGCTGAACACCCTCTCCGGCGGCCAGCGGCGCCGCATCGAACTGGCCCGGATCCTGTTCGCGGGGGCCGGGACGCTGCTGCTTGATGAGCCGACCAACCACCTGGACGCGGATTCGATCGGCTGGCTCCGCGACCACTTGCGGGCGTTCCGCGGCGGGCTCGTCGTGATCAGCCACGACACCGCGCTGCTTGACGCGGTCGTGACCAAGGTCTTCCACCTGGACGCGGACCGCAGTTTGCTGGAGATCTACAACGTGGGCTGGAAGACGTACCTGGAGCAGCGCGAGACGGACGCGAGGCGGCGCAAGCGGGAGCGGGCGAACGCGCACCGCCAGGCGTCCGCGCTCCAGGCGCAGGCGGACCGGATGCGGGCCAAGGCGACCAAGGCCCGGGCCGCCCAGGGCATGCAGCGGCGTGCGGAGCGGCTGCTGGCCGGGGTGGCCGCGGAGAGCAGCACTCAGCGGGTGGCCCGGCTGCGGTTCCCGGTTCCGGTGTCCTGCGGGCGGACCCCGCTGACCGCCAGTGACCTGTCCAAGTCCTATGGTTCTCTCGAAGTTTTCAGCGGCGTCGACGTCGCCGTGGACCGGGGCAGCAGGATCGTGGTGCTCGGCCTCAACGGCGCCGGCAAGACCACCCTGCTACGCATCCTGGGCGGCATTGAGGCGCCCGATACCGGGCAGGTGACGGCTGGTCACGGCCTGCGGCTTGGCTACTATGCGCAGGAGCACGAGACCCTGGATGTCAGCCGGAGCGTGCTGGAGAACATGCGCTCGGCCGCGCCGCACCTGACGGATCCCGATCACCGGCGCATTCTGGGCTCGTTCCTGTTTTCCGGAGACGCGGTGGCCAAGCCCGCCGCCGTGCTGTCCGGGGGAGAGAAGACCAGGCTCGCGCTGGCCCTGCTCGTCGTCTCCGGCGCGAACGTGCTGCTGCTTGACGAGCCCACGAACAACCTGGACCCGGCCAGCCGGGCTGAGGTGCTGGCGGCCCTGCGCCGGTACCAGGGGGCCATCGTCCTGGTCACCCACGACGAGGGTGCGGTCGAGGCGCTGGCGCCAGAGCGGGTGGTGCTGCTCCCCGACGGCGTCGAGGACGCATGGACCGACGGCCTGGCTGATCTGGTGGCACTGGCGTAATTAGCGACCTGCGGCGCGGCGTAAGCGGCGTAACTAGCGACCTGCGGCGCGGGCGTAACTGGCGACCTGCGGCGCGGGCCTGAGCACGGCATACGCATTCGAGCCGAAAAAGAAGTGATCACTTACCTGGATGTGGGTAGCCGATCCCGGCCCAATGAGTGATCATGGCGGGAGACGGTAACGCAGCGGTCACTTCAGTTCACGGGAGGTACGCGTGACCGAGACCCTCAAAAAAGGCACCCGGGTCACCGGTGCAGACCGCACCAAGCTGGCTTCGGACCTTAAAAAGAGGTATGACGGCGGTGAGAGCATCCGGTCCCTCGCGGCCGCCACCGGGCGGTCCTACGGGTTCGTCCACCGCATCCTGACCGAGACCGGGGTGTCGCTGCGCGGTCGCGGCGGTGCGACCCGCGGCAAGGCCCGGGCGAAGCGCTGAGGAGGACATGACACCCGGCCTGCCCGACCTCGACCGGGCGGGGCTGCGGCTCGATTTTGACGAGCCAGCCCCCGGTGCGGCCACGGTGACGCTACGGCGCAGCGAGCGGCGCAACGCCATGACCCCGACGATGTGGCATGGCCTCGCCGCGGTAGGCCGTGCGCTCCCGCCCTCGGTGCGGGTGGTAGTGGTCCGCGGCGAGGGACCATCGTTCAGTGCCGGGATCGACCTCCGGTTCTTCACCGGCGAGGGAGTCCCGGGCGAGGAGCCGCCGCCCAGCCCGGCTGACCCCGGGTTCGATGCGTGGGTCGCGTCCTGCCAGGACGGCTTCACGTGGCTGCGCAGCCCCGCGATCGTGTCGGTCGCCGCCGTGCGCGGGCACGCGATCGGCGCGGGCTTCCAACTCGCCCTCGCCTGCGATCTGCGGGTGCTCGCGGATGACGCGCGGCTCTGCATGAAGGAGCCCGCTCTCGGCCTGGTTCCCGATCTCACGGGGACAAAGCCACTTGTCGACATTGTGGGCCTGCCGAGGGCGATCGAGATGTGCCTGACCACGCGGACGGTTGGCGCGGCGGAAGCCAGCCGGCTGCGGCTCGCCGAACTGGTGGTGCCCGCGGCTGATCTCGACACTGCGGTGGCCGATCTGGTGGCCGCGCTGCTGGCCACCGACGCGGCCGCCGCACGGGCCACCAAGGAACTGCTCAGCCAGGCGTCGTCGAACAGCCTCGAAGAACAAGCCGCGGCGGAGCGCCGGGCGCAGACCGCTTTGCAGCGGGCCCGGCTCGCTGCAAAGCCGTCTGAGTCTGGGTTCGCCGTCAGCTGACACGGGAAGATCCTGGCCGCCGCGGTCGTTGCTGCGCTCATGTACGCCTCGCAGTGGCATGCCATGCGCTCGTTCAGCCGGGACGATTCCGTCACCCGGCAGCGGCTCAAGAAGGGGACCGTGCGCAGGATCGCCTCCTACGCGCGGCCTTACCGTGGCAAGCTCGCGTTGTTCATGACGGCGACCTCGCTCTCGGCGGTGATCACGGTCACGGTGCCGCTGCTGCTCGGGAGGGTCATCGACCAGGGCATCCTCCGCCACAACACCGCCGTCGTGCTGCTGATCGCGGGGATTGTCGCCGCGCTCGCCTTGGTCGGCGCTGTGCTCGCCATCGCGCAGCGCTGGTTCTCCTCGCGGATCGGCGAAGGCCTCATCTATGACCTGCGCACTCAGGTGTTCAAGCACGTGCAGCAGCAGCCGATCGCATTCTTCACCCGCGCCCAGACCGGCTCCCTGGTCAGCAGGCTCAACAGCGACGTCATCGGGGCGCAGCAGGCGATCACCTCCACGCTGTCCTCCGTCGTGTCCAACGTGATCAGCCTGATCCTGGTGCTCGGCGCGATGCTCTACCTGTCCTGGCTGGTCACCGTCGTGGCCCTGGTCTTGCTCCCGGCGTTCGTCATCCCGGCCCGGCTGGTCGGCCGCAGGCTGCAGCGGCTCACCAGGGAGTCCATGCAACTCGACGCCGAGCTGGGCTCGACCATGACCGAGCGGTTCAACGTCGCGGGCGCGATGCTGGTCAAGCTCTTCGGCCGCCCGGACGACGAGGCGCGCGTCTTCGCCCACCGGGCCGCCCGGGTCAGGGACATCGGCGTGGTCCAGGCCATGTATGGCGGCACGTTGTTCATCGCGCTGAGCCTGCTGGCGTCGATGGCCACGGCGGTCGTCTACGGGCTCGGCGGTGGCCTGGTCATCCACGGCACTATCCAGCTTGGCGCGCTGGTGGCGCTGGCCGCGCTGCTCAGCCGGCTCTACGGGCCGATCACCGCGCTGTCCAACGTGCAGGTCGACGTAATGACCGCGCTGGTCAGTTTCGACCGGGTCTTCGAGGTGCTCGACCTGAAGCCGGTGATCGCGGAACGGCCCGACGCGGTGCCGCTGGCCCGCACCGCCACGGGCAGCACCGCCGCGGGCAGCACCGTCACGGGCAGCACCGTCACGGGAAACGGCGGGACATCCGCTGCCGCGCCTGCCATCGAGTTCGACCGGGTGTCGTTCCGCTACCCGGCCGCCAGCGAGGTGTCGCTGGCCTCCCTGGAGTCGATCGCGGTGAAGGTGCACGAACGCGAGACGGGGCCGTCGGACGTCCTGCACGACATCAGCTTCATCGCGCCGTCCGGCAAGCTCACGGCCCTCGTCGGCCCGTCGGGTGCGGGCAAGACCACCATCACCCACCTGGTGGCGCGGCTGTATGACCCGACCGAGGGGGCGGTCCGCATCGGCGGCCAGGATCTGCGCGAGGTGACCCTGGATTCGCTGCACGACGTGGTCGGCGCGGTGACCCAGGACGCGCACATGTTCCACGACACGATCCGCGCCAACCTCGTCTATGCCCGGCCCCACGCCACCGAGCAGGAGCTGATCGACGCCTGCCGGTCGGCGCAGATCTGGGACATGATCTCGCTGCTCCCGGATGGTCTCGACACCGTGGTGGGGGATCGGGGTTACCGGCTGTCCGGTGGCGAGAAGCAGCGGCTCGCGATCGCCCGGCTGCTGCTGAAGGCGCCCTCGGTGGTCGTGCTCGACGAGGCCACGGCCCATCTCGACTCTGAGTCGGAGGTGGCCGTTCAGCGGGCTCTCAAGACCGCGCTGAACGGGCGCACCTCGCTGGTCATCGCGCACCGGCTGTCGACCATCCGTGAGGCGGATCAGATTCTGGTCATCGACGGCGGCCAGATCCACGAGCGTGGCACGCATGACGAACTGCTGGCCGCAGGCGGCCTGTACGCCGAGCTGTACCACACGCAGTTCGCCCGCCAGGAGCCGGCGCCGCAGGTCACGCTGGCTTGAGCGGCACAGCCAGATCGCATGCAGGCGTGTCAGGTCCGGCCGTGCGCCAGTCCGCGATCATCACCTGACGAGGCGCGGTCGCGGGCTCGCGCCCGAGTCGCCGCAGGTGATCCTCGATGGCATCCAGGACCGGCAGGGGAAAGGTCAAGCCCGGTACCCGGAATCACCCGATGTGCTGTCGCTGAGAGCTCAGGCGCCGTAACCTACCCGGCGCAGTTCCTCGCCGGCAATGCTTTCCACCTCCGCGGACTGGAGCGCAGTCAGCGTGCGGCGCCATGCCCCCGGCTCGGTCCCCGCCGGGCGTCCTGGGACGGGGGAGGGATTGGGGAGTTCCAGAGGTGAGACAGCGGCGCCGAGGAAGCCCGCGACAGCAGCCGCCGTCGCCGCGGGCTGGCGGAGCATTTCCTCGTAGCGGAGCGTGATCAGCTGCCCGGCGGCCAGCTTCCCGCGCAGCCGGGCCATCTGCCGCACGCTCCCGCGCCAGCGCATCGCGCACTTGCCAGCCATGGACAGGCCGGGCCAGGCGGCTCTGTCCGGCTCGGTCTCCACGCCCAGCAGCGGGTTCGGGAACTCGGAGTCCACATTCACGAAACCCGGCTTGAACCAGGCCAGCACCGACGGGTCGGCCAGCATCCCCGCCACCACATCCCGGCCGTCCCGGATGATCTGCACGAGGCGCGCGTCCGGGAACGCGTCCACCAACGCCTCGGCGCAGTACATCAGGTCCGGGCTGGCGTCGCCGTAGCGGGTGATCCCGCGCTCGCTGACGCACGGGCCCACGCCATCCACGCCGCCGGCCTCGCGGCATTGGTGGGAACAGCCCAGGCAGCAGTCCGGGGTGACCTGCCACGCCTGGGCGAACGCGTCCCGCAGCACGGTAGCCGCGGCCTCACCCCGGCCGCGGGAGATCGACGGCCGCCGCGCGAAGGCGTGCACCACCGGCACGACCCAGCGCTGCCCGAGGGTGACGTGGAAGCCGGCGGACCTCTTCAGCGCGCGGGCCAGCAGGTCCGTCCCCGAGTAGGGGGCGCCGATGACGAAGACCGGCTGGCGGACCTTCCGGCCGTTGACCACCAGGATGTGCGGCCGCGGTGTCTGCGAGGCCGCTGCTGATGGCACCGGCGAGACGCCGCCGGGTCCTGGGCGGTATTCATACGGGTCGGCGGCGGAGCGGGGCACCGTGGTCACGGCTCGCCGAGCCCGGAAACGGCCGGATGGTCCCGGCCTGCCCGGCGGCAGTGCGCACCCGCGTGCAGGTCGAGGTTGAGCGCGGCCTGGATGAGCGGCACATGGCTGAACGCCTGCGGCGTGTTGCCGACCTGCCGCGCATACCGCGGGTCGTATTCCTCGCTGAGCAGGCCGACGTCGTTGCGCAACGCGAGCAGCCGGTCGAAGAGCTCATGTGCCTCTTTGTTACGGCCGATCATGTGCAGGGCGTTGGCCAGCCAGAAACTGCACGCGAGGAACGCGCCCTCGCTGCCGGCCAGGCCATCGACGGCAGGTCCCGCGTCCGGCGCTGGCTCGGGAAGCTGGTAGCGGCGCACCAGCCCATCGGTGAGCAGCTCACGCTGGATGGCCTCCACGGTGGAGACAACCCGCGGATCGGTCGGCGGCAGGAAGCCGACCTCGGGGATGAGCAGCACCGCCGCGTCCAGTTCGGTCGAGCCGTAATACTGCGTGAACGCACCCCGCTCCGGGCTGAACCCCTTCTCGCAGATCTCCTGGTGGATGGTGTCCCGCAGTTCCCGCCAGCGGTCGACGGGGCCTGGCATGCCCGCCTCTACGGCCTGGACCGCCCGGTCGAACGCGACCCAGGCCATCACCTTGGAGTGCACGAAATGCCGCCGGGGGCCGCGCACCTCCCAGATCCCCTCGTCCGGCTCGTCCCAGTGTGCCTCCAGGAACTTGAGCAGGGCACGCTGCAGCGACCAGGCGTGCCGGTCGCCCTTCACCCCGGACCTGCCGCCCAGCGTCAGCGCGTCGATGACCTCGCCGTAGACGTCGATCTGGCGCTGGTTGACGGCGGCGTTGCCGATCCGCACCGGCACCGAGTCCTCGTAGCCGGGCAGCCACTCCGCCTCCCACTCGTCGAGCCTGCGCTCACCCGCCACCCCGTACATGATCTGGACATCGCTCGGATCACCCGCCACGGCCCGGCCCAGCCACGCCCGCCAGGCGAAGGCCTCCTGCGTGTAACCGGTGCGCAGCAGCGCCTCCAGGGTGATGGTGGCATCGCGCAGCCAGCAATACCGGTAGTCCCAGTTCCGTACCCCGCCGATGTCCTCCGGCAGCGAGGTGGTTGCGGCGGCCACGATGCCACCGGTCGGCTGGTAGGTGAGCGCCTTCAAGGTGATCAGGGAGCGGACCACCGCCTCGCGGTGCCGCCCGTGATAGGTGCAGCGGGACACCCAGTCCAGCCAGAACTGCTCGGTCACCATGTGCGCCTGGTAGGCATCCACGGGCTCGGGGGCACCTTCGTGCGACGGCATCCAAGTGAACACGAAGGGCACCCGCATGCCGGCCTCGACCGTGAACGTCGCCTGGTGCGCGAGGTTCCGGCCGGCCAGCGCGACCGGCGTGTCCAGCCACACGGCGTCAGGCCCGGCGATCCCGCAGATGTCGCCGTCCCGGCGGCGGACCCAGGGGAGCACCTGGCCGTAGCCGAAGCGGATACGCAGCGTGCAGTCCATTTCAACGCTGCCCGTCACGCCTTCCACGATCCGCACGATGACCGGGGGCTTGCTGTCCCTGGGCGGCATGAAATCGATCACCTGGGCCCGGCCGGTCACGGTGCGCCAGTCCGTCTCCAGGATCAGGGTGTCGCCCTGGTAGCGCCGCGTCACCGTGGTCTCCGGGCCGGCGCCCGCCGGGGCGATGCTCCAATGCCCGTTGCGCTCGGTGCCAAGGAGCGCCGCGAAGCAGGCGGGGGAATCGAATCTGGGCAGGCAGAGCCAGTCGATCGAGCCGTCCCGGCCGACCAGGGCCGCCGACTGCATGTCCCCGATGATCGCGTAGTCCTCAATCAGCCCCGCCACGGAACCTCCAGGTCACGGCCGGCCGTCCCCCGACACGGCCGACGACCAGCGGCCGGCCCCGAGCGTCTTTCGTGCCTTCTGCCCGTACCGTACCCGGCCGCCTGGCTCATCCGCTGGCCCCGCACGCCCGTAAGCTGGCCACCGTGCCGCCACTGCGCAGTAACGCCATCCCGGTGCCACGCCGGGCGCTTCGCATGGCGGCAGGCGCGATGGCCGCCGCCGTGCTCCTGCCTGCCGCCGCGGGCTGCACCACGTTCGACGCGGCCCTTGGCCAGCGGGAGGCCGTGGTGCACTTCACCAGCGGCACGTCCACCGCGACCCGGCTGAAGGTCCGGGCGGCGTGCTCGCACATCCCCGGGGCAAAGCCGGAACCCCTCCCGACCGATCACAAGGCATCCGACCTTCTGTACGACGTGCGGTACCGGGTCGACCACGCCACCGACGCCGACCTGGCGAGGCTCCAGGTGTGCCTGCAGAGGTTCCCGTCCGTGGGCGGCATCGACATCTCCGGCCCCTCGGGCAGCTGACGGCGCCAGCGCGCTTCGCCGCAACGCACGGCGCGGAGCCTGCAGTTCCGAGTCTGCCGTGCGGAGTCCATGGATGTGACACATCGCCACCATCTTCCCGCACGGATGTCGTATTGCCCGCACCAAGCGCCCCGTACCCGCGCCGGCGTTCCAGGGGCACCACGGGACCGGGGTCGCCTAAACGATCGTTAGTCGAGGCGCACAGATCGAACCGTTCTGGCTTGGCGCATCCTTCCGAAGTGGAGCCACTGGTAGTCCATCTGGCGCGTCCAGCTGGAGCACTAACCGGGATCAGGGCCCAGTCCCCGGGTGATCGGCGGCCCGCTGGCTGGCATGAGCGCGCTTGCCGGGATTAGTGCGCGGTAGGAGAATCGGCCTGCCGGGGCGGCGGGAGGCGGGGGATGTACTGATGAATGATTTTCCTGGGTCCGATGATGCGCTGGAACAGTGGAAGGAGGACTACAACCGGGACGGCACCGGATCGGTGGAGTCCCTGCGCCGCCTCGCGCATATGTCTCGATTTCTGGCTAATTATGAGCTGCGCTCGGCCGACGCCCATCTCGTCCTCTAGGCCATCAGCGCGCTGGTCGGGTTGCTGACGGCCCTCCCGCCCGACGACACTGACCGGCCAGACCTCACAGCCACGCTGGGAAGCACGCGGCGGAAACTCGCCCAGATGACAGACAGCACCAAGGGGCTCATCGCCGCGCTCGCCAATTTCGAGGAAGCCGCCGCGGCCTTCCCACCCGCCAAGCCGGGATATGCGGCCTTGATGATCGATACGGCACGGGCCGCCTCGGACGTGGCCACGAGCACGGAAGACGGCTCAGCCGGGCCCTCGCGCTCTTCGAGCAGATCGCGGCCATAAATGCAGAGACCAGGTCAGTGGCGGTCGATGACGTCACCCGCCTGGCTTACTTCCTATTCCAGCGCTGGCAGGAACAGCACCGGGACACCGATCTCGAGCAATGCCTCGACGGATGGCGGGCCGCCGTCCGGGTGTCGGCGGACACCGCCGACTGGCTGGTCCAAAGCTTGAACAACCTGGTCGCCACCGTGCAGGAGGCCCGTGACCACCGCGACACGCCCGCTCTGCTCGACGAGCAGGTGGCCACGCTGGAACGGCTTGTGACGCTCACTCGCGACAGCGACCCCCGACACCCGAAGTACCTCCTCGGGCTGGCGGATTCCTACCGCGATCGTTTCCGCATCGGCCACGAACGGGCCGATATCGAGGCCGCTATCGACCGGCTCCAGCGGTCGATCCAAGGCTCGCCGTCGGCGGACCGGCGGTCCTTGACCATCAAGCTCGGCCGCTACCTGCGGGAGCGCTACGAGAGGGACGGTAAGCTCGCCGATATCGACGTGGCCCTGGCCTTCTGGCGCGGGCAGCTCGACACGACCCGGGTGACCGAGCCGGACTACGCCGAGTGGGTCGGCGCAGTAGCGGAGACCTGGCTGGACCGGTACGACTGCAGCCACAGTCCGGCCGACCTCGACGCCGCCGTGGACGCTGTGAACCAGGCCCGGCAGGCCCTCGAAGGCCAGCACGTCTCGGCCGCACGCGAGCAACGCCTCGGCCAGCTCGAGGCTGCGGTCGTGCAGGAACGCTACCGCCAGCTCGGGCGGGCGGCGGACCTGGAGCGGCTGCTTGTGCTGTCAGGCCGAGCGCTCGGCGACCTGGCGCCAGGCAGCGCTGAGCGGACCGCACGGGCGGCGGAGCACGCGTTCCTCCTGCTCCGGCGGTTCGACCGGGCCGGCGACCAAGCCGACCTCAACGAGGCGATCACTGCCCTGGAGGAATCCGCACCGGACGATGGGCCCGGGACGACCCCGGACGCGGTGCACGCCCGATGGCTGACGCTGCTGGGCGAGAGCCTGCTGAAACGCTACACCCTGTGGGGAATGGGCCAGCTGGACGAGCTGGCCCAGGCCCGCGGCTGCTTCGAGCGCGCGGTCCCGCTCACCGAGCCCGGCACGCACGCCCGGGCGGACGCCCTGCTGGGGCTGGCGTCCGCCATGGAGGACCTGTTCCAGATCACCCCGGTTCCCGTCGAGAGCCGGGACCTGCCGATCAGCCTGATGGAACAGGCGCTGGAGCAGGTCGCCGACGACGACGCGTACGCGCCGTTCATCCGCCAGAGCCTCGGAAAAGCCTGCTCCAGCGCGCTACCGGCGGGCGGCGGCAGCCGGGGGATCTGGATATAGCCATCGAGCTGCTCGAGCGCGCGGCCGCTTCGGGCCGGACCGGCTTCGAGGAAGCGGGCGCGCGGGTCGATCTGGCGAACGCACTGCGGCGGAGATACCAGCGCAGTGGCCACCCGCCGGACCGGGAACGGGCCATCGCCGAATACCGGGCCAGCCTGCCCGGGCGGCTGGAAACGAACGCGGACCAGGTGGCGACGGCGGCGGCCCGCTGGGGCACCTGGGCAGCCGAGCGGCAGTCGTGGACGGAGGCCAGCGAGGCGTTCACGCTGGCCACGACGGCGCTGGAGGAGATCTACCTGTACGAGGGCTACTGGAGTCGCCCGCTGCGCCGGTTGAGGAACTACGGCGAGCGGCGGCACTGGGCGCAAGTGGACAAGCTTCGCGCGCAGGGACTAGTGGGTGAGATCTACGGCCGTTATCCCCTGTCCCGGAATCAGGTCATGGCGACCCGGCTCGGCAACACCCTGCGGGCCGCGGAGCGGTATCCCCACGACCGCTACGGAGCCGACGCCGTGCTGGTGTGGCCCCGGCTCTACCCGCTGCTGCCCGACCCGGTGATCACGAGCATCGCACAGGCACGGGAATCACTGGAGTTCCTGCTGGTGCTGTCTGCTCTCGCGACGACGTTCGGGATCCTTTCCGGGATCTACCTGGTCGTGGTGGCCGCTCCCGGCTGGCTGTTCCTCCTGTGCTTCTGGGGCGCCATGATCGTGGCCATCCTGGCCTACCGCTCCAGCCTGGGAAACGCGCTGCTCTACGCGGAGGTTCTCCGGTCAGCCTTCGACCTGTACCGGCTGGACGTGCTCAGTAACATGCGGCTGCCCGCGCCCGCTAATGCCGCGGCCGAGCGGGCGCGCTGGACGGAAGTAAGCCGCCTCGTCCTCCGGAACGACCCGCTGCCCCAGCCCTACGGGCCGCCGCCTGCTCCCCCCGCCGCCAATGCCTAGCCCCCAGCCGGCCACGCCTAGTCCTCCGCCGGCCCCGGCGCGGCTTCGCGGCTGGCAGAAGATATCGCTGACCATGTGGACCGCGATCGCCGTCCTGATCCTGGGCGTCCTGGGCGCGGGCGTCCTGGGCGTGCGCGTCCGCATCGGCCGCCCCAGCGGATCCGAGAACGTCGTGGTGGTCACGGGCGGTCTCCCGGCCTTTACCGTCGTGTCGGCGAGCGACGTCCGGACCCGGAAGGTATCCCGAAGCGCCGTCCCGGCCGGGGCGGTGCGCTCACCGGGCGCCGTGCGCGGCCACTACGTGCTGCAACAGCTCGATGTGGGCCAGGTGGTGGTGCGCAGTGCGGTGGGCCCGCCCTCGCCGTGTCCGGAGATGGTGGTGATCCCGTTGCCGGTGGACAATGAGAGCTCAGCCGGGATCCGGGGCGGCACCTACGTCGACGTGCTGCTCGCGCCGACCGGGCAGGGCGGCACAGTCGTCGTGCTGCGGCGGGTCCTTGTCATCGAGCAGCGGACCACGGCCAGCGGCCACGTGGTCTTCCTGGCCGTTCCCCGGGACAGCGAGCGGGCCATCGGGGCGGTCGCCGGGCGGGGTCAGGTCATCCTGGCCCGGGTACCGGGTGGGACGTGAGGCGAACGGCACGTCCGCCCCGCCGGGTCCCGGCCGGGCGGACGCGGGAGGCGTTAGCGGCTCCTAGCGACCATTAGGATCGCTAGCTCACCTAGGAGTCCTCACCTACCTTCCGGCGGAAAGCCGGACCGCGCCGTGACCAGCCGGCCTTGTCTCCCATCCCGATCTCGGTGCCCGCGGGCTACTGTGGGCACCCGGTCCATCAGCTCAATCGCGTCCGGGGAACGGCGGCTGCGCGGCTAGCGGCCGGCGGCAAAGTTGTCGTCGGCGGGTCCTGGCGTGTGGTCGGCTGGGTAGTCGTGGGCAGGGAGAAGCCGGATCCCCTCGTGAAGCGGGATCATGCCGGGCATGTCGACGTGTGCCTGCCTGGTGATGGTGTTGATGTCCTGGATGGCAAGTGCGCCGGTGACCTCGCAGCGCCCGGAGTGCAGGGCCGCGAGCCTGCCCGCCTTGACCTCGGCTAGCAGGGCGCTGATCTCGAAAACGAGCGAGAGCCCGAAGCGGACGGTGGCCACGCGGTGGCCGTCGACCAGCAGGCTGACGTAGGGCTCCTGACCGGCAGTGACGCGGTGGCTGGCCAGGTCGACCAGGTCGGTGCTGCCCCGCGCGGCGAGCGTGCGCCGGGCCGCGGCGGTGAGGTCGGCGTGCTTCCGCCATCCGTCGGCGGCCACGTCGGCCAGGTTGACGTTCAGCAGCTCGGCGGCGGCCGAGCTGATCTGGCCGACCGCGGCCTCGCGGGTGAACGGTGGGAGACGGTCCAGTGCGCCGCGGATATCCCCGCCGATGTCCGCCGACCGCAGCCGCTGGGCTATGGCGGCGGTCTTGTCCTCATCCGGCCCGAACAGCAGCGCGGCGGCGGTGCGCGGGGGCGCCGATACCGAAGGGGTCATGGTCTCGTCTCCTCGATGGTCGTGACAGCGGCGTCAGGGTGCGGCTCGATGCTCACCGCGTGCGTCGCGCCCGTCCCGGTGTGCTGGACGCTGACCGTGCCCGGCGGGCCGGCCTGCGGCATCGCCTCCACGCTCGCCGCGGGCGCTGGCCGCGTGCGGTGACGGAGGTAACGGACGGCGGACACGGCGGCGACGCACCCGGCGGCCAGCAGGACGAGCAGCAGCTGCAGCGGGATGTGAAATGGCGAAGGGCCCGCCACCGTCACAGACGGGGAGCTGGTCAGGTCGGTCAGCACGTTGGAACTGCCGGGCCGTTCGGAGGCGTCGAAAGCAGAGGGACCGGCGGCCCCGGGGGCCGCTGTGGGCCGGTAGGTGATGGCGAGCACCTGCCCGGGGCCGAGGGCGAGGCCGGTGACGGTGATCTGCCTGCCGGATACGGACAGCGCACCGGGCGTGGAGGTGGTGTAGCCAGCCTGGCCGGGTGCTGTGGAGGGCGGTGTCCAGCCCGGCGGCACCAGCAGCGTGACCTCACCCGGGAACGCCAGGCCACTGGCGGGCGGCTGATAGGTGAAGGTCAGCGTGCCAGGACGGGAGGCCGTTACGGTCGTGGGCGCGACGGTCATGGTTCCCGTGGGTGCACCCGTGGTCCGCCCCACGCCGGTGGGCTGTACCGGGATCGTCCCGCCGGTGGCGGGCGACGATGAGCTGGTGCCGGTGGGCGACGATGAGCTCGTGCCCCTGGCGGGCGACGATGAGCCCGTGCTGGCCGGCTCGACTGTTACCTGCGGTGGGGCGAGCAGCGGGGCCGGCCTCCCGGTGCTGGCGGTCTGCTCGGAGGTGGCGAACGTGGAGGTCGTCGTGGATCCGGGCGCCGTCGCGTTGCTGTAGGTGATGGTGAACGCCTGCCCGGCGGCGAGGGTGATGCCGGTGACGGTTATCGCCGAGCCGGACACCGCGGGTGCCGGTGAGCCAGGGCTGGTGGTGACGTAGCCCGCTGCGCCCGGCGTAGCAGAGGGCGGCGTCCAGCCGGGTGGCACCGTCAGCGAGACGGCTCCACCCACTACCTCGCACCCGCTGGCTGGCGTGTAGGTGAAGATGAGCGTGCTGGTGCTGGCGGCGGTCATCGTGCCGGGCGACACCGTCTCCGTGCCGGTGCCGTCCGCGCACGTTACCGTCACCACTGGGGACGGGTGGAGTTCGATGAGCGATCCTGTGGTGGTGGACTGCTCGAAAGCCCTGAAGGTGGCGGGGCCCGCGGAGCCCTGTGCCGTCGCATCGCTGTAGGTGATGGTGAGCGACTGTCCCGCGGGGAGGATGATGTTGCCCACCGTGACCTGCTGCCCGGCGAAGAAGAACGTGGCGTGGGCCACGTTGCAATTTCCGGCGAGGGTGAAACAGGCCACTTTGATGCCGCCCTGGCCGGCTGCTGAGGGAGGCGTCCAGCCCGGGGGGACAGCAAGCGCGATGGAGCCGAGTTTGAGGTTCTGGTTGGCTGACGCCATGTAGATGAAGGTCAGCGTGGTAGTTCCCGACGCGGGCACCACGGTGGGCGGGATCGTTATGGTGCCCGTGCCGTCGGCGCTCCGAACGCCTGGCACGGCGCGCGACAAGAGCGAGGCAGCAATCACCGGCGCGCGATGCGTGGCCGACGGGGCGCCGCCCGGGCCGGCCGCCAGCGGGCCGGCCCAGCCAGCCGCAAACGCGGCAAAACAGATCCCGGGAAACGCCCACGGCCAGTGCCGGTGACGGGCGGGACCGCAGGATCGTTCCGTTTCTGGCCCCGGCCTCGGCGCGGGAGCCTTCATTGGCCACATTTCAAACGCCCCTGCTAGTGCAAATCCTCTTAACTTGCAGAGCAGGAGCACGGCACGCTGATACGGCAGATTCCCGCACGAGCCGGATTCTGGGTGATCGCCAGCCGGGTGGCGCGGTCGGGGCGTAGGCGGTGCGGAAAAGGCCCCGGATGGGGTGGCCGATGTTGATGTTGTGCGCGAAAGTGGTGGGCTTCGCCGGCGCCCGTGGGGTCAAAGCGGATGTAGATGCCGTCGTCCTGGCTGCTGTTCGGGTCATACACCTGTCCCTCCCCGGCGGCGCCAGCAGCCTGCCCGGCCGTCACTCCCGGCGGGTTCTCGTGCGCGATGCGGACGCGGATCGCGGCGGTCGAAGACTTCCTGAAGACCCGGCCCGGCATGATCGGGATCGTGCTCCGCGACCGGCAGTCGGGTGCCGTGTGGCAGAACAAGTACGCCGGCAGCCAGATCTATATGGCCTCGACGAGCAAGCTCGCGATCGCCACCACGCTGCTGGCCGAGAATCAGGCGGGGACCATCCACCTGACCAGTTCCGACTGGGCCCAGATGTACCAGATGCTGCACGTGAGCGACGACAATGCGGCGGACAGTCTGTGGTTCAAGTACGGCTCTTCGTTCTACACCAGCTACTTCCCGCGGATCGGGCTGACCACTGCCCAGTACCTGCCGCAGCAGGGCGTCACCGGCGCGTACTGGGGCGAGATGACCTGCACCCCCGACGACCTGAACCGGCTCATCAACTATGTGCTCGACACGCTGCCCGCGTCGCTGAGCGACTACCTCGTCGGCGAACTCCGCCACGTCGCGAGCGTGCAGCACTTCGGGGTCTGGGGCGCGGGGCCGTCCAACGAGCCGGGCAACAAGGATGGCTGGTCGGTGGAGAAGCCCGGCTGGATTGTCGATTCGGTGGGCTTCGCCGGACCCGGCGCCGAGTACACCCTGACCCTGATGAACAGCCTGGAGGGGGAGGGCGACTATGAGGACGGTACCGACACGGTGACCCAGGTCGCCGCGATCCTGTTCCAGGGTCACCAGATTCCCGCGCCCACTTTGCAGGCCACCCCCTAGCACCCTTCGGCCTCCCACCGCGCGACCAGCCTCCCGAACCGCGCGACCGGTCTCCCGATCGCGCGACCAGCCTCCCGAACCGCGCGACCGGTCTCCCGATCGCGCGACCGGTCTCCCGAACCGCGCGACCAGCCTCCCGAACCGCGCGACCAGCCTCCCGATCGACTAACTTGATCGATAAGGTGGACCTTAATGCGACGAGGGCTACTCGCGGCGGGAGCGGTCGCTGTCACTGTGCTGGCGGCCGCGTGCAGCTCGTCAGCGGCATCCTCCGGCTCCGGCTCGAATTCCGGCTCGAGCGCGGCCCCCGTGACCCTGCGCCTGGGCTTCCTGGCCAACGTCACACACGCGCCCGCCCTGGTCGGTGTGGACAAGGATTTCTTCACCCAGAGCCTGGGCAAGAACGTCACCCTCAGCGTCAAGATCTTCAGCACCGGGACCGAGGAGACGACCGCGATCCTGGCCGGGCAGCTTGACGCCGCCTATGTCGGCCCGAACCCGGCGATCAACGCGTGGAAGAAGTCGAGCGGCACCGCCATCAAGATCATCTCAGGGGCGGCGTCGGGTGGCGCTTCGTTGGTGGTGAAGCCTGGCATCACCAGTGCCGCCCAGCTCAAGGGCAAGTCGCTGGCCACGCCGTCGCTCGGCAACACCCAGGACGTAGCGCTGCGCTACTGGCTGAAGCAGCACGGCCTGGCCACCAGCCAGACGGGCGGCGGGGATGTCCCCATCAAGCCGACCACGCCCAACTCGGCCGCCGTGCTCGAATTCAAGTCGGGCCAGATCGCGGGCGGCTGGGAGCCGGCGCCATACGACGCCGAGATGGTGGCCGACGGCGGCACCCGCCTGGTGAACGAGGCCAGCCTGTGGCCCAGTGGCCAATTCGTCACCACCAACCTCGTCGTCACGCAGTCGTTCCTGAAGGCCAACCCGAGTGCGGTCAATGGCCTGCTCAAGGGCCAAATCCAGGCGAACGACTACATCAGCAAGAACCAGGCCGCCGCGGAGACGGCCGCCAACGCGGAGCTGACCAAACTCACCGGCAAGGGCCTGAAGTCGTCCATCCTGGCCGCTTCGTTCAAGGAAATCACCTTCACCGACGACCCCATCGCGTCCTCGCTATCCGCCGACGCACAGCACGCCGAGGCGGTCGGGCTGCTCAAGGCCGTGAACCTGGGCGGCATTTACGACCTCAGCCCGCTGAACAAGCTGCTGACCGCAGCGGGCGAATCACCAGTGAGTTCATGAGGTGGTGAGTGCATGAGCGTTATCCCTAGCCGCGCTGCGCCCCTGGACACCTCTCCGGGGGCGTCAGCGCGTCAAGACTCCCGCACGGCTGCGGACCTTCCGCCCGCGCCGGGGAGTGCCAGGCCGGATGCGGCGATCCAGATCTCCGAGGTCTCCAAGACGTTCGGCCGGGGGGCATCGGCCGTGGTCGCCCTCGACCACATCTCCCTGTCGGCCACGCCGGGGGAGTTCGTCTGCCTGATCGGTGCCTCCGGTTGCGGCAAGAGCACTTTGCTGTCCCTGGTGGCTGGCCTGGACCAGGCGACATCCGGCGAGATATCCACCAACGGCAACCGGGTCGCGCTGATGTTCCAGGAGCCGGCGCTGTTCCCCTGGCTCACCGCGGCCCGCAACGTCGAACTGGCGCTGCGGGCCACCGGCGCGTCCCGGGCCGAGCGGCGGGAGCGGGCCGCCGAGCTGCTCGAGCTTGTGCACCTCGGCGGCTTCGGCGGCAAGCGGCCGCACGAGCTTTCCGGCGGGATGCGCCAGCGGGTGGCTCTGGCCCGCGCGCTCGGCCAGGAAGCGGACGTGCTGCTGATGGACGAGCCGTTCGGCGCGCTCGACGCGATGACCCGCGACCTGCTGCACGAGGTGCTTGAGGGAATCTGGCGGCGGCGTGGCCTGACCGTGCTCTTCGTTACCCACGAGGTACGCGAGGCGGTCCGCCTCGGGGACCGGGTGGTCCTGCTCAGCAGCCGTCCCGGCCGGGTCATCGGGGACTTCAAGGTCGACCTGGACCGGCCGCGCGGCATGGACTCGGCGGATACCGTCGAACTGGCGATCAGGATCAAGAGCCAGCTGCGGGAAGAGGTGGTCCGTCATGGCAGTTGACACCTCCGAGTATGGGACTACGGCGCCTGAGACCCCAGCGGCGGCGATCGCCGGGCTGGACAATCTGGACCTGGTCCAGGTCACGCGTAGGCGGCGCCTCCCGGAGAAGATCTGGGCCGCCACATGGCCGAAGCTGCTGGCCCTGGTGATCGTGCTCGGCATCTGGGAGCTGGTCTACCTCAGCGGCTGGAAGTCGCACTCCATCTTCCCCGGGCCGTTCCAGGTGTTCCCCAACCTTTGGGACCAGGCGCAGCATGGCCTGCTGTGGTCGGCCGTCGCCACTACCACCAAGCGGGCCTTCATCGGCTTCGGCCTGGCGCTGATCATCGGCTCGGTGATCGGTGCGTTGGTGTCGAGGATCCCGCCGCTGCGGGCGGCGGTCGGATCGATCCTCACCGGGCTCCAGATCATGCCGTCGATCGCCTGGTTCCCGTTCGCGATCATCTTCTTCGGGCTGAACACCTCCGCCATCGTGTTCGTCATCGTGCTCGGCGCCGCGCCATCGATCGCCAACGGCCTGATCGCGGGGGTGGACTACACCCCGCCGCTGCTGCTGCGGGTGGGCAAGACCATGGGCTTGCGGCGGGTCGCGCTGTACCGGCACCTCATCCTGCCCGCGTCGCTGCCGACCTATGTGGCCGGCCTCAAGCAGGGCTGGGCCTTCGCCTTCCGCAGCCTTATGGCGGGCGAACTGCTCGTGATCATCGCCAACACCTCGTCGATCGGCGTCCTGCTCTCCAACGACCAGGATCAGGCCGACATGGTCGGGGCCATATCGATCATGATTGTGATCCTGGTGCTCGGCATCCTGGTGGATGGCCTGTTCAACATCGCCAACGGCCGGATTCGCCGTCGCTGGGGCCTGACGGATCCCGCGAGCGCCGGGTAGCGCCGGTCACGCCGGCTGGTACGTCGCGATCATGACGCCGGTCGTGGTCGTCACGCTGCCAGCCAGCCGGAGATCGGCCGGTGGGCTGCCGTCCGGGAACAGGCGCCGGCCCGAGCCGAGGACCAGCGGGTGGATGAGGAGCACATACTCGTCGATGAGGTTGCGGCGTCTCAACGACTGGATCAGCTCTCCGCTGCCCAGGATTGTGAGATCTGGGCCCGGCTGCTGCTTGAGGTCGGCCACGGCATCTGCGGCGTCGCCCTTGAGCAGCGTCGAGTTCTTCCAGGGCAGCGGTTCGGCCAGCGTCGTCGACGCGACGTACTTCTGGGTGGCGTCCAGCACTTCGGTGAAGGGGTTGTCCGTCCGGTTGGGCCAGACGGATGCAAAGTCCTCGTAAGTGCGGCGGCCCAGCAGCAGGGCGCCGGCCTGCGCCATCCCCTCTCCCATCACGCGGCCCATGACCGGGTCGTTGTAGCGCAGGGCCCAGCCGCCGCGGTCGAAGCCGCCACGGACATCCTCGTCGGGGCGCCCCGGTGCCTGCATCACACCGTCGAGCGTCAAGTTGTTGGTCACGACGACTTTCCTCATGTGAGGTTCCCTCTCCAGGATGAGCCGGCTCCGTCGCCGCCTCTCAACCCCTACACGAACGGCGGACGACCGAATCGACATCCGACGGCCAAGCTCATGAAAGCTCTTCCGGCGCAGCCGCGGGGGACCGCTACGGCGAGATCGGCTGGTTGGCGTCGTTGCCCGTGATCACCCGGACTCCGCGCTCTCCTTGATGGCGGCGAGAGTGACGGGGATGCCCCTATGCGCAGCCTCGGTGCGATTGGCAATCTGGGCCTCGGCGTCCTCGCCGAACCTCGCCTGGAACCTGGCGATGCCGTCAGGGAGGAATTCCCACGACTCCGTGACCTGCGTCCCCCCGTCAACGGGGGTGAAGGCATAGCTCCAGCGCACCAGCGAGCCGCCGACGACGAACGCGAACTCCCGGCCGCGCTCCGCCGCCACGACCTGGGAGCGGGTTTCCCAGACCCGCTCAGGCAGCTCATTTCGCCCCGTGAACCAGGCACCCACACGGAGGCTGTCGCCATCGTCCCACCAGCAGGCCTTGCAGACCGGGCTCCACTCGCCCATGCGGGTCACGTCGGAGACCATGTCGTAGAGGGATTCCGCCGACCGGGCGACGACGATCGACTCTGAATAGCGGAGACCGCTCATCCCCTCAGTATCCCGTCGCGGATGGGCGAGTTGCCCGTCGCGCGCGGGTCCGCGGGTGCCTTCTGGGTCGCCTACGGCGCGGTGCCGCTGGGTCGCCTACGGCTCCGTACTGGCTGGGTCGCCTACGGCTCCGTGCCGTAGATCAGCGTGCCGTTGTAGTAGACGGTGATGTGTGGGTTGGCCGTGAAGCTCGCGTCGGCCGCGTTGAACGAGTAGTCGTTGGTCTGCGTCATGGTCGCGTAGTTAGCCTGGTAGATGCGGTTCTGGATGCCGCCGGTGCTCGCACCCGGGGCCAGCGACCCGGCTCCGCTGGTAAAGCCGAGCTGCAGATAGTGATCGGCCCCTGTCCTCGGCGGGCTCACCGTGACGAAGGAGCTTGTCACGTTCGCGCAGCCCACCGACGTGTAGTCACACGCGTACTGCAGAGCCTGGGTGCCATCCTCGGTGAACCAGTACCGGACGGTGAGGCTGGACAGCGGCACCGGGTTCGCGCCGTTGTTGACCAGTTGGATCTGGTTGCTGAGCGTGGACGGGGTCGCCCCGGTCGTGGACGTCTCGTACTGGGCGGTCACCGTCGGCGAACCACCGCCGCCCCCACCACCAGTCCCGCCACTGGACGAGCAGCCCTCGTCAGCCGTGAGCGACGGGGTCTGCCCGGAGACGAGCTGCCCGTTGACGTAGACCGGGATGTAGGGGTCCGGGGCGGACGTGTAGCTGCCGGCCGCGAGCCCGGTCATGAAGGGCGAGGCCGCTGAACTCCAGTAGAACTTGTAGCCCGGCCCCATCGCGGCGTTGATGCCGAACTCGAACGCTCGCGACGGCGGCAACCCGATCTGGTCGTTGCCCCAGTTGACGGTGACGTAGTAGACGCAGCTGTTCGCGTCTCCCCACTGGGTCGGCGCGCTCATCGCCGTCGGGGTGCCGTCGATCTGGCCGGCCGCGTCGTAGTACACCGGCGTGGAGACGGCGCTGATCGACTGACCCGCCTTGACAAGCGAGCTGATGTCGAAGTAGACCCGAGCGCTCATGCCGGACTGGAAGTGCGGAGGCTCGTCGGCCACGTTGTTGACGGTGACGGTGAGCTGGGTTCCCTGGTTGCTGTCCTGGTTCAGGGCCGCGCTCGCGTAGTAGGGGGTGCCCGCCGGCTCGGCTGGCGGGGTGAAATTGGTCATTGTCTGGCTCTGCCCGTAGTACTGGTAGAGCCCGGCGAGCGCGCCGACCATGGCCGCGTTGTAGTCCACGGCGACCTCGTTGAGCACGAAGTCGGTCGTGACATCGTCTGGCTGGTCGGTGGAGCTCGGGCCGCCGACCAGCGCGCCGAACAGGATGTGCCGGTCGGTCGGCGGGTCGGACTGGCTGTTGGTCAGTGAGCCCTGCGCGTCGCCGTGGTGCGGGTGGGACGCGGCCGTCGCCGTGCCGCCGACTAGGGACCCGACTCCTGGCGTGGTACTGCCGAACCCCACGATGTAGGACCATTTAGCTGGGTTGTCACCCATCAGGTAGTTCATCTGGCCCATCGCCCAGTTGCTGAACAGGACGCTCTGCGGATCGGTCGGGAAGCTCTTCCGGTAGGCCAGGGCCTCCAGCTCGGCGGCGGCGTTGTAGCGAGCGGAGCCCCAGGTGGTGAGGTAGGAGAACCCGGCCGGGGTGGTCGCGATGAAGTTGGTGTCGTTCGCGTTGTCGTGCGGCACGTGGGACCAGTACTGGACTTGCCACTTGTTGAAGTAATGGACGTCCTGCTGTGTGGTCGCCGGGATGGCCGAGTTGCCCGCGACGATGGGGTCGAGCAGTGAGAAGACGCCGCCCCACCGGGCGTCCCAGCTCATCACCTAGATGTTCTGCCAGGTGGAACCCGGGCTGGTGATGATGTTGCTCAGGTAGCCGTTGTACGCGCCGTTCGGGCCGGTCGAGATGATGTCGTTGACGTAGCTGAGGTTGCTTGTCGCCAGGTAGAGCCAGTCCGCGGCCCAGGCTTCCTCACTCACGTAGCCGCCGGAGCCGTAGAACCCGCCGGAGTACCCGAGTCCGGGGTTGGCCCGGGCGAACGCGTAAAGAGCCTCTGCGTATTTCAGGCACTGCGCCGAATAGGCCGCGTTGCTGCTGGCCGTCAGGATCGACTCCACCGCCAGTGCCGCCGCCGCGCTCGCGGTCTGGTCGGCGGCGGGCGTCTGGGAGGTCGCGAAATAGGCGGGCCGCGGGTACAGGGTCGCGCTCTGCAGCTCCGATGGACCCCAGTAGTCGTGGTCGACCGAGCCCTCGCCGACCTGATAGGCGAAGGCCACGACCTGGCCGGCGGAGTTCAGGAACGTGGAGCGCAGGAAGTAGTCGCTGAACCATTTCATCTCGTCGAGCCCGTGGGCCCAGGTGCCCGTGGCCGTGTAGGCCTGCGGGAACTCGTACATGCCCCAGCCGAGCACCGACGCCGCGTAACTCTGCGGCAGGCCGAACTTGACGTGGTCGCCGGCGTCGTGGAAGCCGCCAGACAGGTTCACGCAGCCTGTGTTGCCCGGGTCGAGCACGGACTTGTTGGCCGCGATGAACGCGGCCGACATGTTCACTCCGTTCGGCACCGCGGCCGACTTCGGCACCAGCGGCACGCAGCTGTCAGTGGGCTCGGAGTTACCGCGCCAGCTCAGTGGCTGGTCGCCGGCGGTGCGGGCCGGGCCTGACTTCTGCGCGTCGTAGAAGTACAGCGATTCCTGTAACCCAAGCGGCAGGCTGTAATGCGGCACGCTGGCCAGCGCCGCCCCGGCCGGGCTTGAGGTGACCGCCCCCAGCAGGGCGGCGAGCAGCCCCCCGGCCACTGGGAGGATGAGAATCCGGCGGGCGGGGGTCTTCCACATGGCAGCACTCCATGGGTCGGCGGGTGGACCGGCTGCACCGGCCCCCGGCGACCCCAGCCGGAGAGGCAGCCGGGGCCGCCAGAGCGGCGCCCACAACGTACCCAGCCCCCGGGCAGCCGGGAACCAGCCGGCCACGCCCGGTTGCCCCCGGCCCCGCGTCACTTGCCTGGCCTGCGGCGTTTGCGCCGGCAGTAGTCACACGCCGGGAAATTTTCAGGCTGGCCGCCAGCTCCGCCGACCGTGATCAGGGAACATTCGCGTCACATAGGGGGATGCAGAGGATCCGAAAGCCCGGCCCCCGCCGACCAGGGGCTCCGACTGGTGATCGAGTGGACAACCCAACTCTGACCCGCCAGCCAAGCACGCCACCCCTACCAGGCTAACGACAAGGAGACCCGCCGCCAGGCCGCGCGGCCAAACCCATCCTGCCGCAGCCGCGAGGCCCCCCGCCTGAGGAACCACACACTCTAAGCAAGGCGGAACCACGCTGACAAGGAACCCGGTCAAGACCTCACCGAAACCGTGCGGCAGGCAGCACGCACGGGTGACGCCCACAGCGGCGGCATGATCAGCTAGGCACCATTGACACCAGGTACCACCCATGCTCAGGATGAAGGGCAACCATCGTCAACCTCATCTTGGTAGGTGGATCATGAGACTACGGTTCCTCGGAAAGGACTCAACTCCGGGCGACTCGCCGACCTTGTACGAGACCGACCGAAACACCTTCGTCATCCAGGGCTGGAAGGTCACCGACACAGCAGCGCTGTCCCAAATGAAGATCCCGGACTACGAGACCTGCATTGAGGTACCTAAAGGACTCATGCGGTATCTTCCGGAGGGGGGAGCATGAAGACGATAATGGCTGAACAGCGAAACGATCTCATTGCCACATTCAAACGCGACGCGATTCATCTGGAGATGCGCGATATCTACGCTACGGACATCGAGAGGGACAGATTCCGGAAATGGCTTGATGGTGAAACTCTCAATCCGGCAGATGAGGCTGAATGGTGGCGCCCATGGCATACCATGATGCGCAGGAACATGGATGCAAGCAAAACAATGCGAAGGCTACGGATTGTCTCAGAACCTGTGACCGATTATATCCGGTTCGAGTGGCTCGACACCGAGCAGCTTGTCAAAGCCGGGGAAGACGTCAGGTGGCTCCCACGCCGGCATGCCTCAACGCTCCTGCTGCCAGGCAACGATTTCTGGATGTTCGATGACGAGACAGTGGCCTTCACATATTTTTCCGGTGATGGCGTGATCCTCGGATACGAGTTGACCACAGCCCCCGATGTCGTCCGGCAGTGCAAGACTGCCTTCGACGCCGGATGGTCAATCGCTATTCCGCACAGCGAGTACACGCCGTCCTGACTTGCCAACACCAGTCCGCCAGGCACGCGAGGCCCTTGGAGCTCGCCTCCGTGAGATGCGCAAAGATGCAGACCTCACGGCGCGGGCTCTAGCCACCATGACTGGCTGGCATTTCACCAAAGTCAGCAAAATAGAGAATGGAGCCCGGAGCCCGTCTGAAGAGGACATACGCGCCTGGTGCCATGCCTGCCACGCTGCGGACCAGATCTCCGATCTCATCGCTACGGTGCGCAATATCGAGGCCATGTACCTCGAATACCGCCGACAGATGCAGGCCGGGCTGAAACACCTTCAGGAGTCATCAGTCCCACTATATGAACGGACAAGCCTGTTCAGGGTCTACGAGACGACTGTCGTCCCAGGACTATTCACTACCGCACAGTATGCGGCAACGATCTTCAGGTTCTGGGCCGATTTTATGAATCTCTCCGATGACGTAGACGCGGCCGTCGCCGCGCGCATGGAACGGCAGCGCGTCCTATACACGGGAAACCGCCAGTTCCTGTTCGTCATTGAGGAACAGGTCCTGCGTACTCGCGTTGGCGATCCTGACGTAATGTCTGGCCAGCTTGACCGACTGCTCGCGGTAATGTCGCTGCCCAGGGTGAACATCGGCATCATTCCTCGCATGGGCGAGCGCTATAGCCTCGCTCAAGGGAGCTTCTGGATATTCGATGACTCTCGGGTGCACGTCGAGACTGTCTCCGCTGGCCTAGACATCACTCAGCCAAGGGAGATCGCTCTGTATACCCGAGTATTCGAAAGGCTCCAGCGGTCCGCAGCCTATGGGAACGATGCTCGGCACCTAATTGCTCAGGCCATCAGCGATGTCACGGGAGAGTCACGCTGATCTTCGCCAACATCTGCCAACCTCCTTGTCGCCGCTGCGTCATGGTTCTTAACGTCGTTCTATGACCCCCGGCACACCATCCGAGCCTCCGGGCGACTGCGTACATCCGGCGCGCTTGCTCCCCGGTCGCAGGGACGCTCGTTCCCGGTTTGACACGGCGGTCCCGCACGCGGCTCGCGTCTACAACGTCTGGCTGGGCGGGAAAGACCACTACGCGGCCGACCGTCACGCCGCCGACGAGGTCATGCGCCGCAGCCCGCAGGTGGTTACCGGGGCGCTGGCCAACCGTCACTTCCTCGCCCGAGTGGTACAGGTCCTCGCTAGTGACCATGGCATCTGCCAGTTCCTGGACATGGGTACCGGGACGTGTGCTTCATACTGCGTTCCTTTCAAAAGGTTGTGCGGTTTGGGATTTGGCGGCGCGTTCGCGGCAGGCTTGTTCGGTTTGGGGCGGGAAGGGGATGGCCCAGCGGCCGACAGGGCCGCGGCGGGCGGGCAGT